>Ga0182741_1002006_pt1 | contig 24688 bp, 9 predicted proteins | sample eDN5th37CBELigOP_FD_128874 | JGI IMG/M metagenome (GOLD analysis project Ga0182741, IMG submission 128874) | Enriched Organic Plus compost microbial communities from Emeryville, California, USA - eDNA 5th pass 37_C BE-Lig OP (version 2) (version 2) ... | reverse complement strand
TTGAGTGTCTTTTCCCTCGTTGCACTCCCCTGCACGATGATACTGCGAGGCGCCCTGGGTAAGTTTGGGAAACCAAGCCTTTCCTGGATGAAATCTTCTGGCATGACTCACAGATCCGACCGTTCTTCGTGCGTTATCTCGGCGTCTTCTGTAGGCATCCTGGTTGAGAGCACGCTCAAAAAGCGTGGCTCGCTGTTGGGCGCATGGGTACAGCGCTACTATGTTCTGCGCGAGATGGACTCGGGCTACGTCCTGAGCTACAAGCTCAAGAAGACCGATCCAAGCTATCGAGGGAACATTCTGATGAAGAACTTCAAGCTGGAAGTGAACGCGAACGAGGATCCGCTGCTGTTTATGATCGAGGTACAGTCCCAGGTGATTGTTCTGAAGGCTGAAAATGTGCAGGACTTCACACGTTGGACCCAGGAGCTCATTTCGTTGAGCCAGAGTCAGCTCGCGACTAACGATATCACACGTCAGGTGAACTGCGCCAAGTGTAAGAACGTGCTCCACAGCCTCGAGGACAAGTTCTGCTGCTATAGATGCATGCGGCTGTTCTGTTCGAGCCCGAAGTGCATCACGGTCGATGACTTCTTCGATTGCCCCGTCTGTGACGACTGTAACCAGAATCGTCCTACTGACGCACTGATGCTTATCATCGAAGGCGCAGAAGGATTGGCGGCCTTCGATATGAACGGTCTCAGCGATCCCTACGTGTCTTTCACATATAATGACCAAACGTACACAACCAGCGTTCAGCACAAGACGCTCAATCCAGTGTGGAATGATTGCTTTATCTTACCGCTTCCCAAGGACGATACTCCGCGTTCCCTTACGTTAAAGGTGTATGATCACGACTTGTTTGGATATCACGCTTGCATGGGTTATGTGCGGATCGCAATTGCATATCTCGAGAACAAGCGTGTCTATGCTTCAAGCTTCCACCTGCGCACGCCCAAGGACGCCAAGCGAAAAGCAAAGGGTGTCCTAAAGCTGAAATTCATGAAACAGACACTCCAGAAGCAGCCCCTAGATACAGCACACAGGGACTTTTATGATGCTGCGATGGCTATGCGTGCAAGTGAAATCGTAACGTGGGTAAGAGATATTTTTGCCTTCGCGAATCCGCTAGCCAGTCTCTGGTGGTTTGTTGCATACTGCGTGCTCTGCCTTAAGCTCCCCGCACACATGCTTCCAATGCTACTTCCTGCACTATACATGTTGATGGCGCTCGCTCGATTGCTAGAGAACCTATGCGCCGACCTCGCGCTGCAGAAACAAGCGAAGTTGAGGAAGGACGCTGCAATGATTCGCAGCGCTCAGCATCGTTGGGTTCGAGCATCTGATGCTCGTTGCGAGGACTCGAAGAAAGCCGCGGGACCTGTCCCCACAGAGGTCATTGAAAGGCCCTCCGAGGCTGTGGAAACAGTCCTTACAATGTTCCAACCGCAGTCGTCCCTCAAGCCCCTCGCACCGCTAGCGTTACCCTCACCTGATCAGGCGAGCCCGACCCCACATCAAACCCCTAACGCTGGTCAGACGAAATCGGCTACGCCATCCTCGGCTGCAAACGATTTCGTTAGTCCCTTAACTCCCTTACACCTTCTCAAGCGCTTGCCAAGTCCGGTCCCCGAAGACCCACTCGCCAAACTGGGGCGAGGGACCCCGAGACCGCCGGCTGAGGAGAAAGAGCAACAAGCACTGCCTCAATCTCAACCACAAGCCAGCCCGCAAATCCGCAAGCTTGAAGATGTGTGGACACGTCAGGAGGAGAAGCGTGACATTTGGTCTAGGAAGAAGGCGAAGAACCGCAAGGCCTTGTTGGAAAATGAGAAGGACATGGAAAAAGAACCTGAAGACGATGACGAGTCCGAGGGTTCTGAAGGCTCGGCTCTAAGCCCGTTTATGGCAGGTCAACAAGACGTGGTGGATGTACGCTTTGCTGCCAACACCGGCGATGACGAAGGTAGTGGTGATGAAGCGCCCCTGCTCTTGGTGACGAAGGAGAACCTTGAAGCAATGAACCAAGAGGCCGAAGGTGACGATCAAGCTGCTGCCAAAGGCGCTGGTGCCGTTGTTGTGCCGACCCCTGCAGCGGCTCCTGTTCAAAGTCCCAAGCCTACTCCAACTTCCAAATGGGGCTTCTTGAACATCTTTTCGTCGAATAAGGGCTCTGTTGGCCCATCTTCTGAGACTACTCAAGCCCCCACTCCCAAGTCCCCAGGCGCAGTCTCGCCCCATGTCAAGATTATCGACGAGAAGAGCTTCCGCAAGGGAACACCCATTGTGCGGGAAGGGCTTGCTAACTCTGGTACGGGAGTGGTTCAGGCGCCTGTGGTAAAATCTGACCAGGAATCACGACGTGCGCATGCCAAGATTTATGCTACGGATGAGCAATCCATTAGCGAAAATGCAGATCGTCTGCGCAAGATCCAGGATAGACCCAAGCCAAAGCGCTACACTTACACTAATGTTAAAGATTTGATTCGTGAAATCGAAAGCATCACAGCGGTTCTTAACTGGTTGAATAGTCTGTTTTTCCGTAGGCTCACTTTCGTCAACCGTGACGGCAGCCCTGACATTAACTTCGCTGAAGAGCGTGCGGTTTATATTCGAACCATTCAAACTTGTATTGTTTACCTCGTAATAATGTTTATTGTACCACTACGAATAGTCCTCATTGCCTGGGGAGCTGTTCACTTCACAGCACAGATCCGCCACCGAGTTAACATCCCTGGCATCCGTCCAAGACCGCGAGGAATCATTGACCAAGGAGGATTCATGAGCGGCAAGGATGACGGTGCGGTTGTTAACAAGTCATAACAAGCTGAGATAGTGTTTTTTTCTCCCATTCCCTTTGACCCTCCTGAGCGACATACTGGGCCTCCCCTTCCTCTCCATTGCCCTTTAATACGTCCCCGCTTACTAACTTACAAACATACTATCCCGCAATTGTCCGTGAAGCTTCCAGCTCTGGAAGCTTGCAAACGAACTCCCTTTCTCACCGACTGGGTATTGATTCGATGACTCAATTGATCGAATCACTAATTGAACGAATTACCCACTCCTACATTTCTCGTGTAAGGAGCCTTTGATGTCGCTTTTTTATTCCACTAAGTCCCACTAGAATACACCCCCGCACATGTTGCAACTCATCGCGTCGATTGGATTCTCAAAAGTGCATCGGTTGCAAATTAGACCCTCAACCTTGGTTTGATCAGGAGACTGTTTCTGAGCCTGTGATGGCTGTTGCAGTGATTCTTGCGGCTGGCGTTGCGTGGTCGAGGTGTTGGTAGAAGAATTCGAGTCGCGCTGAGCTTGAGCAGAGAAGATTGAGTTGCTGAAACCTGCCTCGGATGATCTCGAGCTTGACCCGCTGGATGTATCAGTGACTACAAAGTCATATGGCCTGTCCCTGTCGCAGAATAAGTACAGAATGTCTTCGTTCCCAATCTTCAGTGACTCTAACGTAGCACTATCCTTTTTCAATATGTTACCATCGAATACAAGGACCTGTTGCGAAGGAGCCACATCGATTTCTGAGAATAGTTTGAGCTTAAGCGTCTCGAGTGTGTCTTTACCAGAGCATGGGATTTCTGCCTTTGCGCCATGGTATCCTCGCGCATGGCGGGCAGCCACACGAGCAGAAACGCGACGCGCGCCCGTGGGCCGAGACTCTTCGGCTGCTGCGACGACCGCAAGAGCAGAGGCCAATGCTTCGTCGTTCGCAGGATCATTCAAGTGCTCCACTGTACACTGAGGCGAATCTGAAATGCCTTTAATCAGTGAAGTTGGGTTAGCTGCCCTCTTATTTGCGGCTTCCCGAACACTATACGCGACAGCAAGTTCCAGCGTCGCGACACATTGCACAAAAACGCTGCCCTTCTCAAATGCCGACCGAGCTGATTCTTCTGCAACCGCACGATCTCTTAGGCAAGCAATACAGAGCGGTCTCGATGTTGTGATCAATACGTCTTCCCAGCTCGTTGGCTTCCCGGCTGCTTTCGACTTTGAGGCTTTACCTGAGACCGTGGCTGGGCTTGTTGGGGACAGTCCTTGTATAGCGTCTGCGACATTGACTTTCGATTCTTCAGACGCTTGGCCATTAGCCAGACTTGCATGTGTTTCGTCCAAAGCCGGTAACGCTTGCGTATCGGTTAGCCCAGCTGGGTCTGATGTGTCTTTCGGCTCGCTTGTCGGGTTCAGTGTCTCGTTCACTAGTGGCTCGGAGGCCAGCTCATTCGCACCCGAGGACTCTGTCTTCTCCTCAGTAGCCTCAGTGGATGTTGCATCTGTGCCCTGAGCATCGTACTTGCCAATACAGTCTTCATCCTTTTCTGTCTTCTTTGATGTCTCTAGTTGGTCAATTGACTCCACAAATTGAGGTTGGTCAGTTAGCTTACGCTTAATCTCAACGTAAATGGGGAAAGGAACACATTCCACCTCAAGCGCTCGGAATGTGGGCTCATCAACTAATACAAAAGCACCAGGCCAAGTACCTGGGACGCTCACATAAACTCCTTGATCAGGATCAGCCTGCGCTGCTTGGGCATGTGATTCATTTTGCTTCTCATCAATGAGATTGACAATGCTCTCACGAGACATCATGTAAAGATGAGGTTGCTGATTCACTGGATATGGCGGCAGGCGAAGTGCCAAATGATTCTCACAGAGAAGTGGCATGATATCAATGGTATGGCCGGGATGCACGACGGAGGTGTGGTCGATATGCAGCCGCCAACGCTCAACCCAAGCAGTTGGCAAGACGACGTATCTGCCTAGCGGAGGTACTTGATCAAACCACGGGTATTTAATAACGCCCTGTGGAATGAACTGCGTTAATAACCCCGATGCGTTAAATCCATACGGTTTAGGCGTCGACTGTAGGGATGAGCTACTATTCGAGTCGGTTGTCAACGAGGTTGCCACTGTCGTGGTCAGGCCTGTAAGTCGATACAGCTTGTTTGCGTTCTTTTTGGCCATCTCACGCACCTTCATTTCCGCACCCTCCAGCTCTGCAATACGACTAGCTCCTGAACTGCACTCGTGACAGTCTTGCTGCTTGTAGCACGGATAGAACACGGTCACTTGAGGGAACGCAACTTGTATCCTCTCCCAGCACTTTTCGCTTACCGCCATGCGGAGCTTATGATCCGATGACAGATTGTTGTGTGTGCACAGCAAATCCCGGTTCGGATCAGCGTGTAGCCAAGTGTTACCCACGAGCGTCCACTTCCCATCAGAGCTGTGGAAATAACGAGTTGGTGCGGTTTGGGTGCCAACAAACTGAGGTGGAACTGGATTCCCACTCGGTGGGTAGGGTACGCATCCATGTTCTAAGGCCTCTTTTCCATTGCCGTTCCACTGAGCGCGCATCGCGGCTTTGAATTGTCGAATGAAGGATTTAGACAACCAGGCTCCAGCTATCTCGTCTGCCTTAAATGAATTGGGTCGCTGCGGCAAAAGCCCGAGAATTTCGTAATGTAGCTTTGACCTCATGCGGGTCTCAGCTGCGATTCTATGATACTCCCTTGCGCATTGCAAGCAAGTATCGGTTCCAGTGATAACAGTGACCTCGGAACGGACCGCGGCTGGGTCCTTTGTCTTGTCCTTGTGCATGATCATGTCAACATGGGAATCTAGGAGGATTTCGAACGCTTTCATCGAAATTAACTTATACCTGGTGGGAGGAAGGAAAGGATTAAGCCGGTTGTGCTCACACAGAAGGCTTTTTTGGGCTGCCTCAAGGGACCCAGGCCATAAGGGATGATGGGCCTTCCAAACGTTTGCGATGGCAATATCAGTGGAAGTTATTGGGCCCTGACCCGAATCAGCAGGCGGCAGGAAACCTGAGGCTTGATCCACCCACTTTGCACTTGCGTCAGCCATAGCATCAGTCTGCTCTTGTACAACTGGATCCACACCTTGATCCGCTGCAACCGAAGGCTCAGTGCCTCCTTCTGCCTGTTCGCTTGGTGTTGTAGTTGACGACCCCGCGGCCTCAGCTGCACCACCTTCGGTAATGTTCGATCCATTTGCTATAGGCCGAGTAGTCTTACGCAAGATTGTTCCCAAGTCGTCTGCAAGGGTTCTGCCAAGAAGCCATTTGTTCAGCCATGCTGCATCTACGAAACATGTTGGCTCTGAATAAATCTTGTTTAACTCTTGAGCTACCAAGTGGACCATTAATCGGCGCAATTTCTGGAGGTCTCCGGTTTGATTGCCAATCTCGGATGTTGTGTTGACTCGGACAGCTGTCGGATCCTCTGAAATAGCGCTATCGTATCGAAGAGGAGGGGAGAGATCATCTGGAATGGAGTCGCTTTCTTCATCGCTTGAGCCTTCGCTCGTTTCTATTTCTTCACCTTTCTTCTTGGAACCTCCCTTAGAACGTGACCCTGCAGACGCCTGTTGTCGAAGCATTGCCTCAGCTAACTCGTGGTGGATGCGCTCAACGACTTCCTCTCCAGCATCGTCTAAATCGTCCTCTTGTACCAAAAGCTGCTCCAGCGATGTGATCTGTACACCATCTATACAAATAGGTGTTGCCATCGAGTCACTTTGAGCAGCGGTCATTGGCGTTGGCTCGTCCATGTTTAGTCGTTGAAGGAGTGTGGGGTCGTCCAAGACCCACCTGCACCTACGGAGGATTTCACACTCACTATCGCCTTTGCTTAGAACGCTCGATACAATCGCAGTGGCTTCAGCCTGCACATCGCGCGAGTGGGGACGGACCTGAGCCGTTTCCAGAAATGCCCGTACCTGTCGTCGCCTCTGGGGAATCATGCGGTCAAGCTCCAATAACCGTTGCTGGTAGGCCCGGATTTCTGAATATAACCGCTCATTTGCTTCCAAAACAGGCTCGATAGTTGATCGAGGTGGTCCGGCGTAAATGGCCGTACACTGGTGGGGACCATCTACTATTGCACACTTGACAGGCTCACACACTGGAAGTGGAATGTTATCTGCGAGGAAACCCGCTTGTAACGTATTCAACGAATGGGTTGTGCCATCACTCATCTTGTCTGGACTTTCCTCAATTATGCAGGGCTCAGAAGCAGGCGAGGGTCCTGAATCCGAAGGCTCACCAGGAAATCGTGCGGCGTCTGAAGCTTGTGCGGATGGTAGATCAGGTGGGAAGTCGAGTGCCGGTGGAGGTCGATAGGATGACGATGGGATTGCGCATTCTTGCAGACAATGTATCGACGCCTCTGTGTTTGTGACGCAAGGCAGACGAACTGGGTGGGCGAATCCGCAGAACTCCTTCGGAACCTGCTCGGTTGGGTTGTGAGAAACGATGTGGTATTTCGAAATGGTCGACTTCGTTGCAATTGACGTTTCGCCGTCCTTCTGTGTGACACGAGTAACTGTCGATGTCCGTCGATACACCAGCATATAGGCATTAGCAGATCTATGCCCTGGTCCTTCGATTTTCGATAGATCCAGGAGTTGCTTCTGGTTGTTGGATGTAGGTCCCTCTTGAGTTGCCTTTTTGGGGCGGGCTCTCTTTGTGCCGATCTTCGCAGTAGTGCTGGACTTGTCAGACTCAGCTGAATCGCCACCAAGTGTGGTAGGTTCTGCATCCGTGTAGCCCCTGTCTGGTTCTAAGTCTTCACCTGTTTTGGGATCTGCAGCGACGAATGGGGTGCTCTCGGCTCCCGGCGAAGATAGTGACTTGTTAGTGGCACTTGCGGTCAACTTGAGTGAGTTTTCTTTGCTACTTGCAGCGAAATGCTCCTCGCAACTCTTCTCCTGGAGGGTAGCTCCCGTGCAAAAAACACGCTCATCATCGAAGAACCACCAAAGGCCAGATACTGGATCAAGGACATCACACACGTAATGCCCTTGTTCCGAACTAGTGCCCTGATGACGTAGAACAGCAACAAGTGTGTAGGAAAGCTCATCAGTACTTTGCGTAGCTGCTGGAAACTGGTCGTTTCCATCATCTTCGAGCTTGACACGCTTGATGTCGCCACCGCTTTCGTCGTCAACTGCGGAAGTTGTCGATCCAGACTGTACTCTGAGCTTCTTTCCGGGTCCTACATCACAAAAGCGCGCCAAGTTAATTGTGTGAGGAACGTAGAGCGCATCGCGAACCTTTACCTTTGCTCCAGTTGTTGCATCATAGTCAAACCGTAACAACTGGAGGTTCAATGTCTTCGGCGCACGCACGATGGAGTGGTAACGCGCTGCATCAACTCGTTGCTTGCAGCCTGTGCACAGATACTTGTTATGGCCTGAGAGCTCCTCCTCTTCGAAATAGGTATCAAGACAGTTGTTGATGCTCTGTTGCCCCTTGATACGCAGCGAAATTTCATAGAATGTTTCATACCGGGCCGATTCAAAGCCACACTCTTTGCAAACAACCACACTCCGAAGGGTTCCCTGAAATAGGTCACGAATGGGATTGTCAGGTATCGCTCGGCAGATAGAAATCAGCGTTGGTTCATACTGTTTGGCCTGGTCATCCTCACCTTTGGTGCACAGTGACGGGAGTAGTTGTGGAATGCGAGCTTCAAGGGCATTGAGCAGCATTGAGTTAAATTCTTGAGCGTCCTGCTGAATGTCAAGGCGCACTCTGAAGGACAAGGCAAGATCGCTCGGATCCGCCGTTTTGTTTGCGCCAAGTAACATCTGCACGAAGAGCTGACGCATTTCATACAAGTAATCCCCGGGAACCAACTCCGAAGCAGCTCGAGCCTGTGTACTATCCATTTCATCGTTTGATTTCAAAGCCTGGCTGGTCTGATCTGATATGAATGGGAGCCTGAAGATCATATCACGGAACTCCTGGTTGAAGAATAGAGTCTGGAAGATCCCGGCCATGTAGCACGTTGCACCCAAGTTACGCAGGCCAACAAACTGTAAAAGACTGGTCCTCGCCTTCGCTCGTGGATCATCTCCAAGTCGCCTCCTTACGGATGGGGAGGGCGACCATATGGTGCTGTTCCCAACAGCAGTGTCATATTCACGTCCGCTTGGTGGCGATGTGGCGATTGCATTGTAGTCACGGCTCAACATCGCGAGATCGTCCGTGCATTCTTCTAGGAGTTTAAGTGTAGCCTCAGGACTCTTTTTTGCTTTGCTGGAGCTTGACAGCGCTTTCGAAGGCATCCCTCCTGGACTTTGCAGACTCAAAGCTTTTTCCTCGCGGCATCTGTAATAGTCTGACAAGGTGGATACGTTGAAAAATGCTGTTGCAAGGGTTTGACGCTGGAGTGTTGCGAATGTCGGAAGGTAGGTTGGCACTGCTGCTGCGTCAAGTGCATACGTCTTGCCCATTTCGTTTGCCAGCTCAATGGCGCGGTTTACAAGGGTTGCAGTTGACGTATGTCGCGGCTTTGGACGGTGCTGTGGCTGTGCCTTAGCCGGGGCCTTCTGTCCCGTCAGACTGTCGCTCGGCTCAGGTCCGGCAGCACCCTCATTTGTCGGATGAGCGCAACCATCTGTCATCGAATCGGCGGCCTCCTCTCGACCTGCCTTCACTGCATCACATTCTTCAATAGGAACCTCTGCAGCATCTGGATCAGGGCTCTGCAGGCTCATTGGAGGTTCAGGCGATGAGCTAGAGCCTTCAGTATCTTGTACACCAAACTTGGCAAGTGACAGAATTCTCTCGCAGTCCTGCACAAATGATGACTCGAGGTCAGCCTTGGTCCGAATGCCACGAACAGATAAGGGTGCAACCCTATCGAGCCCATATAATGTCAACAGCCATGACGGCTGCTGATTCATGCTCTGAGTGTCATTCGGATCAATATCATGATCCAGGCGAATTGAGCAGACTTCCGATACAGGTGGGATTTGGGCGCCATACGAACTGGATTTGACTTTTGTGGGATCTGTTTCGTCTATGCTACTGCCACCCTTCTTGTCTCCTGACCGTTTGGTCTGCGACTTCCCTCCGTTCTTAGTGGCGGTTGTTCGAGGCTTGTTTGTAGACGCTTTGGAGCCACGTTGTGCTGGGGACTTGGCCTTGGATTTGGATATTGGCTCGTCGTCGGAAGCTTCAGCCTGCTGTGGGGCACCCGACTGATTTACCATAGTCGTTTCCTCTGCCGCTTCGGTCGGCGCAGCGGTTATTCCTGTAGCGTCCGATCGTACAGTCTCACGCTTTGTGATCCGTGTAGAGCGTACGTTCTCCAGAGATCCTTCCCTGTGTTCGACCTGCTCTTCAGCTGCTACGCTACCGCTCCTCTCAAGATCTTCCACCTTCTCTTGTGTTCCTACTACTTCCATGTGATCACTGTCATGTCGAATACTTGTGCTTGGCCTATCGGTGCTTTTTCGGCCACGACTAGGCGTAGTTGCCGTCTTCACATTGCCCTTGGGACGCGTTGATGTGGTTGTGGCTTTGCTGGAACCTTCATATTCGCTCTCACTTGCCGCATATCCCTCGCTTTCCAACGAATGGGCCTGGTCAGCATCGTAATCGAGGGAGTTGTTTTCTTCATCACTGAAGCCATCGCCATCGTGTTTCTTCTGCGATCGATGAAAACTAGCGGCTCTCGCAGTTTTCGAGGACTTTCCCTGCCTACCGGATACTTTCTTGCTGAAATTCGACTCTGCGCTTACACTTTCAGAGGGTGGTGTGCTTACACTTTCATCCTTGGCAAAGGTCTGATCAGAATGGTCCGAGCTCTTACTGAAGGTTGTCATCGACCTCTTTGATGAATCCTCTCGTGTCGGTTCGTGCGCTAGATCTCCTGCGGTATCGGTAGGGGGTCTGCGCTGCGCACCGCTACCGATATTGATACTGTTGGCGGTATCGATGGTGACGTCTTCATGTTCGGCTCCATTACCTGTGGCCTCCTCAAGACTGCTTCGAGTCCTATGAGGGGTCTGTTTGCCTGAAGTCGCTGTGATAGAAGGTGGGTCTCCATCGTTCTTAGTGCGTTGCTCGGCATCATGAAGATCTGGTGCCTCCTCACCTGCTGCAGACGCCCCCGCGACAGAGCTAGAGGCCTGTCGCGTAGGTCTGCCTCTCGTGGCCATTGAGGGTAGTCCTCAGGCGTGAATTCCCAGACCTAGCTGATCGACCTTGACGTGTGAGCTGGAGAAGCAGGCAGCTGACTGGATACAGCGCTAACGAACTAGTATAACAATTGGTTGGGCGTGCGCGCCCGTCTACACGGCAAGGGGGGAAAGCAGGACGCGTCAAGTGGACTTGAAAGCCGAAGGTAGGATTGGTGCATGGACCAAGTCTCGGAGAGCGCTCCACTTCCACTGGCACGCCAATCCATAGCACGTCGTCAGAACTGTCACTCCACCGCCAGGACAGCGCAGGACAGTACATGGAACAGAATGTAGTTCAGAATCTCCACCGGTGGACTGTTGACACTGATTTGGGGGCAATGCTCGGGGCAGTGTGCGGGAGACTCAGCGGGGCTCATTCTACAGCAGTCTGGCTAGCCATTCACGGCGTTCAACTACGAAGCACCTGCGAGATCCACGCGAAATCAGAGCTCAGAGATATCACCCGTTGGCGCGAAATCAGAGTGATTCCATCCACCCGTGGCCGAGTCGCGGTGACTGGTGGATGGGATCACTGACAACTTGGGGAAACTGGCTTTCCAGCTGGGTTCAATGATATGGGGTGATATGTCACCCAATCAGATTCTGGCAAAAGGCCCTGCATAAGGTGGTGCGCACTCGGAGACGCTGCCTGCAAAGTTTCATGAGATTCCTATGGTCCCTTCATCAGCTAGGCCGCCGGAAAGCGTCCTGCGCGCCGGTTTCTTGCGCTTGGATCCAATTTGAATTTTCGAAAAATACCGTTAACCGAGCACACTTTGCGAGGTGGCTCGCGGGCCGTGTCGCGAGTGCTGCAAGCAAGAAATGCATTCATCGTGTAGATCGGGTCATGATCTTGCATGGGATCTTTTGATGGGCATCGCACACTCCTGAACTCCCTGTGATCTTTGGCACACAAGATGTGCTTAAAGCAATCATGTCGATTCGGACCTCTGATTCGAGTCACGTAGCAGTCATAGGGGAGAGTCATAACTCCATTGGTCGTGTGATATTAGGAGTTTGAATAGTCTTCCTGCAGATCTCTTACGCATCCTATTCAATACCCACATGCGTCCAGACGAAATGTCCTCTCGAAAGAGCGCAGTCTCGCCTGCACGAGGACGCTCTCGCAGCTCCAGTCGCTCTCGCGCTGCTAGCTCCGCGCCTGCTTCGCCTGCTCGTGGCCGCAGCCCAAGCCGCACTCGCACTTCCACCCCCGCTCGTGGCAAGAGCAGCAAGCGTAAGACCGAAGAGGAGGAGGTCGAGGAGGTCGAACAGGAGGAGAAGAAGAAGACCACCAAGGCCGCCAAGACCAGCCGCTCCCGCTCGCGCGGCCGTGCTGCCCAGGAGGCCGCTGAGGATGAGCAGGAGCCTCAGGAGCAGCCCCGCCGCCGTCGCCAGTCCGCCAAGCGTGCCGAGGCCGAGGATGAGCCCATTCCTGTCCGTGGCCCTGTCCGCACTCGCTCTCGTTCTCGAGCACGCGAGTCCGGTGAGGAGGCCACTCCTACCAAGCAGGCTGCAGCTGCTCCTGAACCCGGAATCGTCCGCAAGGAAGTTCGCACCGCCTCCGAGGCTGAAATGAAGCAGTTCGGTGGACCCCTCGGTTGCCTGTTCATTATGATTTTCTCCCACCTGCTCGTCTACTACTTCTACGTATGCCTCCAATTCAACAAGGGCTCTCTCATTCTGCCCACCGCATTCACCAAGGATGCGCTCCTCGCCTGGGGCAAGCACATCTTTGATCTGGCATGGCAGGGTGCTCAGCCCACGCTCTATGCTGCTAAGATCTACTGGGTCTTCTGGGTTGCTCAGGGCATTATGGCTGTCACTCTCCCCGGCGTCACCGTCGAAGGCTACCCTATCCCATCTGAGAACAACCGCAAGCTGAAGTACCTCTGCAATGCTGTTGCAGCTTGGTATGCTTCCCTTCTTGGTGTCTGGTTCCTTCACTCGTACAACTACTTCCGCATCACTGAGATCGTCGATAACATGGGTCCCCTCATCACCGTTGCCATCCTATCCGCTAACTTCGTCGCGATTATGATCTACGTCACTGCGTTTGCATTCGACCTCGCTGCGAAGGATCGATCTGGTAATCCCTTCTACGACTTCTTCCTTGGCGTTTGGCTCAACCCCCGCATTGGTAAGCTCGACTTGAAGATGTTCGCCGAGGTGCGTGTCTCCTGGATCATGCTTTTCTTCATTACTCTCTCTGCAGCGGTCAAGCAGTACGAGGTCTATGGCTACGTCTCGACCTCCATGTGGTTCATGGTCATTGCTCACTTCTTATACACCAACGCCATCATGAAGGGTGAGGACTGCATCCCCACCACCTGGGACATCTTCCATGAGAAGTGGGGCTGGATGCTCATCTTCTGGAACATGGCCGGCGTTCCTTTCGTCTACACCGCTCAGTCTGTCTTCATTCTCCGCAACAGCCCCGCTCACACCGAGCACTCGTCGATCTACAATGTTCTCCTCTTCACTACCCTCTTCATTGCTTACTATGTTTGGGACACCACCAACTCTCAGAAGAATCGCTTCCGCATGCAGCTCAACGGTTCCTACGTTCCTCGTCCTTGGGCCATCCCTCAGCTGCCATGGGGCACCTTGGAGAACCCCAAGTACATCGAGACTAAGGCTGGCTCGCCTCTCTTGATCGATGGTTGGTACAAGTACGCCCGCAAGCTCCACTACACAGTTGACATCATTATGGCTCTTACTTGGGCTCTCAGTTGCGGCACCTGCCAGTTCATTCCTTGGTTCTATGTCTGCTTCTTCACTAGTTTCCTCATTCACCGCGTCCACCGTGATGAGGAGCGCTGCTCTTTGAAGTATGCCGATGACTGGAAGAAGTACGTCGACATTGTCCCTTACCGTTTCATTCCTGGAGTTTACTAAGCTGGTCAGATCCTGCCTACTGTATAGTTAGGCTGCATAGCTTAATAGCTCGCCCCTCGGTCACCTTCTACGTATGCCAGCGCTCGAGATCTTTCTCTTCCAGACTGGCACGGCCGGGGCTGGCCAAAACCTTCTCCAGACTGGAAGTGGCTGCTTCTTTGACTGAGTGACACAATAGAACTTGATAAGAATAGAATGAATCAGTGGTTTCGGACGTGTATATGCTATGTGTTTTGTGTCTAATTTGTTATAAACTGTCGAATTAGTGCCCGTTCGATGACTCCAGGCCAGATCAAACATGGGAGATTCGAAAAATATTCCGTTGCAACAACCTTTACAAGGCCTCAGCAAATGCTCCTGTGGGATTCATCAGGGAGTCCCCAAGCCCATATGTCCTCGGCGCACTGCACAGTCGTCTTGGATCAAGGGAAGTCTGGGCCGACATGCGCTACCTGCCGTCCAGTCCTCCAAATGCAGGGCCGTGTCACTCGGTCTGCGCGGCATTTTAGCCTGATGCGGCTAAAATTCGAAATTTGACCGTTAGCTAACCTGCAACTGCGTTTAGGGTATACTGGGTGTGTGGGTGAGCTTGCGGGACGATCCATCGTGAGGTTGATGCATCTGTGCCGTGCGAATTGTTCTGCGTTGTCATCATGGACCAATATCCCCTGTGTCTGGAGTACAGGTCCATTTCCCCGAGGCTTATCCGCTCTGCTGATTCTCTGTTACAATACCCTCTGGATCTAGACCGAGTGAGTGAGCGAGGATGGCTTTGCCACTGAATCGAGCTTCGTTGCTGTCGTCCTCGTCGGATCTTTCACCTGCCTCTCCGGGATCGGATAGCTCCTCGCCGTTCTCGTCGCCTACACCTGTGCCAGCTATGAAACCGTCCACCACATACGGCGTAGCACCTCCCTACCAGCATGCACACGGACACGCAGCAGGACTCGGCAGCCAACTCAACGCCCTAGGGCTCGCAGGGTCGCTGCTAAATCTTCCAGCCGCGCAGGTGCCACAGGACTCGTCGTCTTCGAGCGAAATGAGCATCCGCGAGTACCTTGAGTACCTCAGTGAGGAGAGGGCCGCACAGTCAGGCTCGGTCGCGATTCACCACGGTCGCAGCGCGGGTGTGGTTGTCCCGACCAATGAGGGTGTTGGTTCTGCCACCGTGTTTCGGAATGACGCCGCCCCACTTCGACACAAGCCCCCAGTGGAGGTTCCAGCAGGTCTGGGCAGGAACCGACTGCACCTGCCGCCAGTCGACCTCACACCACAGCTTCCGCCTAGGGAACAACCTGAGGTTAGTAAGGATATCAGTCTGGTACAGCGCACACTGAGTCAGTTTGCGTCCTCAGTGACATCATCTACGGCTACGAGTGCTCGGGATGGGCAATCGAAGGCTGAGGACATGCAGCACCTCCTAAGGAACATGAAGAGAATGGCCAGCGCTGGCGCGGCTAGTTCACAAGTAGCAAGGTCAATTCCGACGGAGGACGTACTTTCGACGACAACGACATCGTCGTATTCAGAATACCAAGCCGCAGCCGCAGAAAGGGAGCAGCGAGCTCGAGAAGAGCGGGTGAACTACGACAAGGCCATTAGTAGGGCGGAGTATGAAGAGCGGCTTGAGGAGAAAAAGGAAAGGGAACGAAGAAAACAACTTCGAGAAAGGCAGCAAACTGCACAATCAGACGACCTCGCTGAAATGCCCAGCCATTCCAATCTCCCGAAAAAACGATCAATGACACAGAGTGCTGGTGGAGGGGGAGAAGATCACAAGTCCTCTATTGATTTGCTGAAGGCAGTGACTGAAGCTGCATCCCACTTCTCCCAAGTCACGGCGCGCATCGGGCCTAAGATCTTCGAATTCTCTTCTAGTCGTCATCTGCAACAAATGGACCAGCAACTTCAAGAGCTACGAGGGAGCGAGTCAGAGACAAGAACACAACCGTCATTTAAGCACCACGAACTGCCCAAGTCACAGTTCGACTCAAGCGTCGAAAATCGGACTGAGGCTTCGGCAACGCAGCAGGGTATCGACGCGTCACTGGTTTCGACACAGGGCGGTGACGCCTCTTCCGTAGGGCTACACGAAACCTCAACATTCTCCTCAGCACCAGAGAGCAAAGAAATAGCTGAGAAGCCATGCGATGGAGACCACCCCTATTCTCACCCACAGCCGATAGGCGGTAGTGCAACACCTCCAGTTTCGTCTGTGCCAGCCCAAGCCGAACGTCGATCGTCCGTGATGCAAACAACTGTCTCTAGCGCGGAACAACCGCAGAGTAGGCCTCTGCCGAGTCAACAGCAGCATCCCAACCCTATTTCAACTTCCTATTCCACAACCACTTTCGCAGTTGCGGGAGTGTCCGATCTCTTGCGAACGTCGCGTCCCGGACCATCGCGAGATGCTGCTTCTGCTGGTACCCTGGCTCAAGGTGCGGTAGCGGAGACTCCCCGACAGGAACAGTATCGAGTTCCTTCACCGATTGAAGACGAAGCTGCGATAGAGGATGCTAGGTGTCCATCAATCTCCAACGCTCCTGACGCCGCCTCTAATCAGTCGACAGCCCTTGACCAAAACTCCACGGAGGTACCAGACATAGGACGAGTGCCTACTCAGTCTAATGAGCCCACCCAGCCCTCGAGCACGCCAGAGACGGGCAATCAGGTCGTAAGTGCCTTGCCAAATGGTGAAGCTCAGGCTGCTGCTGTCGACCGACGCGGCTCGGAACCAAACGTACTTGCCTCGTCTGCTGCCCCAACTCCTGAGGGCTCCACGAACTCAACGCATCTTCCTGCTCAGAGTGGTGCTCCTGCAAGTCGACGTCCTTCAGTTAACCCAGCCACATCTAATACTCCTGAGACGGCCTCTTCAGCCTCTCGCCCTCCGTCAGGGTCTGCCGCAAGGCGTGGATCCATGAAAGCAAATGGGGTCGCGTTTGATCACCGCTCGGAAACTCCCAGCACAACCCACAGACGAGCGACTCCGAGTGGAGGTTCAGCTCGTGAGCATGCGGTGGAGTCATCAAATCGTCTATCTGCCCAGCTTGATGTTTTAACTCGAGATTGGCAAGGTTACCGTGAGGCTCTCGCTATGGCTGTTGATCGTATCGTCACTACTCAGCAGCAGCAGCAACAACAGCTGCAACAGCAGATGCAGCATCACCTCCAATTGCAGCAGCAGATTATGCAGCAGCAGCGTCAACAGCATCAGCAACCACAACAGCAACAGCAACCTCAAGCTCAAGCTCAGTCTGCGACAGTCCAGCCTGCAGAACAACAACGCTCTGGCACTCCTCCGATGGAAGCGGTTTCCTCAACACAGTCGCAAGTGAACCCAGAAGCGCTTCTGGAGCGAGGTGAGGCGTCACATAACACAACGCCATTGCACACAGAGCGTAGAGCCTCAATAACCTCCGACACTCGGGACGATTCACAGTGTCAAGTTGAGAGCACCACATCACATCAACAGCCTGCTTCTTTCCAGCAGGGAACTTCAAACACCAGCGCCCCTTCCTCGTCCACTAGCACCGTTGACCAGCGCCGCTCGTCATCGTTCCATATCAGCGGGACAGTTCCTTCGCAGAGCACCAGTGGAAGTAAGCCTCAATGTGTTGGAGGCCAGGGCTCAGAGAGTACGCGCGCATCCTCCATTGAGTTATCAGCAGGACTTGAGTCCTCAGGGAACACGTTGGTTGACCGCCTGCAGCTGCTTCTGAAGAAGTTTGAAGCCCATAACGCTCAGATAAGCTTTATCAAGGAGCATGCCCGTCAGTTACAAATGCGATGCAAACATCGAGCGAAACTACAGGCACAACTGCTTCACAAGCAAATCGATCGACTATTGGCACGGGAAGAAAACAGGATCGATAAGGCTGCCGCGTTGGTCTGCAATGAGATCAGTATATACAGCCAGTTCATCGAAGCACGAGCAGAAGATGTTCGTTCGCTACACCAGCAAATTATGCAACGGGCCAGACACAAAGACCAGTTCGTGCCATGGGCACCCCAAGAGGTCCAACAGCTCGGGATCTTAGAGCGTGCTGCAGCCAAGGAAGCAGCAAAGTTGGAGGCGGCATTGCTGTTCCAACACACTCGTCAAATCCAGCTCGAAGATTCGAAGCAAGATATCTCCGGCCCTAGTGGCATTGCTGACTTCGATTACGGTAGTAGCCAGCACGATCCAGCTCAGGATCGAGATAGGCAGGAAGCAGAGGAGTGGATAAAATCTGTCATGTCCAACTATCAGCTCGATGGTGACGTCGGCTTGGAAGGACTCGAATTGAGCCAAGGCGATGATCTGAATCCAGGCATCGTGCTGAATCCACGCCGAGCATGCAAAGGATCCCTTCCTGCACCGTTGCTACGAATGAGTGGGGCCTTCTTTGAAGGGTGCGGGCTAAACATCGATACTCTCGCTTCAGTCAAGCTCTCCGTAGGGAACGTCCATGGTAGCCATGGTGCTCAGCAATCAGTGGCAGAATCTAAGTCAGCACATCGATCCGAGGAGTCCAAGTCGAGCGCAGCCTCGGCCTCTCAGGCTCAACCGGTATTGGTGTCTCAGTCGGGTCCGGCTTTCATCCAACCCGGGCCGGGTGTGCACGTTCCAGCGTTTGATGAGCCAGTGAAGCCCCCAGTAGTTTCTGTACAGGTGACCTCAGCAACACAGCCAAGCAGTGCTATTGTAGGTGAAACTGCACAACGTGGATGGAACATGAGCGACCAAGAAGTGACCCTAGGACTTAACGCGAGCGCGATACAACCAGAAGGGGCGAGCCCTGTTATGAACCCCTACCAGCAAGCAAATCCTGCTCAACAGGCTCATACTCCTCAAGTTCCTCAAGCCACTCAGGTCCCCTTGATGCAAGCATCACAGACTTCGCAGGGACCTGCAGCCCAACAAGCTCCCCAGATGTTCCAAGCCGTAACCTCGGCGATGTATAGCCTTCAGCCCCAGCGACACGAGATTCCGCAGGTTATTTCGCACGAAATGAAGGCGCCTCTCTATGCGCCAGAAAGCGTTTATCTCGGAGGCGACATGCCCACATGTGGTACCAGACTCCCGACTTCGCGACCTGTGCCCATGCCGACTCCGGCACGTGTGGCCGCAGCCGTGAGAGCTGAGTTTGCAGCGGATGAACCTGCCCAAGAGTCCACGCACTCGCAGCCAACATCGTCCTCAACGACACGCCATACTCAGAGGCAAACCACACATACTAAAACACAGGTCAAGCAGCTGGTGTCCCAACTCGCCTCCACGGTTGCTAGAGCCACATCCTCAGATGTTCCTCCATCCCAACCACTACGGATTGTCACAGCACCGTCTGCATTCGGCGGCGATGCTCCTAAGCATCTTGCATTACCGCGCGCAGATCCCACGTACACTGGTCCAGCAGCACCTATTCCAACACTACCCACTCCTGCTGAGAAGCAACCTTTGAATTTAAGTGCACTCCACAACAGTGATTCACTCGGAGAGTCGTTTGTTTCCCTTCAAGCACAACACTCTCTTGATGCTTCTCAAATCAGCGACCGACGATATTACCAGGCAGGCCAAAGAGGCGAAGCAATTCACAAGCGATCACAACCAAGCCACAGTCACAACCATGGCTCTTCCAAGAGCCGAGGGCCACAAATCCTCAAGGTTCGGGCGACTTCCCCTGGAAAGGCTCGAGCAATCGTATCCTCATCCAGGTCCCAGCAATCTTCGGGTGGCTCCGGGCTCCAGGTGAAGAGTGCAGCTCGTCTTGAGAGGATTGAGCAGTTCCGGCGCTTCCGAGAGCTTGCTCGTCAGAGTCAACGGACGATTGGGGAGATTCAGTCAATGTCAAAGACGGGGTCAACTCTAAAGGACATGAGAAACATCATTCCTTCGAAGGACGGTCCATTCGAAGCCTTCCGTGCACCTTATGAGAGACAAGCTGCAGAGGCGCAGTCTCAAGGTGGCCTATGGAATTATGAACCTGAGGGACCGGCGATTACAACTCAGGCAATGAGCGCTCAAGCGGAGTCTGCCGAGCATATGATAACTAGTGCAACGAGCAACAAAGTGATCCCTGTCGCGTCAGCTGGATCACGTCGCCACCGAAACATGCCAGAGGTTCAGATCTTCCTGCCTAAACAACCACCCCCGCAGCACATCCAAAGTCAGCCTCAGGAAGAAGTTTCCGAGCAGCCCATGCCTCACAAAGCAATCATACCTGGACTACCCGCGACCTCTCTTGCTCCCACGGCTCAAATGAATCAGACTGCACAAAAGGAAGCCGAAGCAGCACCTGTGCATGACGAGGAGGAGGAGCTGGAGGAGGAGGGGCATTCTCAGCAGTCTTCAAAGGTAGTTGCGGTTGGTGAGGCACGACAGCAGACCGTAGCGAAGAAGCCAACCAAGAAGCCAAGTAGGTCGATCAAGGTGACGGCGGAATTCGTTGAACACCACAAACGCCTTGCCTTGCGGCAAGTCCCTGCTGAAGCTCCATCTGAGCAGTCAAGTGGCAACTCAGCCGATTGGAGCCTGCGATTCGGTGTGGAACAACATGCCCTTTCCTCGAGCAGTTCATCACTTGGATCAGAACGAGGAGATCAAGCAACTGCGCGTATTGAGAAGATGGCTGCACCCAAAAGTCACACTTCGGTTACAAGCACTACAGCGCCGAACCCTTCTCAACCCACCTCACGGCCTCAGGCGACGGCTGCGGACGCGCTCGCATCTGAGTCTAACACACGATGCGGAGATCCTCTGGACAAGTCGCTTCTGCATGTCATGGATCTGCTTACATCTAAACTGGAGGCTGAACCGCAGAATCGCCAGCGTGTGCCCACCGCAGCGGCGAGCCCCACGTCCCTTTCCGCGTTCCGAGAGTACCTGAGCGGCCTAGAAGCGGAAACGTCGAACGAGAACATTTAATGGTCGAATCCGAATCCGTGTATTCTTTCCACTCGATTCTTTTCTCTACAATATCAATACAATGCTATTTCTATATACAGTCGGCTTCATGAGGAGCCAAGGGAATTTGTGCTGGCGTGACCTGAAGTAGACTCCGTTGGCTTACACTCACTCCTCGTCATGGATATCATCATCTTCGTCCTCATGCTCTGCTCCCCACTCTAGGATGCGATCCCGTCGTATGTCCTCTCGCGGAAGATGATGCTTCGGAGTGTTGCTGTGGTTGAGCACATAATGTGCCCAAATCTTATCCAGCGCACCATCAGCGCGTCGAATCTGATGTAGCCACTTTAGGAACGATGCACCTGTTCGGCTCCAGTTTGGTGGTGGCGAATATGCTCTGAGACTTGCATTGTGGATGACCTCCTCATCGCTGATTACCCAAGCCTCCTGGAGCAGCACTTCACTGTGGGGTCGCTCCGCTGAGATGGTGTGAGACTCCATAGCAAAAAACTCATGATACAGCTGTAGAGCTGCAGCAAGTCTACCGTAAATCGGGATGTAGGTGACATTGGTGTCGTTGCTATCTTCTCTGAGTTCGTACTGTCTTGTGATAAGTTCAGCCTCCTCGAATCCTATGACATTTGGAAAGACGGGTGTTTCCGCACGCAGACTGTTGCACGAAGCTACGAATACCACTTCGTGGTACCGCAGAGGATACAACAACTCTATGATCGACTGAGCCGGATGGATCTCATCATTCGAGATCCAAGGGAAGGGCTCGGGCCAACCCCAGACGAATGCCTCCCCTCGATTTGGACACCACAGAAGCTCATCTCGGCCGAGTGGTGGCGTGGGCCGGAAGGCAAATCGGATGCTCGGATCACCTCCAGGCGTGGGGTGATCCTCATGGTCGTCATCCGTGATGTGGGTCACGACCAGCACGGGGGAGGTGTGAGGGATATTCGCGATGTACTCTTCACTTGGGTTCCACTCGATGTGGGGCTGACCCACAGCCGCAAACCGAGGCCAAACCGTGAATGCCTTCGTGAACGCACTTAGCTCCGCGTCAAACGGGGTAGGCTCACCAAACGCAAGAACCTGGGCTCGAAACCTGCGATCGTGGGCGAGTGCCGATCTCGCCAGCGACGCAAGCAGCACGAGCAGGGCCAGCGCAGAAACCTTCATACTCGCCTTGCAACCGCGCACACATCGACGGACATGCGCGGCACTGCGTGGATGTCTCGATTCAGCTCTCGGGGTGGGGTGTTGGAGAGCAGCTCATTTCCGGGCCAGGGCATTTATCAACGGGTGGATGGAATTACCTGGATTTCAGTCCAAAGCTACATTCTCAGCTCAGAGAGTTTTTGCGACAGTCACGCATTGGTCTGACCTATATGCTCAGTAGACGCCTTTTATCCAGGAAGCTCTGGCTGGTCCAGCTTTTTTCAAGCACATATTCATCGGGATTTACCCGAAAAGCGTATCTTACTCAAACTCCGATCCCAGAAGTCTCTGCACGTGCCCGTTCCGACGCACTTCTCGCGGTGTTCTCCGTGGCTTCGACCTCGAATGCGCCCTCTCCGAGTGCACTCGGGGTCACTCTTCTAAGGTGTGGTCTCGATGGGCAACAGGTAAGGTCGTTCTCTTCAAACTCAAGCAAGCAAGTGGCAGAGGAGCGGAAAGACAACGGTCAGAGAGGGGTGGAAGCGCAAGCAGAGCGCATCACACCGACAGATAACCAGAGCTCGACTCCTAGAACAGCATCAGCACAAGGTCCTGCAGCATCTGCCGCAGACGCATCGTCCAAACAGCACCTGTCAAAGGACAAGGATGCGTGGGAGGACAGATTGAAGGCCAGGCAGAAGCCTGGCGGGTCAGGCTCTGGCGGCAGAGACTCAGGGTTGTGGGACTGGATCACATCATCAAGGTATATATCTGTTGTTGTGGGTAGTTTTGCCGTGTTGGCAATCTCGGGCGGTGTGCTGTATTACTACTACCACGAAGAAATTCAGAACTACCTCAAGTCTCTAGCGGTAGATGTCACGTCCTCCACGATTGTCGACGAGAAGACACACACGAGTGCGGTGATCCTTACAAGCAAAGTGGCTGAGGATCTTCTGTCTCGTCTTGAGGTAATCTCAAACGTAACAGAGTTCGTCAAGTCCATCATCAACAACGAACAAACGCTCAGCGCGGCAGTTGATCTGATCGTGAAGCTCGCTCATGAAGAGCGGACACGGACGGCTGTGACGGAATTGGCGGCCGTCATGATCGATCGACTCTCACATGACCCCACAACGGTTGCAAATTTGGCAACACTGCTACAAATGGCCATTTCGCGTAAAGATACGCAAGAACTCGTCGTTTCGGTGCTGACATCGGCACTGAAAGATCCTGGAGTGCAGAAGGCTGCATTAGAATCTATGGTACAGGTGTTACATCGAGCACTTGATGACGAGCATTTGCGTGAGCATGCCATTGTCTTACTTAAAGCAGTTGTTTCGGACGCAAATCTGCAGCAAGCGACAGGCACTGCCCTCTGGCAAACTCTCAAGGCGGCTGTTTCCACGAGTTGGTTCAAGAAGCATACTGCGACGCAAGCGCAAACAACAACTTCATCGACGGGAGATTCCAAGTGGACCAAACCAAGTTCCCCCACCCCACAAGCCCAAGATCAGAGCCACGATTCGATCTCCATCAATTTCAGCTCGGAGGGTATGCTTGGTGATACGTCAGGCACAGTGCAGACGCCCCAAGACAACGCAGCACAGTCAACAGAAGCTGTATCCCTAACGCCGACTCCAGATTCCGCGGAGCAAAGCATTATACAGTCGTCGCCTTTACTATCCAATGAAACGACTGCTACTGGTGCTGCCGTCTCGGATGCTGCGATTGCAAGCGAGCCAAGTCCGCGGAAGGAGGATGTGCCTGCAGTCAACACCAGTGACAATAGCTCAGAGTGGTCAGTATCATCCTCTGTGACAGAAACCGCCACCGAAGCGGACCCCGTCCATGTCGATCCTCGACCTCGCGTCTCGGGCTCCACCTCAGGTCCAACCCAAGCTCAATCAGTAGAGCTTCCAAACCCCGTCCAGGCATCGTCAGTTGTCACGCCGTCGCAGGCCTCCGCAAGCACATCAGCAGCTGGTCGAACAATGTCACTGTCGAGAGCTGAGCGCTTACCTTCTGCACTGAGCATGATCGGTGATCCCGAGATCAAACCTCAGTCGAACAGTCACAATCACAATCACAGCCACAGTCACAGTCAAAGGGAGTTACCGCAAGACGACGCCCCCAAGCATGCTAACGTTAACTAAGCCATGTTATATTAGTCATTTCTACCCCGTTGCCGTGTCAACGAATGCCACAGTTGTATTTGTACCATAAAACGAGGCTTCAGTCGTGTTCAGGTTGTAAAGATTGCAGTCCACTCCCTTCTCGCTCTCGCTTGCTAGACTATAGGGTGCGGTTTGCGACAAACACGCTGTTATATCTGTATGCGGACTAGAGACCCCATTCCCACCCCCCATTGAGGGCATCGCATGCGCAGTTGCCCATGAACGCATGGTCCGTCAGCAGCTCCACCATTCGTCACAAATTGTGGTCAGGATCCCCGGGTGGATGGAGTTAATGAAAAATCTGACTTGGAGAACTGAAAACGAGTCGGAAATTGGGGCACGCGCTGTATAACTACCCAGGCAGAGTATAAAGTTAGATCGGCACCCACTAAGCGCTCGCGATGGGCCAGGAATTCTCCGCCCATCCCAACCCGCCGCGCCAAAACAGAGGCCCTTTTGACTCGACACACAGTTTGTCAGTGAACCCCGCGCCTGCTGGCCCAGCTGTGCCCGGGGGGCCTGGTGGCAGCCGCGATCCACCACCCCT
>Ga0182741_1002005_pt1 | contig 24706 bp, 22 predicted proteins | sample eDN5th37CBELigOP_FD_128874 | JGI IMG/M metagenome (GOLD analysis project Ga0182741, IMG submission 128874) | Enriched Organic Plus compost microbial communities from Emeryville, California, USA - eDNA 5th pass 37_C BE-Lig OP (version 2) (version 2) ... | reverse complement strand
ATCAGCAGGCAGCGGTCCGCACGCTCGCCAATGAGCTGCATCGCCTGAACCAGTCCGTCATGAAGGCGGTCGAGATGGGACTGACCGTGGAGCTGGTTCGCTCTTCCCGCTTCCACGGCGGTGAAGGAAGCTGGGGTGACCTCCTGGTTCCGGTTTTCGTGACCAAGGGCCCCTCTGCACACTAGAGGCGAACCCAGGCAAACTTCCCCAACCGACTGCTGCACCCGCCCCCGTGCGGGTGCTTTTTTCATTGCGAGCTTCCGGAAATCTCTTGTAGCTGAAGTTCGGAGCAATTCTTTTCCCAGCCCCATCCAACAACAGCAAAAGCCTCTCTCACGCTACAGGCAACACATCAGTAAAAATTGTCCCATTCCAGAGCAGTTATTGCTCATACGAGAGGGAGAATATTGATGTTCAAGAAAGCAACCCTAAGCATTACTGCAGCTGCAATTGCACTTTCCATCGCTGGCAGCGTTGCCAATGCAAAAGTTCCGGAAGCACTTCTGCAGAACAAGTCTGGCCCGGCCATCTATGTTGATCTTCAGCATGTCGAGCCGCTGAAGACAAAGGAGAACGTCGTCTTTGTCGACATCCGCACGCCGGACCGCTATGCCACCGGACACATCCCCGGTGCCATCAATATTCCCCGTGAGCAGATCGAGACGCCGGTCGTCTCCGGCGTAATTGGTGAGACCAAATCTCCAGAAGAACTCCAGGCAGTACTCTCGAAGGCCGGCCTCAAGTACGACGACCGTATCATCGTTTACGGGGAGAAGGACGAAGGCCCGCTGGCACCTACCTCAGGCCGTTATGCTGCGAAGATCTACGTCTCGCTGAACGAACTGGGCTTCGAGAAGGTGCATGTGCTGGATGGCGGCGTAAGCGCGTGGACGGGTGAACTCTCCAAGGAAGCCACCGTTCTTCCGCCCAGTGATCTGAAGCTCACCAAGGTAAAGCCCGTCATCGTCGACAAATCCTATGTGCAGCAGGCGCTTGGCAAGGAGAATACCTTCGTGCTCGACGCACGCGGCTCCAACGGCTTTGATGACGGGCATATCAAGGGATCTTACAATGTGCCGATCGGTCTCTTCAGCGACGCCAACACGCTGACCGGCTCAGTGGACGCTCTGGTGGCGCGCCTCAACGAGCTGGGCGTGAAGAAGGACAGCGAGATCATCACCACCTGCGGATGGGGCTGGGCAGCCTCCGACCTGCTCGCGGTGCTGCGCGACCTCGGCTACACGAACATCAAGCTCTATGACGGCAGCTGGACCGAATGGGTCCAGGATCCGAACACGCCCAAGGCCGGTGCGAAGTTCCAGGGCTGAGGCCGCCCGGAACATTCAGGTCCATCTGATCCGGAGGGGCAACCCTCCGGAGTCACGCGTTTGATCGGAGCTACCCATGCAGAGACGCACGTTCCTCAAGACCGTTCCCGGCCTGTTGATTGGCCTCAGCCTGCCGGCACTGGCGAGCGAACGCGCGCCAGCCGATGCGGTGAACTATGAATCCCTTGAGCAGGTGAAGAGCATCGCCGCCAGGGGGCCTGCCATCGTCTACTTCCACGCGGAGTGGTGCCCCGTCTGCCAGTCGGCAATGCTCAACTACCGCGCGCGGTGGGATGAGGTGCAGCCGGGCATCACGCTGATCCTGGCCGATTATGACAGGGAAACCGAGCTCAAGGCCACATTCGGCGTCACCTATCAGAACACCTACGTGCAGGTGGGCACTGATGGCAAAGCGCTGCAGATCTGGAATGGCGGCGGGATCAAGGCCCTTAACGAAAAGCCCATCTTCGAAACGAACTAAATCGTCTCATGTGCGCCCCTCACTGCCTCATGGTGAGCTTGTCGAACCACGGGGCGGTGAGCTCCAGAGTCCACAGGAACCCTCGTCCTTCGACAAGCTCAGGATGAGGGTTGCTGTGCCTGAAGACTAGTCCTTACGCGTCGGCAGCTCTGAGATGCCGCCGTTGGCCGCCGACCATTCCAGCGGAGCCTTGAGGAAGGCTTCAGCCGTTTCCAGCTGACCGGCGAACAGCCCGTCCTTGCGGCAGACATCCAGCACATTCCACCAGGTCGAGAGGTAATGCAGCTTCATGCCAACCTTTGCGAGGCGGTCTGGCGTGTCCTTGAAAATGTCGTAGTAGAACGGCGCAAAGGTGTGCTCCACCGTGGCGCCTGCATTGCGAATGGCCTCAGCGAACTTGATCTTGCTGCCGCCATCGGTCGTCAGGTCTTCCACCAGAAGGACGCGTGCGCCTTCCTTCAGATCTCCCTCGATCTGCGCGTTGCGGCCAAAGCCCTTCGGCTTCTTGCGCACGTAGAGCATTGGCAGGCCCATGCGGTCTGCAATCCAGGCTGCGTAAGGGATGCCTGCGGTCTCACCACCGGCTATCGCATCAAACTTCTCGAAGCCAGCGTCGCGCAGGATGACCGAGACGCCGAAGTCGATGATCGCAGAGCGAACGCGCGGGTACGAGATGATCTTGCGGCAATCGGTGTAGACCGGGCTGCGAAGACCAGAGGTAAACGTGTACGGCTCGTCAGCGCGAATGTGGACGGCGCCGATTTCCAGCAGCATCCGTGCGACGGTTTCGGCGATCAGCGCCTTGTCCGGAAATGTGTTGGCGAACATTGAAGTCTCCCGTGCCTGGAATTGCCCTAGTTGCTCTCTTCAACCGACCAGAGGATCGGGAACATCGGATCGAATACGGTGATCTCGTCTTCGCCAGCCCTGATCTTGGACGGCATGCCTGTGACCGGCACATCGTGACGGACCAGCGTGATGCGCTTCTCGTTTGGTGGCAGGCGATAGAATGCCGGACCGTTCAGCGAAGCGAAAGCCTCAAGCCGGTCAAGCGCGTTTTCCTGCTCGAAGACATGGGCAAGGCACACCATGGTGTTCGGTGCGTTGAAGACGCCGGCGCAGCCGCAGGCGCATTCCTTCAGCGGATCGACGTGCGGTGCCGAGTCGGTGCCGAGGAAGAAGGTCCCCTCGCCCGAGGTCGCAGCGGCGCGCAGCGCCAGACGGTGCTTCTCGCGCTTGGCCACCGGCAGGCAGTAGTAGTGAGGACGAATGCCGCCAGCGAGGATGGCGTTGCGATTGATGATAAGGTGGTGCGGCGTGATACTGCCTGCCACACCGTTCTGCGAACGAACGAAGTCCACCCCGTCACTGGTCGTAACGTGCTCCATCACGATGCGCAGTTCGGGGATACGCTTGCGCAGAGGAGCCAGAACACGCTCGATGAACACGGCCTCGCGGTCGAAGATGTCTACTTCAGGATCGGTCACTTCGCCGTGCACGCAGAGGTTCATACCGATTTCGGCCATGCGCTCCAGAATGGGCATGACCTTGTCGATGTCGCGTACGCCACCGTGGGAGTTGGTCGTGGCTCCTGCCGGATAGAGCTTCACGGCAGTCACCAGACCATCCTGGAAGCCTGCTGCAATGTCATCTGCCGAACTCGTCTCGGTCAGATAGAGCGTCATCAACGGTTTGAAGCTGCTGCCTTCCGGCAGGGCAGCCAGGATGCGCTCGCGATAGGCGGCAGCATCAGCCGTCGTGACAACCGGCGGAACGAGGTTGGGCATGATGATGGCGCGGCCAAAGTGGGCGGTGTGCTGTGCCACGGCCTTCAACACGGTTCCATCGCGAAGGTGCAGGTGCCAGTCGTCGGGCTGGCGAATAGTGATCTTTTTCATGAGGAAAAACTCATATCCGGATTCCTTGCCCACGCAAGGAGAAAGCAGCTCGCACGCCACCTTCAGCGTGGAAAATGCTCGCTACCCCTGTCGGATTGCGGCATCCTCGTTCGTCTACCAGTGAAAGGGATGTCTGTCATGCTCTATGCAATTCTCTGCTACCATAATGAAGATGTTGTCACTTCCTGGTCCAAGGAGGAAGACGATGCCGTGCTGGCCAAGCGCGGCAAGGTTACCGACGAGCTTGCTGCGCGCGGAAAGATGGGCCCGGCAATCCGGCTCATGCCCACGTCGGCGGCAACCACGATCCGCGGTGACGTGGTACTCGACGGCCCATTCGCCGAGACCAAGGAGCAGTTGCTTGGCTTCTACATTCTCGAAGGCGACAACCTTGATGAAGTGATTGAAGCCGCCAAGCGCATCAAGGAAGGCGAGAGCTGCACCTTCGAGATCCGCCCCATCAGCATCTTCAAGAAGGGCGTCGTTGAAGCCAAGGTTGAAGCCGTATCATGAGCGACATCGCCTGGATCGAGAGGACGTTGACTGGAGCGCGACCGCAGGTGGTCAGCGCGCTTCTGCGGTACTTCCGCAATCTCGACCGGGCGGAAGAGGCCTTCCAGGAGGCCTGCCTGAGGGCGCTCAGGACCTGGCCGGACAAGGGGCCACCCCGCGATCCAGCCGCATGGCTGATCTTTGTCGGTCGCAACGCCGTGCTCGACAGTGTCCGCAGGGAAAGCCGCCAAACCGAATTGCCGGATGATGCGGCGATTTCCGATCTCGATGATGCCGAAACCCAGATGTCGGACCGGCTCGACAACGCGCATTACCGCGACGACATCCTGCGGCTGATGTTCATCTGCTGCCATCCGGACCTGCCGGCGACCCAGCAGATCGCGCTCGCACTGCGCATCGTTTCCGGACTCTCGGTCAAGGAGATTGCGGCGGCATTCCTCGTCAATGAAAAGGCGATGGAGCAGCGGATCACACGTGCCAAGCGCCGCGTCATGGACGCCAACGTGCCCTTCGAAGCCCCCGGCCCGGCCGAGCGGGCGGAGCGGGTCGGTGCTGTCGCGGCCATGATCTACCTGCTCTTCAACGAAGGCTATTCGGCAAGCGGAGGCGAGATGCATCTCCGCGCACCGCTGTGTGAGGAAGCGATCCGGCTCGCACGCCTGCTGCTGCGGCTCTATCCGTCAGAGCCAGAGATCATGGGGCTGCTTGCGCTGATGCTGCTGCAGCACGCGCGCACGCCAAGCCGGCTGGACGCCGACGGGAACCTCGTTCTTCTCGAACACCAGGACCGGAGCCGCTGGAACCGCGAGCAGATTGCCGAAGGCCTTGCGCTCATCGACAAGGCCGTGCGACACCGCAGGCCCGGTCCCTACCAGATTCAGGCGGCGATTGCCGCCCTTCATGATCAGGCGCCGAACGCCGGGGCAACGGACTGGACGCAGATCAGCCTGCTCTATCTGACGCTCGAACGGATGACGCCCTCGCCCGTCATCACGCTCAACCGGGCGGTCGCCGTTTTTAAGGCGTCCGGCGCGAAACAGGCACTGGAGCTGGTAAAGCCGCTTGAAGACCGGCTCGGCAGCTATTTCTATTTTCATGGCGTCCATGGTGCGCTGCTGAAGGAGCTTGGGCGGTTGGACGAGGCGCGACAGGCGTTCAACAAGGCAATCTCGCTCGCGCGAACGCCCGCTGAAGCCGCCCATATCCGCCAGCAGCTCGACGCGCTCTCCGGCCCCATGCGGGCCGCCGAGTAGCATCAGAAAATTTCTTAGGCAGCTGTCGGCATCGTGACGCACCGTTCGTCCTCAGTCGGACGAACCGAAAGGAGGGAGAAAGATGTCAGTCGTTCAGATTGCACCGGGTGAGACCGGAGAAGTTCGCGGCGGCGTGATCGCCTATCTGCAGGTGGATGGAGCAACCAAGGCAGCGGAATATTATGCCCGGGCCTTCGGTGCGCGTGAAGTTGCCCGCGCGCCCCTCGACGAAAAAGGCCGCACCATGCACCTGCACCTCTACATCAACGAGGGATCACTGATGCTTTGCGATGTCTATGAGGAACATGGCCATCCGCTCGAAACGCCCGGAGGGATGACGCTGACCCTCAACGTTTCCGACCCCGACATGTGGTGGGAACGCGCGACCAGGACGGAAGGCACCGTGGTTGAGGTAGAGCTGCAGCAGATGTTCTGGGGTTCGCGCTGGGGCCAGGTCCGTGACCCGTTCGGCTTCCGTTGGGCGATCACTGGTTAGCACGATCGGCCGGGTGCAGCACCGCGATCTGGCTGCACCTCCTTATGGGTAAGGTCATTACTTCAAGTTTATGACCCCATAGCCTTTACCTGCACACCTTCTGCCCTATCCTTCTATGGTCCGGTCAGTTATGAGCGGAGTAGCGCGGCTTGTAGCCAGCATTTCGGTCCGAACCATTGAAGGGAGCAGAGCATATGGCACAGGCACAGAGCGGAGATATTGTACGTGTTCATTATCGCGGCACACTGTCGGACGGTACCGAATTCGATTCGTCCCATGGCCGCGAACCTCTTGAGTTTCAGGTCGGTAGCGGCCAGGTGATCCCCGGCTTCGAACGGCAGGTCGAAGGCATGTCTGTCGGGGAGACGACGGTCGTGACCATTCCCGCCGACGAGGCCTACGGCCAGCGCGACGAGCGGCAGATTCAGGAAATCCCACGCAATGCCATGCCGGCAGAACTGACCCTCGAGATCGGTACGGGCCTGACCGCGACGACCCGCGACGGCAAGGAGATCCCGCTGACCGTGATTGGCCTCACGGATGACACGGTGACGGTGGATGGCAATCATCCGCTGGCGGGTCGTGATCTGACGTTCGAGCTCGAGCTCGTTGAGATCGTCACTTCGCCGGACAACGCGGGCTTCTAAGCGTCCGACTCCATTACGGCATAGCATCAGCCGGGGTTGCGTAGACGCGACCCCGGTTTTTCGTTGCGCTACAGGAAGATCCTGTCGCCCTGCTCATCGATGATCTGCATCCCTTTGCGGATGGCAATATCGGCTGCCGCATCTTCGGACTGGAAGCGGTCTGCGCGAATGAAGCGGTGCTCCTTGATTACGCCGTCGATCTCCTTGGAGATGACGCCGCACGTCTGATACTGCCCGCCTTCCTTGAAAGGCGTGGCGCGGATCGAAAACCCCTTGTGCTCGACAACATCGCCGACCGTGCGCTCACCACCTGCGTTGTCACTGGATTTCGAGCCGCCGCCAAACAGGCGCTTGAAGAATGACATTGCCGTGCTCCACTTGATAGATCAGGGGTCAATATCCCAGACTTCGCTGAATGATCAATCGCTTATGCGATGTGTAGCACAATCTCGCGTCGGTGCGGGCGATCGCGGTGCTCGAACAGGTAAAATGCCCTGCCATGTTCCCAGCAGCGGTTCGCCACCAGCAACAGGGATTGAAAGCGACGTTGGCAGAAGCGCCGCCTTGATGTGCGCCGGCATGTCGTCCGGCCCTTCCATCGTGTGCGTCACCCACTTCATGGAGGGATCATTCGACGGCGGGACGAGCCTGCGGAAGAAGGCGTTAAGATCCCGCTGCACGTCCGGATCGGCGTTTTCCTGAATCAGCAGAGAACAGGACGTGTGGCGTACGAATGCTGTCAGCAATCCCGTATCGACGCCGGACTGACGCACGAAGCTGCGAACTTCCTGCGTGAACTCATAGAGCCCGGGCCCCGAGGTATCCATTTTCAAGCGTTTCTGAGGCATGGCCTGACAGACACCGTTTTGCTGGCACCTGTCAAGCAAGGCCCCGTGTATCCCGTGCCTGCTATCGCGAACTCAGAATGGAGCGTGTGTTGAGAGGTGCGATCGGGCGGGCGTTCATCTGGTAGGAGGCCGTGAACCGGGCAATGTCGGTTTCGCCAACCTCCAGTGGCTGCTGGACTACCATCCAGTCCACCTCCTCACTACAGGGAGGCGTTGTCAGCGATCCCTTGTACGACCAGTAATCAAGATCGGCAGGCTGCAGCGCGGCGAGATCCACTTCTGCAACTGAATCCTTCCCCCCGCTCTCGGCTGGAAACGCGGATGCGAGATGCGCGAAACTCTCGTTGCTCTTTCCAGCGACGAGAAACACCCCAACGACGCCGAGCGTGCCTCGTTCGACGTGACGGTGAACGAAGTGAGCCTCCATCGGGTAGGCCTTTCCGTTCACATGGTGCTCGCTTGGAGCATGAAAGTGGACGTGCACCAGTTCATAGGTGTCATCCCCCCGGCGCAACAGGCTACCAGCGGGAAAGTCCACCAGGATCGTATGACCGTTGTTCTCCAGTTGACCTGGGCTAATCTTCCAGGCGATTTCAATCTTCGGGACATCCGCCTTGACCTGTCCTTCGATATTGACCGGTGACTGTTGCGTTCCCAGCGTGCACACGCCACCCCAATGCGAAGGCCCGTGATCGCCCTCGTAAGACCAGTGTTGATCCCCGTCACCCGACTCTGACTGCGCAATGGAAGCGCCGGCAAGAAATGCTCCAGCCACAAGCACAAGTTTGGAGAAAGAATGTTCCCGCATTGCCGCCGCCCCAATTGTAGAAAGACAACCAGTACGCGTATTTGAGTCGGCTAACAATCTTAAGGGCCCCAGTTGACCAAATTGTTTCAACAAGCGAAACAACCAAAGCAAAAGCCGGGCTGATGGCCCGGCTTCGCAGATAAATTTCGATGGAAGGCTCTTAGCTGTCCAGGAACGAGCGCAGCTTGCGGCTGCGGCTCGGGTGCTTCAGCTTGCGAAGCGCCTTCGCCTCGATCTGGCGGATACGTTCGCGCGTCACCGAGAACTGCTGGCCCACTTCCTCAAGGGTGTGGTCGGTGTTCATGCCGATGCCGAAGCGCATGCGCAGCACACGTTCCTCACGCGGCGTCAGCGAAGCAAGAACGCGCGTGGTAGTCTCCCGCAGGTTCGCCTGGATCGCAGCGTCGATCGGCAGGATCGCCATCTTGTCCTCGATGAAATCGCCGAGATGTGAATCCTCCTCGTCGCCCACGGGCGTTTCGAGGGAGATTGGCTCCTTGGCAATCTTCAGGACCTTGCGGACCTTCTCCAGCGGCATTGCCAGCTTTTCAGCCAGCTCTTCCGGCGTTGGCTCGCGACCGATCTCGTGCAACATCTGTCGCGACGTGCGCACGATCTTGTTGATCGTCTCGATCATGTGCACCGGAATGCGGATGGTACGGGCCTGGTCAGCGATCGAACGGGTGATCGCCTGACGGATCCACCAGGTTGCGTAGGTCGAGAACTTGTAGCCGCGGCGATACTCGAACTTGTCCACGGCCTTCATCAGGCCGATGTTGCCTTCCTGGATGAGGTCCAGGAACTGCAGGCCACGGTTCGTGTACTTCTTGGCAATCGAAATCACGAGGCGAAGGTTGGCTTCCACCATCTCCTTCTTCGCGATCGCAGCCTCGCGCTCGCCCTTCTGAACCTGGTTCACGATGCGGCGGAATTCACCGATCGAAATGCCAGTCTCCTGGGCAAGGTTCTGGATCTCGGTACGCAGCTCATCGATGGTCCGCTGTTCGCGGGCGACGAATTCCTTCCAGCCGCGCTCCGGCAGTTCGGCAACATTCCGGGCCCAGTTCGTGTCAAGCTCCGAGCCCTGATAGGCGCGAAGGAAGTCTTCACGGCGAACGCCGTGCTTGTCAGCGAGACGCAGCAGCTTGCCTTCGTTCTGCACGAGGCGCTTGTTGATGTCGTAGAGCTGCTCGACCAGCGTTTCGATGCGCTGGTTGTTCAGCGAAAGCGACTTCACGGCCTTGATCAGCTCGTCCTTGAGCTGCTTGGCGCGGAACTGCTGGGCGGTCGACAGATCGTTATCGCCATCGCCAAGACGGCTCTCGACCTGCTGATCCTGGAACTTGCGCAGCTTGGCGTAGGTTTCTGCGATGAAGTCGAGTGTCTCCATAACGCCGGGCTTGAGCTCGGCTTCCATGGCGGCGAGCGAAAGGTTCGTCTCGTCCTCGTCTTCCTCTTCTTCTTCCTGAACCTCGCCACCAACATTGGTGACGTCATCGTCGTCGGCACGGCGTGCACGGCCCGGCTTCTCTGGTGCGGCCGGCTTCTCGTCCTCATCAGGACGGGTGATGATCGGAGCCTGACGGGCCTCGGGGCCTGCATAGGTTGCTTCGAGATCGATGATCTCGCGCAGCAGGATCTTGCCTTCGTTCAGTTCGTCGCGCCAGATGATCAGGGCCTGGAAGGTCAGCGGGCTTTCGCACAGCCCGGCGATCATCGTTTCGCGGCCAGCCTCGATGCGCTTGGCGATGGCGATTTCGCCCTCGCGCGACAGAAGCTCGACGGAACCCATTTCGCGCAGGTACATGCGGACCGGATCGTCGGTACGATCGGTCGGTTCCTTCTTCTGCGTAACGGCAACGGCGGTTCCGGTAACGTCAGCAAGCTCGGTGCCCGTATCGTCGTCATCCGATTCAGCGTCTTCACCCGCCTCTTCGTCCTCGACAACATTGATGCCCATGTCAGACAACATGGCCATGGTGTCTTCGATCTGCTCCGAAGATACCTCACCGGATGGAAGAACTGCATTGAGTTCGTCCATGGTCACATAGCCGCGCTTCTTGGCGACCTTGATCATTTTCTTGACTGCGTCATCAGAAAGGTCCAGCAGCGGGCTATCCTCGCGCTCGGTCTCGACCTCTTCCTTTTCCTTTGTCGCCATGCCTTGCAATCTCCTACCGGCCAAGCCGGACAGTCTCACTGGATGCGCGCAGCCGAGTCGCGCATGTGTAGCCTCTACCGCGGTCCCGTAAACGCACGATTAACCTTGTCATCTAATGCGAAGTTTCGAACCGTCCATGTCTTGTGATATGGGTTTCTTCCACATTTTCGAGCGAGCAGCGCTCCGACAGCGTTCGAATCAAACTTGATTCCTTCATTCGCGACCAAGGTCAAGCTGCTCTGGCATGATTCGGTATAAAAAAGCGAATCAATCTGCCCATTGTACCTCGCTCAGGAACGCCCGGTGACACGACCCGATGCGATGCCAAAACCGTCTATCAGGGCGTTGGTCGCATCGATGTTATGCAGTTCAGCCTGTATCTCGGCCAGGTGGCGGGCGTCTTCTTCAGTCCAGACCTCTGCCACGGCCATTTCAGCCTCCGCCGCTCTCAACTCTCTATGTAGAGAGCGCACGCGTCTATGCAAGTGCAGCAGCTGAGTGAACGCTTCCCTTGCATCTTCAAGCGCGGCATTCTGCAGAGCGGGCCACATGTAAGCGGCCTTCACCCGCAACTCCGCCTCAGCCCAAATAGTGCTCAGTCCCGCTTCTTCAATAGCTGCGATCAGCTTTTCTCGGGTGAGAGCCGGATCAAAGGCAAACTGGTCGAGGATGATGCGGCGCAACTGCACCAGATCGTTGCTGGTAAGCTCCAGCGGCTCGACTGCGTCAAAATGCTCTTCGATGAGCATCGGGTGATTGACCAGCGTCACGATGATCGTGGCCTCGCGCAAAGGCATTGAAGCTCCGGCGCTCGCTCTTACCAGCGAGGAACGGGCCAGGCTCTGCGACACGGGAAGGCGACCGGACGCCGCTCCCGGCCGGGCACTTTGGCGGCCACCAAAGCCGCTGCTGAACTTCTCTCCTCTTCCAGACTTCCTGCCCTGCGGCTTTGGTGAGCCGAAAAAGCTCTGCATCCTGTCGCGCATGTCCTGCGCGTAGTGACGGCGGACGTTCTCGTCCTTGATCTGGTTGGTGAGCTGGCGCAGCCGCTCTTCAAGCTCGGCGCGGCGCTCCGGCGTGTCATAGGAGGAACCGGAAGTCTCCCGCATCCACAGAAGATCGGCGAGCGGCAGCGCCTGCGCTATGATGGCATCGAAGGGCTGACGTCCGCCTTCCTTCACGATGTCATCCGGGTCCTTGCCATCGGGCAACAGGGCGAAGCGGACCGTCCGACCGGGCTGAACGGCAGGCAAGGCCAGGTCAGCCGCGCGCCATGCGGCACGAAGTCCCGCACCATCACCGTCGAAACACAGGATCGGCTCGCCCGAGACGCGCCAGAGCAGCTCCAGCTGATTTTCCGTAAGAGCAGTACCAAGCGGCGCTACCGCCGTGTCGATGCCAGCCTGAGCCAGGGCGATGACGTCCATATAGCCTTCGACGACAATCAGGCCTGCGTCCCTAGCGTTCTTGCGGGCACGGCCAAGATTGTAGAGCACATTGCCCTTGTGAAAGAGCTCGGTATCGGGCGAGTTCAGGTACTTGGCCGGGACATCAGACGACATGGCGCGGCCGCCGAAGGCGATCACACGGCCGCGGGTATCCTCGATCGGGAACATGATACGACCCCGAAAACGATCGAAGGCCACCGGAATATCCGGACCCGTATAGACAAGGCCGCAGGCATCCATCTGCTCAAGCGTCACGCCCTTTGAAGCCAGATGCTCCCTCAACGCATTGCGGGAATCGGGTGCGAATCCCAGACGGAAGGTCTGCTGGGTGACAGACGTGATCCCACGGCCGCGCAGATAGGCCCTCGCCTCCGCTCCCACCGCCTCCTGCAGGCAGTTCTGATAGAAGCGCGCGGCCATCTCCATGACGTCGGTGAGGCTTGCGCGGGCCTGTTCCTTGCGCTCCGCTTCCGGGTCGCGTGCAGGCATGGAAACGCCTGCCATCTCGGCGACAATCTCGACAGCCTCGGGGAAGCCGATCCCATCGAGCTCAGTCAGGAAGCGGAAATGGTCGCCGGTAACGCCGCAGCCGAAGCAGTGATAGCGGCCCTTGCGGTCCTCGCAGTGAAAGCTCGGCGACTTTTCGCCATGGAATGGGCAGCAGGCCCAGTAATCACCACGCGCGGCATTGGTCTTGCGCTTGTCAAACGAAACCCTTGTGCCAACCACTTGGGAGATGGGCACCCGGTCACGGATTTCATCGAGGAAACTTTGGGAAAAGCGCATGGTCAAGGCTTTCTCACGAACCACACCCTAAAGCAAACGCCGCTCACCCAAAGATGCACGGGAGTTACACGAGCGGTGGCAAGCGGGCTACATTCTACCCGCTATTCCCGTTGTTCACAGCTTGTGGAAAAGGAGGTGCGGCGTATTTCCGGCACCTGCCGGGCGTCAGCGCAGAAGATCGCGGACCACACCGCTAGCCTTGCTGAAGTCCATGCGGCCCGGGAACTTTTCCTTGAGCGCGTTCATGCACTTGCCCATGTCGCGCAGGCCTTCGGCACCCACTTCCTTGACGACCTCGGCGCATGCCTGACGCATGTCCTGCTCGTCCAGCGGCTTGGGCAGAAACTCCATGATGATGGCAATTTCCTGCAGTTCCTCTTCGGCCAGCTCCGCCCGAGCATTCTCCTGGTAGATGCGCGCCGATTCGTTGCGCTGCTTCACCATGCGCGTCAGTATTTCGAGGATGTCCTCGTCGTTTACCGGGTCCTTGCCCGCGCCGCGATGCGCGATGTCCCGGTCCTTGATGGCAGCCTGGATGAGCCGAAGCGTCGACGTCCGGCGCTTGTCCTGGTTCTTGAGTGCACTGACCAGTGCCTGAGCGATTTTCTCGCGGATTTGCATTTCAGTTCTCCAAAGCGGAACGGACACATAATCCGGAATTGGCAAATTCGATAGGTGGTGCCGTGAAACTGAGTGGATTGATCAACGCGTCTATTCCTGCGGGTTCTGCACCGCGTCAATTGACCACGCGCGCCGTCTCAACTATTGTCCGCCACCTGCAAGCATATTAACTAACAGAAACGCTGGCTGGTTGCGGGCCGCGCTACCTTTACGCGCACGTGAATCATGGTAGACACCGCACCCGATCGTTACGGCTGCCTCTGTAAGATGGAGATTTTATATGACAACTGCAAGCGGCCCTTGGATCGCTCCCAAGGTCACGGCTCTTCTTGTGCTGGCAGACGGGACGGTCATTGAGGGCACGGGTCTTGGCGCGACAGGAAGCGCCGTCGGTGAGGTGTGCTTCAACACTGCGCTCACCGGCTATGAAGAGATCCTGACAGACCCTTCCTATAGCGGGCAGATTGTCACCTTCACGTTCCCGCATATCGGCAATGTCGGTGCGAACGAGGAAGACATCGAAGACCTGCATCCGGCAGCACGTGCCGGCGCGGTTGGCGCGATCTTCCGCGCTGACGTGACGGAGCCTTCCAACTATCGTGCCGCCGAGCACCTTGACACCTGGCTGAAGCGCCGTGGCGTGGTTGCTCTTTCGGGCATAGACACGCGCGCGCTGACCGTGCTCATCCGTGAAAAGGGTGCGCCGAACGCCGTGATCGCCCATTCGCCGGACGGCAAGTTCGACATCGAAGACCTGAAGAAGCAGGCCCGCGAGTGGAGCGGCCTTCTCGGTCTCGACCTCGCCAAGGAAGTCACCTCCGGCCAGTCCATGGTCTGGAGCGAGACGCCTTGGGTCTGGAACGAGGGTCATGGCGAAGCCAAGGATCAGCCTTACCATGTTGTCGCCGTCGACTACGGTGTGAAGCGCAACATCCTGCGCCTGCTCGCCGGTCTCGGCGCGAAGGTGACTGTCGTTCCGGCCACCTCCACCGCTGAAGACATTCTCGCGCTCAAGCCAGATGGCGTCTTCCTGTCCAACGGCCCTGGCGACCCGGCTGCTACCGGCGAATATGCCGTGCCGATGATCCAGGAACTGCTGAAGGCCGACCTCCCGATCTTCGGCATCTGCCTTGGTCACCAGCTGCTCGGCATCGCGCTCGGCGGCAAGACGCTGAAGATGGATCAGGGTCATCGCGGCGCGAACCATCCGGTCAAGGATTTCACCACCGGGAAGGTGGAAATCGTGTCCATGAACCACGGCTTCGCGGTCGACGCCAAGTCGCTGCCGGAAGGCGTGAAGGAAACCCACGTGTCGCTCTTCGACGGCTCGAACTGCGGTCTGACGGTGGTTGGCAAGCCGGTGTTCTCGGTGCAGCATCACCCGGAAGCTTCGCCCGGCCCGCAGGACTCGCACTACCTCTTCCGGCGCTTCATCAACCTCATCCGTGAGCGCAAGGGCGAACCGGCTCTCGCCGAGTAGTACCTGGAACCAGTTTTATCGAACGAGATGGCGGGCATTTGCCCGCCTTTTTCGTCTGAAGGGACGCCCGAACAGCTTGGCGATCAGATAGGCCAGCAACGCCCCGGCCCCGGTCCAGACCGCACCATGGGGTGTGACGGGAACGGCGGGCTCAAAATCGCGCAGAGTGCCGTCGAGCAGCCTTTCATCCGGACCGTAAGCAATAGCTAGCGGCCTCAGTAGCGGCGGCAGCGTCTCGAACTCCTTGGCCTGGAGAGACAGGCGATCGAGCCGGCGGATCGCCGTTTCCATGGAGACGCCGCGGTCCTTCAGGAAAGGTTCCTGCGCGCGACGGTGAACGTCAAGCGCCTGCTCGCGATTCAGGTTGTTGCGTGAGGCGTCGGCATCGAAGTCGGCGACAACCACCGCCAGTTCCTCGATCGCTCCGCCGAGCCGCTGGCGGTACTGCTGCGCAAACTCAGGCGCCTGAGAGGCCAGCACGCCGCCCGCACAAACGGTCAAGAGTGTAAGGACGCGGCCCGGCCTCATCGAGCGTCAGATATCGCCGCTGAAGGTATCGCAGCTATCTTCGTCACCGGACTGGTAGCCTTTCAGGAACCAGCGTTTACGCTGCGCTGATGTGCCATGGTTGAAGCTTTCAGGCACCACGTATCCCTGCGAACGCTTCTGCAGCGTGTCGTCGCCGATCTGGAAGGCCGCATTCAGTGCCTCATCAAGGTCGCCTGCTTCAAGCAGACCCTTCTGGTCCGTATGGTTCGCCCAGACGCCAGCGTAGCAGTCGGCCTGAAGTTCCACACGGACGGACATCGCGTTAGCATCCGCTTGGTTCATGCGCTGGCGTGCCTGGTTGAATTTCGGGAGCACACCGGTGAGGTTCTGAACGTGGTGGCCGACCTCGTGTGCGATGACATAAGCCTGGGCGAAGTCGCCAGAAGCACCGAAGCGGTTGGCAAGTTCATCGAAGAAGTCGAGGTCGATGTAGACCTGCCTGTCGCCGGGGCAATAGAACGGTCCGCTCGCAGCGGATGCAAAGCCGCAGGCGGACTGCACCTGACCGGAGAAGACCACCATGCGTGGCTCCTGATACTGCACGCCAGCCGCACTGAAGATGGAATTCCAGACGTCCTCCGTCTCCGCCAGAACCACGCTGGCAAACTGCATGGCTTCGTCATTGGCAGCCGTGCGCTCGGTTCTGCTCGTCGTGGTGGGGGAACCGGTCAGAATCTCCATCGGGTCGATGCCGATGAACCGCGCGCCGATGAAGAGGACAGCGAGTATGATGATGGTGGAAATTCCGCCACCGCCACGGCCTATCGGCAGACGGACCGGAATGCCGCGGTTGGCGCCCGGAAAGCCTCCCCCTCGCCCCCTCTGGTCACTGACGTTGCTGCTTTCCCGGCGGCCTCTCCAACGCATGAAGTTCCTCGCAGTTTATGGAATGGGGCTCATGTTAACCAGATAGGCTAGTTGAAGTTCCGAGCAATGTCATTGGCCGAAATGCTTCATCCTCTTCCTGTCACCTTCTGGCAGGAAGAAGCAGCGCCGTGGACCGCACTGCTTCAAAATGACGCAAATTTGATATATGCAGACCAGCCGCTGTCGGGGATTGGGCGACAGATCCGTCTTTCAGACACTGCAAACACACGAGGTGGCCATGAACAGGACAGCACCTGCGAACAGCTTCATTTCCGAGGCAGCGGCCTATCCGTTCGCCATAACCGCGCGCGGTCTCGTCAAGCATTTCGGCGCGTTGAAGGCGCTCGACGGCATCGATCTCGACGTGCCACGCGGCATGATCTTCGCTGTGCTGGGGCCGAACGGTGCCGGCAAGACCACCTTGATCCGCACGCTGGCGACACTCACCAGGGCGGACGCCGGGACAGCGAACCTGATGGGGCACGACCTCGCCACGGATCCTCAGGGGGTGCGCAGCGAAATCGCGCTCACCGGGCAATTCGCATCGCTGGATGAGGACCTTACCGGACGGGACAACCTCATCATGCTTGCGCGGCTTTGGGGATTCAAGGGCCGCGCGGCGAAGGCCAGGGCAGATGAGCTGCTCGCCGCCTTCGACCTTTCCGATGCGGCGAAGAAGCAGGTGAAATCCTATTCCGGCGGCATGCGGCGCAGGCTCGACATCGCAGCCTCACTGGTCGTCACGCCGGGCGTTCTGTTTCTCGATGAGCCGACGACGGGGCTTGACCCTACAGCCCGTCAGGGTGTGTGGCGCATGATCCGGGAACTGGCGGCTGCTGGGGTCACGATCCTGCTCACCACGCAATATCTGGACGAGGCGGACCAGCTGGCAGCCCGTATCGCCGTCATCGACAAGGGTCGGAAGATTGCGGAAGGTACCAGTCGCGAGCTCAAGGCCCAGATCGGGTCCGGCTATCTCCATGTCGCGCCGGCCAATCCGCTCGATCTCGAAAAGGCAGCCAACCTGCTCGAGCAGAGGCTCGGCAACAACGTCCACCGCAATGCCGAAGGCGGACAGCTCTCCGTCATCGCCGCATCCCCGCGCGATGCCAACGAAGCGTTGACGGCGCTGATCGACGCTGGAATCGAGCTCACGGAGTTCTCCATGGGTTCGCCCAGCCTTGACGAGGTCTTCTTCGCGTTGACCGGCAATGCAGATCCAGACAGCACGAGAGAGGCTGCACAATGAGCGAGATCACCGCCAATACGATCAAGGTCGCCCGCCCGCCCCAACCTTCAGCGTTTTCCAATGCGCTCGTGTTCGGGTGGCGTGCAATCCTGAAGTTCCGCCATGTGCCGGAGCAGATGTTCGACCTGGTGATGACGCCGATCATGTTCACGCTGCTGTTCACGTTCGTGTTCGGTGGCGCTCTGGCTGGTTCTCCGGGCGGATATCTGCAGTTCCTGCTGCCCGGCATCCTGGTGCAGACGGTGGTGTTCAACTCCGTCTACTCGGGCATGGGGCTGTCGACTGACCTTTCCAAGGGCCTGTTCGAACGGTTCCGGTCGCTGCCGATCTGGTCACTGGCACCCTTTGCGGGCCTGATGGTGGGTGATGTACTGCGCCACTTCATTGCGGGGCTCATCATTCTCACCATCGGCCTGATTCTCGGCTACCGTCCGGAAGGCGGCATTGTCGGTGTTGCCGGTGCATTTCTCGTGCTGTTCACCATCGGCTTTGGTGTGGGCTGGATCTTCCTCGTTCTGGGCCTCCTGATCCGCTCGCCAATGACGGTGATGACCTTCGGCTTCACGCTCATCATGCCGCTCACCTTCGCATCGAACATCATGGTGCGGCCGGAGACGATGCCGGGGTGGCTTGAAGCCTTCGTTGTTCGCAATCCGGTCACCCACATGGCAACCGCCATCCGTGGGCTGATGAACGGCACAGCCACGACACCGGACGTGCTGCTTGCGCTGGCGGCGCCCTTGGTTCTGACGCTCGTTCTCGCGCCGGTCACGCTCTGGCTCTACCGGCGCGGCAACTAATCTGCTCGACGGATATGCAGCAATCGGAACCTGCCGTAGTCACCGGCAGGTTCCTCGACCACGCCGGAAGGCAGCTTCGGTGGCTGAGCATTCTTCGGATAAGCGATGAATCCGCTCTTGCCAGACAGGGCGGTTTCCAGCTCTTCCTGGCTGAGCTGTCGCGCTGCGTTTTCACTATAGAAGCTCGCCGAAAAGGGCCTGCCCTGCAGGAAGTATAGGGTTTCGCCTGACTGCCGCCGTCCGAGATAAGCAACGGAAACCGCCTTGGCAGTTGCCCCATCCAGAAGATGTGGGAAAAACATGGCGCCCGCCCCTGCTCCCACCGTTAGAGCGAGCATGATCGCAAGTCCGCTGGTAACCCAAAGCTCGGCACGATGCGACCGTGCGGCAAGCCATCCACCCATGAACAGGCTTGCAGCTGGCAAAGATGGCAACGCATAGGTCCAGATGATATTACGCGAGGCGGTGAAGAACACGAGCGGCATCAACGCCCAGAGCAGCGTATAGCGCACCCAGGAGCGATCCCTCGCCTCGACCTGTTTGCCGCGCGATTCCCATTTGACGACCAGGAAGGTAAACGGCCATGGCAAGAATGCAATGAGGGCAAACAGCCAGATCGTGCCGAGCGGAAAGCTATGGGCGCGGCCATAAAGGTCACCCGACCAGCCCGGCTCCACGAAGCGTTTGAAGTGCTCACCGATGAGGAAATACTCCAGGAAGCCCGGCGTCTTCTGTTCGGCAAACCAATACCAGGGAAGCACGAGAACCGCGACCAGCAGGATGCCTGAGATCCAGGGGATGCCCGTCAGGACGGTTTTCCAACGTCGTTCCAGCAGTATCCAGAGGCCGATCGGCAGGCCTGCAAGCACCAGCACGAGCGGTCCCTTGGCGAGAAGGCCTATGGCGAGGCCAACGAAAAAGATCAGGCTGCCATTGCTTCGCGCGCTGGTCGTGGAACCGTGGATGCCTGTCCAGAAACCATAAAGGGCAGCTGTTGTACCCATCACGAGTGCCATGTCAGTCATCACGGCACCTGAGGAGACGAGGAACAGGGCCGAACCCGCCAGTACTGAAATAGCGAGCACTGCCGTCCGCCTTCCTTCCTGGCGCAAGGCCATGTCCCAGACCAGGAAGCCGATAAACAGGGCGCAGAGAAAATGCGGAATTCGCGCGGAAAACTCCGATACTCCGAAAGAAAACAAGGTTGCCGCGGTCAGCCAGAACGAGAGCGGTGGTTTACCCCAGAAGGGTAAATTGTCGTCTGCCCAGGGGGTTATCCAGTCGCCAAGGACGACCATCTTTCTGGCTATCTCGGCATAGCGGGCTTCAGTGGTGTCCATGAGCGGCAAAACCGCCATGGAAACCAACCGCGCAAGCACCAGAAAAATGACCAACAAGACGAGAGTACGCGCAGCCTGATGCTGCGCAGAAAAGAGCTTCATCTTATCCAGCCCAAATCCGCAGAACCGTTATCCAGTTCTGCAGCCCCCCAATACTATTAAAATTCCCAGTCCGCGCGTTACTATCGCGAACTCTGAAGAATAATCAAGTATAGAAAAACGGGCGGCGGTGCTTTCGCACCACCGCCCGTTTCAAGGCATCCAACCAGCTTTCTATCTCAAGCTACCAGATCATTGTCTGGTCGCAGTTCCCGGCCGAAAACCGGGTCCCACTTTGCCTGGAATTACTACTTCACGAAGTAGCTCTGCAGCGGACGAACCTCCAGGTTGCCAGCCTTCAACGCCGCAATTGCCTGAACAACAGCATCGCAACCGGCCATCGTCGTGTAGTACGGCACCTTCTGCATCAGCGTCGCGCGGCGCAGCGACTTGGAGTCCGAAACCGCCTTCTGGCCGTCGGTCGTGTTGAACACGATCTGGACCTGACGGTTGCGGATGGCGTCCTCGATGTGCGGACGGCCTTCCAACACCTTGTTGACCTTCTCGGCCTCGACGCCATTCTCACGCAGGAAGCGCGCGGTACCGCTCGTTGCCATGACCTTGAAGCCAAGTTCAGCGAGCTTGCGGACGGCAGGCAGAACGCGCGGCTTGTCCTCGTCGCGAACGGCTACGAACAGCGCACCCGAGAGCGGCAGGTCGACACCAGCGCCGAGCTGCGCCTTTGCAAAGGCCAGTGCGTAGTCGTGGTCGAGACCCATGACCTCGCCCGTGGACTTCATCTCGGGTCCGAGCAGCGTATCGACGCCCGGGAAACGGGCGAACGGGAACACGGCTTCCTTGACCGCGATGTGGCCGAGCTTGCTGATGTCTGGAAGCTGACCATAGGTGCCAAACGTTTCCTGCAGGCTCTCGCCTGCCATGACGCGGGCTGCAATCTTGGCGATCGGGCGACCGATGGTCTTCGCCACGAAGGGCACGGTACGCGATGCGCGTGGATTGACCTCCAGCACGTAAATCTCGCCGTCCTTGACGGCGTACTGCACGTTCATCAGGCCGCCGACGTTCAGCGCCTTGGCAAGAGCCTTGGTCTGACGCTCAACTTCCGCGATGATTTCGCGCGGCAGCGAGTGCTCCGGCAGCGAGCAGGCCGAGTCACCGGAGTGGATGCCGGCTTCCTCGATGTGCTCCATGATGCCGCAGACATAGGACTCGTTGCCGTCCGACAGGCAGTCCACGTCGAGCTCGATCGCTTCCGTCAGATAGGTATCAAACAGCAGCGGGTTCTTGGAGAGCAGCGTGTTGATCTGGCCGGTCTTGTCGGCCGGATACTTCTGGCGGATCTCTTCGGGAACCAGACCGGGCACCGTGTCAAGCAGGTAGCTCTGCAGGCGAGCCTCATCATGGATGATCTGCATGGCGCGGCCGCCCAGAACGTAGGACGGGCGCACGACCAGCGGGAAGCCGAGTTCGGCCGCAACGACGCGAGCCTGCTCCACGGAGTAGGCAATGCCGTTCTTCGGCTGCTTGAGACCGAGCTTGATCAGAAGCTTCTGGAAGCGGTCGCGGTCTTCGGCAAGGTCGATTGCGTCCGGCGAGGTGCCGAGGATCGGAATGCCCTCACGCTCCAGCGCATCGGCAAGCTTCAGCGGGGTCTGGCCGCCGAACTGGACGATCACGCCAACGAGCTCGCCCCTGGCCTTCTCGGCGCGCAGGATTTCCAGCACGTCTTCTTCGGTCAGCGGCTCGAAGTACAGGCGGTCGGAGGTGTCGTAGTCGGTCGACACGGTTTCCGGGTTGCAGTTGATCATGATGGATTCGAAACCAGCCTCGGCCAACGCGAAGGCAGCATGGCAGCAGCAGTAGTCAAACTCGATGCCCTGTCCGATACGGTTCGGACCGCCACCGAGGATGACGACCTTCTTGCGGTCGGAAACCTGGGCCTCGTCCGAGAGCCTGCCTGCGAACGGCGTTTCGTAAGTCGAGTACATGTAGGCAGTCGGCGACGCGAACTCGGCTGCACAGGTGTCGATGCGCTTGTAGACCGGATGTACATCCAGAGTCTCACGCAGCTTGCGAACACTGTGCGCGTCGGTGCCGGTGAGCGAAGCAAGGCGCTGATCCGAGAAGCCCATGCTCTTCAGCATGCGCAGGTTATAGGCGTCCTGCGGCAGGCCATTCTCGCGGATACGCTTTTCCATCGCTACGATGGACTCGATCTGCTCGAGGAACCACGGGTCGATGTGGCACATCGAGTGGACCTCTTCCTGCGAAACACCCAGACGGAACGCCTGTGCAACCATACGCAGACGGTTTGGCGTGGGCGTACCGAGGGCAGCGCGGATCGCGTTCTTGTTCTCCGAAGCGTCGCCGGCAGCGTCGTAGCCCGGGATCTCGATGTCATCGAGGCCGTTGAGTCCGGTTTCCAGACCACGAAGGGCCTTCTGCATGGATTCAGCGAAGGTACGGCCAATCGCCATCACCTCGCCGACCGACTTCATGGCAGTCGTCAGCGTGTTGTCGGTGCCCGGGAACTTCTCGAAGGCAAAGCGCGGGATCTTGGTGACAACGTAGTCGATCGACGGCTCGAAGGAGGCCGGGGTCGCACCACCGGTGATCTCGTTCTCAAGCTCGTCCAGAGTGTAGCCGATGGCGAGCTTTGCAGCGACGCGGGCAATTGGGAAGCCGGTGGCCTTGGAGGCCAGCGCCGACGAGCGCGACACGCGCGGGTTCATCTCGATGACGACGAGACGGCCGTCTGCCGGGTTCACTGCGAACTGGACGTTCGATCCGCCGGTCTCGACACCGATCTCGCGCAGCACCGCGATCGATGCGTTACGCATGATCTGGTACTCCTTGTCGGTGAGGGTAAGCGCGGGCGCAACGGTGATCGAGTCACCTGTGTGTACGCCCATCGGATCGACGTTCTCGATCGAGCAGATGATGATGCAGTTGTCCGCGCGGTCGCGGACAACCTCCATCTCGTATTCCTTCCAGCCGAGCACTGATTCCTCGATCAGCACTTCGGTGGTGGGAGACGCATCAAGGCCGCGCTCAACGATCTCGAAGAACTCGGAGCGGTTGTAAGCGATACCACCGCCGGTGCCGCCCAGCGTGAAGGACGGACGGATGATGGCCGGAAGGCCGACGTGCTCGATGCCCGTTGCTGCCACAGCCAGTGCGTGAGCCATGTAGCGCTGCTTGCGATCCCCCTCGCCGCGCTGCCACTCGGCTTCAAGAGCGTCAAGCGCTGCATCAAGTTCGGCACCGCTCAGCTTCTGGCGAAGCTCCTCACGCTTGGCCTCGTGCTTCTGGCGGTCGGCTTCCTTCACTTCAGTGGCATTTGCCAGCATCGAGCGCGGCGTCTCAAGGCCAATACGAGCCATCGCCTCGCGGAACAGGGCGCGGTCTTCAGCCATGTCGATGGCCTCGGCGTTGGCGCCGATCATCTCGACGTTGTAACGGTCCAGCACACCCATGCGGCGCAGCGAAAGCGCGGTGTTGAGCGCGGTCTGTCCACCCATGGTGGGCAGGATCGCGTCCGGACGCTCCTTGGCGATGATCTTGGCGACGACTTCCGGCGTGATCGGCTCGATGTAGGTCGCATCGGCCAATTCCGGATCGGTCATGATGGTGGCCGGATTGGAATTGACAAGGATGACGCGGTAGCCCTCTTCCTTCAGCGCCTTTACGGCCTGGGTGCCGGAGTAGTCGAACTCGCAGGCCTGGCCGATGACGATGGGGCCGGCCCCGATGATCAGGATCGACTTAAGGTCGGTACGTTTGGGCATGTCTTTAGCGTCCGTTGGTGGCTCAGGCGAAAACACCTCACCAAAAAGGGAGGAGCCGCCGGGAGCGAATTCGTATGGGGGCTAAGCGAGCCTTATAGGCAATGGAGGTTCCGTTAGGAACCCCGAAAATCGCGGTGTAATGCCGCTTTTTGTTGGATAACCAGTCGCGGGGGGAGCATCCGCAGGCAACAGTGGTCAGGGACGAAGACCCGTTACCTTCAGGAGACCCTTGCGCTTGGCATCATAATAATAGCCGCGGGAGTAGAAGCGGACGGCCTGGTCCTCATCCCCATCGGCAGTCAGGTAAGCGCCGCGGAGGTATTTCACCGCGTATTTCAGGTTGGTTTCTGCGTCCAGCAGACCGTGCGGCGCGCCGGTGTAGCCCATGGTGCGGGCCGTATCGTGCCGGATCTGCATCAGGCCCCAGTAGATCTTGTTGCGAGCGGACGGATCAAAGTTGCTCTCGCGCTTGACAACGCGGCGGACCAGTGATTCCGGGACCTGATAGTGTGCGGCATAACGCGAAATCAATGCATGCAGCTCAGGGCTGTTGGCTGCAACCTTCTGGCTGGTCGAAGCTGGCTCCAGTGCGACGGTGGCGAGCGGTGCGGCAGACTTCTGCGCCGCGAAGGCGTTCACCGGAACTTCCACAGGCTCACCGGCGATACCTGGGCGCTGCGTGGGGACAGCAGAAGCAGCAACTGCTTCGACAGCCGCAACGGCGGCTTCGCCATTCGGTGCAGCAACTTCAGCGGAAGCCGCGACACGGGCATTGGCTTCAGCTTCAGCACTTCCCTGACCAGCAGGGGCAACCTTTGGAGCGGCCTGGGCTACAACGGACGCACTCTCCTTGAGAGTAGAAACCTCGGATGAGGTTGTCCCAGCCTTGGCGGCTTCCGATGAAGCGGCGGACGCGGATTGGGCAACACTGGTTGCGCTGTCCCTGGTTGGCAGGTCTGTGGCTATGACGTCGAGACCACCAGTCGTACTACTGCACGCACCTAGAAATGCAGAAACCAGAGCAATTGTAGCGGCGCGGCAATAAAATGTACGTGGCGTCAAACCGTAGCTCCCAAGTCTGTTGTCCCCAGCCCGTCAAAATATGACCGGGCGATTCGGTTCTTAACCTGTTCAAAGTTGCCCCTGCAAGGTTTGCCGACAAAACGACAACGCAGACGCCTCAACAGGCAAATCAACCCTCCCCCGTAAGGTGGCAGCATCCGGGCTATTTTATGGCAGATGTTAGCCGTGATCATAATTCACATTCTGCTAACCATCTTTAATT
>Ga0182741_1002004_pt1 | contig 24706 bp, 11 predicted proteins | sample eDN5th37CBELigOP_FD_128874 | JGI IMG/M metagenome (GOLD analysis project Ga0182741, IMG submission 128874) | Enriched Organic Plus compost microbial communities from Emeryville, California, USA - eDNA 5th pass 37_C BE-Lig OP (version 2) (version 2) ... | reverse complement strand
GATTCCATGTTCCGGCGCAAGCCAGCTGGTGCCCATTGGGCGGGTAGTCAGGCTGCGGCGCCTTCCCTGTCTCTCTTGTGCCTTTCCTGTGGGAGCGGCTCCGCCGCGAATGCCTTTTGGTTCAGTAGCAAGGAAGCTCCTGGAAGGTGCGGTGCCTGGTGCTTCCTTGCCCGGGACCAGGCGAGCGGCGGGCAGGCCGTCGCATAAAGCGATCGCGCTGAAACATTAGCAAGAGTCGGTGAAGCCAAAGGCATTCGCGGCGGAGCCGCTCCCACAGGGGGGTAGATCCAATGCGCGGCTGCTGGCTTGTGCCGGTACATAGAATCTCCCACAGGGAAAGGCGCGGGAGAAGCTAAGAAGACACCGCAGACCGGCCACCCGCCCAAAGTGCATCGGCAGGCTTGCGCCAGAACATAGAATCTCCCACCGGGGAAAAGGTCCACGCTATTGTCGGAGCGGCGCAGCAAGCGAATGCCTTTGGTTTCTTATCCAACGGTGCTAGAACGCCGGACACCGCTCAGGTCGAACTCTCCGCCACCGCAATCCCCAACCCCGCCAACGCCCGCCGCAGATTCGCCCTGGCCCGCGCCTCGTAGCGCGCGTGAAACCAGTCGGTGGTGTACAGCCGCGGCCGATCGAGAAAGCCTCGCAACAGTTCACGCCGCTTGCGCCGGAACAGCGGCCCGGGCACCCAGCGGTATTCCTGACGCACCTGGCGCTCGTACTCGTCGAAGCGTGCCGGGTCGGCGCCGAGGATGCTCAGGTCGACGTCCACCACCACCTGGGCGTCGCGCCCTTCGGGGACGGCGTCGTGGCGGGTGGCCATGATCAACCGGTGCACCCGCTCGGCGACGGTCTGATCGACCCCGGCCGTGCGTAGCGCCGCCACCGCCCAACTGGCGCTGCGCGCCTCGTTGTCGGAGCGGCGCAATTCGTACACGGCGTCGTGAAACCACAAGGCCAGCAGCACTTCCGCCGGACGCTCGGCCTCGGCCTCGATGGCGTGCTGGTGCGCGAGGCATTCGGCGAGGTGCTGGCGGGTGTGGTAGGCGCGATGCGGCTGGTCGTAGCAGGCGAGCAGTTCGTAGAACAGATGCTCGTCGGCGTCGGCCACTCCCAGCGCTCGCCAGCAGGCTTTCCATGAGGCGAGTTCGAGCATGCTCGCAGACCTCCCTGATTCCGGTTGTCGCTAGCCTACTCCAGTTGGCGCGCCGGCGGGCCCATCCACGCGGAAGATATGGCGCGCGCGGCGCACCTTGCCTGGCGGCATCTCGTCGCGACCCCGCTCAGCTTTCCCACAGCCGCGCCGCGAGGCCCGAGCCGCGCTGGGCGTCGGTCTGCACGCCGCGGCGGAACACGCTCTCGCGGCCCCAGACGGCAACTTCCGATTTGGCGCGGGTGACGCCGGTATAGAGCAGCTTGCGGTTGAGCACCCGCGACTCCTCGTCCGGCAGTAACAGCAGCACGTGCTCGAACTCCGAGCCCTGGGTCTTGTGCACGGTCATGGCGTACACGGTTTCGTGCGCCGGCAGCCGCGCCGGGTGCAGGCGGCGGATGGTGCCGTCCACCTGCGGGAAGCACACGCGCAGCCCGCCGCCGTCCGGCTCCGGCAGGGTCAGGCCGATGTCGCCGTTGAACAGGCGCAGGTTGTAGTCGTTCTCGGTGATCATCACCGGCCGGCCGGCATACCACACCCCACGCGGCGCGATCAGCCGCGCCGCGGCCAGCGCCGCCTCGATCTGCTCGTTGACCGCTTCCACGCCGCTGCCGCCGCCGCGATGCGCGCACAGCACGCGGAAGGCGTTGAAGTGCTCGAACACCCGCTCCGCCTCGGCGCCGTCGGCGATGGCGTCGAGGTAGGCGCGATAGCCGGCGACCACCGCCGCCGGCAGCGCCCGACCCAGCGCCGCGGCATTGGCCAGCGGCTGCCAAGCCAGCTCCGGATCGCCCGACTGCAACAGGCGCAAGGCCTCGTCCGCCTCGCCGGTGTTGATCAGCTGCGCCAGCCGGCCGATGCCGCCGTCGCCGCGGAAACGCCGGCTCTCGCGCAGATAGACGATGGCATCGGCCACCGCCGGGACATCGCCGGCGGCGGCCGGCACCGCCTCGCCGGTCAATGCCGCCAGCCGCTGGGCGAAGGCCGCCGAGTAAGCCGCCTCGCCGGCGCAGATGTCACCCAGCACCGAGCCTGCCTCCACCGACGACAACTGATCGCGGTCGCCGAGCAGGATCAGGCGCGCGCGCGGCGGCAGCGCGTCCATCAGCTTCGCCATCAGCGCCAGGTCGACCATGGACGCTTCGTCCACCACCAGCACGTCCACCGGCAGCGGGTTGTCGCGGTCGTGACGGAAGCGCACCGAGTTCGGCCGCACCCCGAGCAGGCGGTGAATGGTGCTGGCCTGCTCGGGGATCGCCTCGCGGGTAGCCTCGTCCACCGGCAGCTTCTGCTTGGCGAAGCGAATGGCCTCCTGCATGCGCGCCGCCGCCTTGCCGGTGGGCGCGGCCAGCGCGATCACCGGCGGCCGGGCCGGATTCTGACCGACCAGCAGCGCCAGGATGCGCACCACGGTGTAGGTCTTGCCGGTGCCGGGGCCGCCCGAGATCACCGCGAACTGCCGCAGCGCCGCCGCCGCGGCGGCCAGCTTCTGCCAGTTCACCCGCCCCGGCTGCGGCGGGCCGAACAGGTCGTTCAGCTGCGCCGCCAAACGCGCGTCGTCGATGCCGTCCAGCACGCGGGTACGCGCCCGGCAGGCTTCGGCCACCTGCAGCTCGTAAGCCCAGTAGCGGTAGAGATAGAGCCGATCGGCGTCGTCGAGGATCAGCGGGCGCCATTCGCCCGGCGCCCCCACCAGCGGGCTGGCGCGCAGCGCTGTCAACCACTCGCCGGCCGGATGGCCGGGCAGCGCCGCCAGCGCGCGCAGGTCCAGGCAGCTGTGGCCCTCGCGCAGCGCGCGGCTGGCGTGCATGGCGGCGGCCAGCACGGCCTGGTCGCCGCCGGGCAAACGCGCCAGCAGCCGGCCGAATTGCAGGTCGATGGGCGCGAACTCGACCGCGGCCAGCTCAAGCGACATCGCTCACCTCCTCCACCCGGCCGCTGCGCAGGTAATGGTCCAGCCCTTCGATCAGCGCCCGGCTGGGCCGGTCGTGGAACACGCCGCTGCGGCTGCCGCGCGCCGGGTCCATGCCGCGCAGGAACAGGTAGTACACGCCGCCGAAGTGGCGCTCGTAGTCGTAGCCGTCGAGCCGGCGCTGCAAATAGCGGTGCAGCGCCACGGTGTAGATCAGGTACTGCAGGTAGTAGTCCTTCGCCGCCATGGCCTCGGCCACTCGGGTCAGGCTGTAGTCGTCCAGGGTCGGGCCGAGCCAGTTGGACTTGTAGTCGACCAGGTAGAAGCGGCCGTCGTGCTCGAACACCAGGTCGATGAAGCCCTTCATGTAACCCCGGCTCGGGCCGAACTGCAGCCGCCCTACCCGTTCCTTGAGCGTGATCTCGCCGAGGAAGCCGTGGGCGCGCAACAGCCGCCCGAGCGCGCCCGGCTCCAGCGCCTTGACCGGATAGTAGAACTCCAGCTCGTCCAGCCGCCGCGCGCGGGTCACCTGGCGCAACCGCAGCCCCTGCCCGTCAAGCGGCGTATCCAGCACCTGGCGCACGTTGGCGGCGACCACCTCGCTCCAGTCGCGGCCGAAGCCGTAGCGGGTGAGCATGCGCGCGGCGAGATCGGTCAACGCCGCCTCGTCGTTGCCGGCGAAATCCAGGTATTGGTAGATGCTGTGCAGACAGCGGCCGGGACGGCCGCCGCGCGGGAAGGCGAAGATGCCCTCGCCCGCCGGCCGGACGCCGGCCACCGGCTCGGTGTCGTGATCGGGCTGCTCGCTGCTGGAGCCGCCGCGGCTGGCCAGCGCCGAGAAGCTGGTGATCCACCAGCCGCGGGCGAGGGCGCGCTCGAACGGGCGCGCGGCAAGCTCCGGGGCTGCCGGTCGCGGCAGGCGCAGCGGGCCGGCCTCGGCCGGCGGCAGCGGTTCCACGGCGACGGCGTCAGGCAAGCGCTCGGCCAGCGCCTGCAGGTCGGCTCGCAACTCGGCGCCGCCGCGGCCGGCGCAAACCGCCGCCAGCCCCTGCAACGGCCGGCCGTCGCCGGCGTGGCGGCCGTGCAGCAACCAACCCAGGCCGCTGCCATCCAGGCCCGTGCACTTGCCCCAGGCCACGTAGCAGCGGTGCTTGGCGCGGGTGAGCGCGACATAGGTCAGACGCAGATCCTCGGCCAGCGCCTCCTCGCGCGCCAGCGCCGCGGTGTCCTCGTCGATCTCCGGGCCGAAGTCGAGCACCGCTTCGTTGTTCTGCTTGGGATCGTGGAAGGCCACCGGCGGCGTGGGGTCGCGCGCCTCCGGTCCGTCCCACAGGAACGGACAGAACACCACCGGGTACTCCAGGCCCTTGCTGGTGTGGATGGTCACCACCTTCACCAGCCGCTCGTCGCTCTCCAGCCGCAGCTCGGCCGCCTCGTCGCTGCCGGGCTCTCGCCGCTGCTGCGCCAGCCAGGCCAGCAGGCCTTCCATGCCGATATCGGTCTCGGCGGCGTGGGCATGGAGCAGTTCACCCAGGTGCAGCAGGTTGGTCAGCCGCCGCTCGCCGTCGACGTAGCTCAGCAGCCGCTCATACACCTCGTAATCGCGCAGGATCTGGCGGAAGCAGCGCATGAAACCGTGGTCGCGCCACAGCGCGTGGTAGCCGAGGAAGCGCTCCAGCACCTCGTTCCAGGCGGTTTCGTCGGCGCTGAGCCGCAGCAGCGCGGCGCTGTCGGCGCCGATCAGGCAGCCGGCCAACGCCGCCCGCACCAGGCTCTCGCGGCCGGGCTCGAGCAGCGCCAGCAGCAGCCGCTCCAGCTCCGCCGCCTCGTCCGACTGGAACACCTTGGCGCGGGACTGTTGCACGCAGGGAATGCCGCGCTTCTGCAGCGCGCGGGTAATGGCGTCGCCCTGGGCGTGGGTACGCACCAGCACGGCGATGTCGCCGCCTTCCAGCGGCCGGTCGCCGAGCAGCACGCCAGGCGACGGCTGGTTGGCGGCGCTGAGCAGGCGCGCGATCTCGGCGGCGACCGCCTCGGCGATCAGCGGCCGCGCCGTGCCCTTGGCCAGGGGCTTGCCGTCATCGCCGCTGTGCTCGGCGCCCAGATACCAGAAGCGCAGCGGCGGCTGGACCCGGCCGTCCTCGATCAGCTTCGACGGCGCGTCGTTCTTAGCCAGCACCGGCAGGAACTCGATGTTCTCGAGCAGGAACGGCCGCGGCGCGCTCTCGAACAGCGCGTTCACCGCCGCCACCAGCGCCGCGTCGGAGCGGTAGTTGGTGCCCAGGGTGTAGCCCTCGGGCACGTCGCGCTTGGCGGCGAGATAGGCGTAGATGTCGGCGCCGCGGAAGCTGTAGATGGCCTGCTTGGGGTCGCCGACCAGGAACAGCGGCACGCGGGCGTCGAGGAACACGCGGCGGAAGATCTCGTACTGCAGCGGGTCGGTGTCCTGGAACTCGTCGATCAGCGCCGCCCTGTAGGTGTCGCGCAAGCGCGCGACCAGCCGCTTGCCGCCGTCGCGGCCCAGCGCCTGGTGCAGGTTGAGCAGCAGGTCGTCGAAGCTCTGCAACTGGCGGCGGCGCTTGAGCGAGGCGAGCTCGTCGCGCGCCACCTGCAGCGCGCGCACCCGGAACGCCGCCAGATGCTGCGCCAGCAGCCGCTCCCACGCCTCCACCGCCGCGGCGAGGGCATCGCACAGCTCGAACAGCTTGTGCTCCGGACACTGCCCACCAGGCTTGATGCCCTTGTCGCGCAACGTAGCGTAGGTGAAGCGCTCGAAGTTCTTGCACAGCGCCACCGCCCGCGGCGCCGCGCGCAGGAATTCGTCCAGCGCCGACACGCTGTTGCCGATGACGGTCTTGGTGTACGACCTGCGGTTGATGTCGGGATGGGTCTGCAGCAGGTCGACCACAACGTCGCGGCCGCTCGCCCAGCAGTCGCGCACCTGCTCCCAGGCCTCGACGAAGCGCCGGAAACAGCCGTCCAGATCCTGCTCGACCTTGGGCTCGCGCAGCCTGAGGTAAGGCTTGCCCAGGTGCGGCTTGAGCTGCCGCAGCAGCGCCTCCGGCCCCGTGACCTGGCGCGGTCCGCGGCCATTGAGCTTGGGCAGCTCGCGCAGCAGGTAGTCGACGAAGCGCGGGGCGGCCTCGCACACCTCGCGCCGCCAGAAGTCCGACAGCACTTCCAGGATCAGTTCGTCCTGGTCGCTGACCAGCTCCACCTCGAAGGCGGCGCCGGACTCGAAGGCGTTGTCGGTGAGCGCGCGCTGGCAGAAGCTGTGGATGGTGAACACGGCGGCCTGATCGAACCCGACCAGCGCCCGCTCCAGCCGGCGCAGCGCCAGTTCCGGGTCCGGCGCGCGCTTGATCACGCTGTCGAGGAAGGCGTCCTCTTTGTCGCCGCCGGCCAGGAAGCCCTGGCGCGCCTCCACCAACCGCTTGCGGATGCGCTCGCGCAATTCGGCGGTGGCGGCCTTGGTGAAGGTCATCACCAGGATCTGCTCGACCGCCAGCCCCTCCTCCACCACCAGCAGCAAGTACAGGCCGGCGATGGTGTAGGTCTTGCCGGTACCGGCGCTGGCCTCGATCAGGCGCGCGCCCCGCGGCCGGACCTGATCCAGGATCAAGGTCTGCTGCTTGCTCATCAGGCTTCCTCCATCGCCGCGAGCAGCGGCAGCCAGATCTCCCGCACCAGCTCGAGGAACAGCGGCTGGTCCAGCGGCTCGGCGCCGGCGAAGGCCAGCCGCAGGTAGGGCTGATCGCGCTCGCCGGCGTCGTAGTCGTTGCCGTCCCAGACCTTGCGCGCCGCCGCCAGCCCGTCCTTGTCGGCGGCCAGCGCCTTGGCGCAGGCCAGGCTGGCCTTGGGGAAGAACGGCAGCGGCTCGCGCAAGCCGCGCCAGTAGAAGCCGAGCAGAGCCCGCAGCCGCTCCTCGGCGTCGGCCACCGGGCCGAACCGGCAATCGCTCTGCTTGCTAAGCCAGCGGCTGCACGGCGCGACGCCGTCGGGCGCCACCACGTTCAGCACCAGGTGGGTGATCCACACCCGCAGTAGATCCTTGGCGCGGTCCGAACCGTAGCGGTAATCGCAGCGGCCGTCGGCGCCGAGCCGGTCGAGCACCCCGCTCAGGCGGAATTCGCCCAGTGACAGGCTGAACGGCACCGGATCCAGATCGCAGCCGGTCAGCGCCGAGCGCAGCTGGCCGCCGAACTCGCGCACGTCCTCCAAACGGGCCTGCAGCAGCTGGCGTCCGACCACGCCGTGCGGCAGTCGGCCGGCAGCGCGCGCCAGCGGCTCGGGCTCGGTGGGACTATCCGCCAGGGTCAACGCCAGCAGATCCTGGTTCAGCTGCCAATCCTGCAGGCCGTCGAGCACGAACGGCTCGACGCTCTCCAGCAGCCCTTCGCGCTCGTCCAGGCTCAGCCCTAGGCGCTGGCGCAGCAGGTATTCGGCCGGACAGCTCCAGAAGTCGATCAGCCGCTTCAGCTCCACCGCGCGCCATTCCGGCTCGGCCTCGGGCAACGGACCGGCGAACAGCGCGGCCGACTCGCGCTGACCGCGCCCGGCCAGGGCACCGGCCCGGCACAGATGGCCGGCGTAGCTGAACAGCCGCAGCCGGTGCGGCTCGGGCCGCTCGGCCGGCGGCAGGAAGTAGCTCGGGCTGAACGCCTGCAGCCGGTGGCGCGTCACCAACTGCTGGCGCACGCTCATGCCCTCGGCGCCCTGCCAACCCTCGCCGAGGTAGTCGAGCAGCTCGTCCACCACCACCGACGGCGGCAACGGGCTGTTGTCGCGCACGCTCTGCCCGACGTAGCTGAGATAGAAACAACGCCGCGCCGACAGCAGCGCCTCGAGGAACAGATAGCGGTCCTCGAAACGGCGCGAGCGGTCGCCGCGGCGCGGCTTCTTGGCCATCAGGTCGAAGCCGTGCGGGCGCTGCTGGCGCGGGAACTCGCCGTCGTTCATCCCCAGCAGGCACACCACCTGGAACGGGATGCTGCGCATCGGCACCATGGCGCAGAAGGTCACGCCACCGCTGAGGAAACTGCCGGTCTGGTCGGGGATGTCGAGACAGCGGCGCAGCTGCGCGGTGAGCAGGCTCAGCGGCAGCGGCTCGGCGACGCCGGCGCGGCCGGCGGCGTCCACCAGCTCGTCCAGCAACTGGCGCACGGTGCCCAGCGCCGCCTCCTCGCCCTCGTCGGTCGGCTCGAAGAACCCCTCGATCACGGCATTGAGCTGATCGCGCCACTCAGCGGCACCGCGCTCGGTGGCCAGCCGCGCCGGCAGCGCGAACAGGGCGTCGGTGAAGCTCAGCAGCTTGCCGGCCAGCTCGGCGGCCCCACCCTCGACCTCGTCGAACGGCAGGATGTCGGCGAACAGCCGCTGCTCGCGTGCCGGCATGGCATAGCCCAGCAGCATGCGGTCCAACCCCAGCCGCCAGCTGTGATCGGCCACCGCCGGCAGACCCAGGCTGGCGCGATGCTCGGCGTCCACGCCCCAGCGGATGCCGGTGGCGCGGATCCACTCGTGGATGCGCGGCAGCTCGGCCTGGCTGAAGCCGAAGCGCCGCTGCAGCGCCGGCACCTCCAGCAGCCCCGCCACCCGATCGGCCTCGAACCGGCCCTCGCGCAGCTCCAGCAACGCCAGCAGGCATTCCAGCACCGGCTGCTCGCGGCGCAGGCTGCGGTCGGCGATGGCATAGGGAATGCGCGGCGCGTTGGCGAATACCGCCTCGATGTAGGGCGCATAAGCTTCGATGTCGGGCGCCATCACCACCACGTCGGCCGGGGTGAGGTCCGGGTACTGCTCGAACAGCGCCAAGAGCTGGTCGTGCAGCACCTCGACCTCGCGCATCGGGCCGTGGCAGCTGTGGATCTGGATGGAGCAGTCGTCGAGGGCGATGGGCGTGCGCTCGCCGCCCTCGCCGCGGTTGCTCAAGGTGCGGATGTCGGCCTGCAGCTGCTCCAGCAGGCAGCGCGGCTCGTCGGCGCGGAAGTACTCGAAGCCGCGCGGATCGCACTCCAGCAGCAGGTCCATGAAATCGCGGCCCTGGCGGCCGAGCGAGGCCAGCAGCTTGTTGCCGGTTTCCAGGTAGAGTGCGTCGGGATCGTCGTCGCCGGCCTTGCGGGCGATCTCCTTGTCGGAGCGGATCTCGCCCCAGTACGCCTCGGACGGATCGAGCAGGAAGATGTGCACCTCGCAATGCCGGGCCAGCACGCGGAATAGTTCGACGAAGGATTGCGGCAGCGCGGCGATGCCGAACAGGAACAGCCGCTCCGGCAGCACGCCCGGCGCCGGCGTTTCCTGCTCCAGCCGGCGCTTGGCCGCCAGCAGCAGTTCGGCGCGGTGATCCTTGCCGCCGCGGGTGAGCTCCCGCCACAACGCCGCCTGCCAGTGCTGCTCCGCGCCCTGCTCCCAGTCGACGATCCACTCCGGCCGGTACACCAGGTACTGGTCGTAGACGTCGGCCAAACGCCGCGCCAGCTCGTAACGGGCCAGGGCGTCGCCGCCCTTGAGATAGCTGGCCAGTTCGGCGTAGCGCGGGTCGTCCAGCAGCGACGGCAGCAGGGCGAAGATGCGCCAGGCCAGGATGCCGGGGTCGAAGTCGGACACCTCCGGCAACTGCGGGTCGAGCGCGCGGAACAGCTCCCAGGCGTAGGCCGCCGGATAGGGAAAGCGCACGTTGCTGCAGATGCCGTGGCTCTCGGCCAGGTGCAAGGACAGCCAGCGCGCCATGCCGTTGCTCTGCACCAGCACCACCTCGGCGGCGAGCGGCGAGCTGAGCGGGATGGCGGCGATCCGGGCGAAGCCATCGACCAGGTCTTCCAGCCGGTTGCCGCGGTGGAGGTAGAGCATCGCTATTGTTGTTCCGCTCCGAGCGCCGTGGCCTGCGCCGCGGCGGTTGTTATGACTTCGCGTATGGTAGCCAGAGCAGAAGGCTAATGTCCCACCGCGACGGATCGGGTCGCAAGGAAACAGGTCGCGGACGGTGGAGTTGGGGGCATGCGCGCGGTTACGGCCGCGTCACGCCTGGTACTTCGTCATTCCCGCGTAGAGCCTGCCCCCACGAAGGTATGGGGCGGCAATGACGAGAAGAAACTTGGCAAGCGTCTTCTCAAGAGCCGAACTGTTCGGCGGCATCGGACAGATCGGAAGACGCGAGCGAACTCGGCTGGCTCGGCCGGATCGCGCCGAAGCTCGCCAGACGCGCCGCTAACGCCCATCCAACGCGACCAAATCGATAGCTTGGCAACTATTCCCGCGGTAGAATCGCGGCATACATCAGGGAACTCCGATGAACCCCACCCTGCTGCGCGCCGCGCTCCTGATCGTCTGCTCCGAATTCCTGTTCACGGTCGGCAATGCCGCGATCAAGGTGGTGTCGGCCGAGCAGCCGCTGGAAATGATCGTGTTCTTCCGCAACATCTTCGGCCTGGGCTTGCTGGGGCCGATGATCCTGCGCAACGGCATTTCCAACCTGCGCACCAAGGTGCCGCACATGCACCTGATGCGCGGCCTGGTGGGCGTGAGCGGCATGTACTGCTTCTTCTACGCCTTCAGCCACCTGCCGCTGGCCGAGGCCACCACCTTCAAGCTCACCTCGCCGCTGTTCATCCCCATCATCGCCTTCCTCTGGCTGAAGGAGCGCATTCCGCGGCTAGCGGTCGCCGCGGTGATCATCGGCTTCATCGGCGTGCTGCTGATCCTGCGCCCGGGCAGCGGCGCGATGTCGGTGGCTTCGTTGATCGGCCTGCTCGGCGCCATCTTCGCCGCCGACGCCTTCGTTACCGTGCGGCGCATGACCGCCACCGAGCCGGGCACCCGCATCGTGTTCTACTTCACGGTGATCGCCATGCTGGTGTCGGCGGTGCCGCTGCTGTGGGCCTGGCGGACGCCGACCTTGGCCCAGCTGGCCTGGATGAGCGTGGTCGGCGGCTGCGCCACCGGCGCGCAACTGCTGTTCACCCGCGCCTATTCGCTGGCGCCGGCCGGCCAGATCGGGCCGCTTACCTATGTATCGGTGGTGTTCGGCGCGCTGTTCGGCTGGTTGTTCTGGGACGAGCTGCTGGGCGCCTTCACGGTGGCCGGCATCGCGTTGGTGGTGCTGGCGGGAATATTGACGATCTACGCCAAGCCAAAGCCGGCGGCGTAAAAGGCATTCGCGGCATAGCCGCTCCCACAGGAGAATGGACTTCTTCCTTTGTGGGAGCGGCTTCGCCGCGAATGCCTTTGGCTCCTCACTTACCGAACTTCGGAACGAAGCCGGCAGCGCCAAGAGCCGGTCATGCCGCCGGATAGTGCCGTAAGCTATCGGTTTGCAAAATCGGAGAGAACTGGAAAAAGACATTCGCGGCGCATCCGCTCCCACAGGGAAAGGCACAGGAGAGGCTAAGGAAGTCACCACCGACCGGGTACACGCCCAAACCGCACAGGTAGGCTTGTGCCGGAACATAGAATCTCCCACAGGGAAATCGCTGCATCTTTACTGTGGGAGCGGCTGCGCCGCGAATGCAATCCACCACATCAAGGCCCGCCACACGATAGGCGCCCACCTCCAACAGCGATAGAATCGGCGCCTTTCCAGCCGCATGCCGCAAGGGACTTCGCCATGAGCCAGCGCCTCGACGTCACCTTCATCCTCACGCTAGCCCCCGGCGAATCCGCCGAGGAAAAGGCGCTGGGCATCGCCCTGGAGCAGACCGTGGAGCTCGGCGCCGACGTCGTCTCCGACGACATCCGCGAGCGCATGGTCGGCCACATCGACGCGCTCGAGGCGCTGGACGGCAACCGCTACCGCGCCGTCATCTCCTACTCGCCGGCCACCATCGGCAACGAGCTCACCCAGTGCCTGAACCTGCTGTTCGGCAACATCTCGCTGAAGCAAGGCATGCGCATCGTCGACATCCGCTGGCCGCAGGCGCTGCTCGACAGCTTCGGCGGACCTAGGCACGGCATCGCCGGCCTGCGCGAGATCTGCGGCGTGGCGCAAGGGCCGCTGCTGTGCAGCGCGCTCAAGCCCATGGGCATGAGCGCCGACCAGCTGGCCGAGCGCGCCTACCAGTTCGCGCTGGGCGGCGTGCACATCATCAAGGACGACCACGGCGTGGCCGACCAGCCCGATGCGCCGTTCGACGAGCGGCTGGCGCGCTGCCAGGCGGCGATCGCCCGCGCCAACGCCGAGACCGGCGGCGACAGCCTGTACTTCCCCAACGTCACCGCCGGCTTCCGCGAGCTGCCGCGGCGGCTCGAGGCCGCCAAGCGGGCCGGCTGCCGCGGCGTGCTGATCAATCCGTGGGTGACCGGGCTGGACGCGATGCGCTGGGCGCGCGACGAATTCGGTCTGGCGCTGATGGCGCATCCGGCGCTCACCGGCGCCTATTTCGGCGCCGAGCACGGCATCGCTCCGGAACTTCTGCTCGGCGATCTGTTCAGAGTGGCCGGTGCCGACGCGTCGATCTACCCCAACACCGGCGGACGCTTCGGCTTCACGGTGGAGACCTGCGAAGCCATCAACCACCACCTGCGCCGCGAGCTCGGCGGCCTATTGCCGGCCTTCCCCACCCCTGGGGGCGGCATGGACGTGAAGCGCGCGCCGGAGTGGATACGCCGTTACGGCCCCGATACCATCGTTCTCATCGGCGGCAGCCTGTACGCCCAAGGCGACCTGGCCGCCGCATCTCGCGCCCTGAAGGAGGCATTGGCAATCGCATGAGCAAGGCAAAAGTCATCCGCGCCAAGGGCTACACCTGGGAAAACGTCCCGGTGCGCGAGTACAAGAACGAAGGCAACCACTACAAGGACATCACCCGCCAGACCATCCTCGGCGAGGGCGAAGGCGAAGAGGCGGTGAACAGCATCACCCGCTACTTCGAGATCCAGCCCGGCGGCCACTCCACCCTGGAGCGGCACGAGCATACCCACACCGTGGTGATCATCCGCGGCGCGGGCGAGGTGATCCTGGAAGACCGGGTGGAGCCGGTGGCGCTGCACGACGTGGTCTACATCGCTCCCGATACCTTCCACCAGTTCCACGCCACCGGCGACGAACCGCTGGGCTTCCTGTGCATCGTCGACCGCATCCGCGACCGCCCGCGCCTGCCCGAGGCCGAGGACCTCAACCGGCTGATGGCCAGCGAAGCGGTTGCGAAGCGGCTGAAGGTTTAGCCGAAGCTAGTGCCGGCGCTCTCCCCGAAGGGTGCACCGCGCGCCATTGCCTTTAAGCGCTCGTGGCAGCGGGTCCGTCAGTATTCGGTGCTTCGCTCTTAGCCCCCGAACCCTCGCTTCGCTCTCCCCTTGCGGGAGAGGGACAGAGGGCTGGATAGGCGCGAAGCACCGAATATCACTGAACGCGCCAAAACCGGCGCGTCTATCGAATCTTGGCGGAACCCGAGCCCACCGCTTGCCCCCCGGAACCGGCATGCAGGCCTCGCACCGACGTTCAGCCGACCGGTAACTAGCCGCCAGCAAGCTCCGCCACGTATTCCGCGATCGCCAACGACGACGTCAGCCCCGGCGATTCGATGCCGAACAGGTTGATGATCCCCTCGTAACCGTGCTCGTCCGGGCCGGAAATCCGGAAGTCCGCCGCCGCCTCGCCGGGGCCCGAGATCTTGGGGCGCACGCCGGCGTAGGCCGGCACCAGCGCGTCGTCGCCCAACCCCGGCCAGTAGCGCCGGATGGCCTGGTAGAACTTGGCCGCGCCGGCCGGATCGACCTGGTAGTCGGGCTGATCCACCCACTCCACGTCCGGCCCAAACCGGGCTCGGCCGTCGAGGTCCAGGGTCAGGTGCACCCCTAGCCCGCCCGGCTCCGGCAAGGGATACACCAAGCGCCGGAACGGCGAGCGCCCCTGCAGCGTGAAGTAGTTGCCCTTGGCGAAATACGCCGTCGGAACGTGCGCGGCCGGGAAGTCTTCTATCGACGCAGCCAGCGCCGGCGCCCACAGCCCGGCGCAGTTCACCACCAGCCGCGCCGTGAGCTGCGGCGACGACTCGTCGTTCACCCAGACGGCCACGCCTTCGCCTCGCCGCGCCAGCTTGGTGACGCGGCTGCGATAGACCGCCATGGCGCCGTGCGCCTCGGCCTCGCCGAGCAGCGCCAGCATCAGCCCATGCGAGTCGACGATGCCGGTGGACGGCGACAGCAGCCCGGCCACGCAGTGCAGCTCGGGCTCCAGCGCCAGCGCCTCGGCTCTATCGACGAAGCGCAGATCCTCGACCCCATTGCCGCGCGCGGCGTCGGCGATGGCCGCCAGCCGCGGCAGCTGCGCGTCGTCGGTGGCGACGATGAGCTTGCCGCAGCGGCGGTGGGCGATGCCGCGCTCGGCGCAGTAAGCGTAGAGCAACTCCCGCCCGCGCACGCACAGCCGGGCCTTGAGCGAGTCGCGCGGGTAGTAGATGCCGGCGTGGATCACCTCGCTGTTGCGCGAGCTGGTTCCGGTGCCGAAGGTGGTATCGGCTTCCAGGATAAGCACCTCGCGCCCGCCGGCGGCAAGCGCCCGGGCAACGGCGAGACCGACCACGCCCGCGCCTATGACGATGCTGTCGACGCTGTGCAAGCGACTAACCTCTTCGCGGTGGTGATGGCAGCGCCGGCGACGGTAGCAGAACGGCCCCCGCCATTGCCATGCAAAGCCGTGGCCGTGCGACGAACTGCACCATCCGCGCGCGCCGCCCCACGGGTTCGCCTTACCACGGTGCGCCGAGACCGCCACTCGACAGCCCCAAACCGGCGACCTCAAAGGCGCAACCGGCGCACCGCTCCAAGCGGGGCGCGCCGCACACACCACGCCATTCCCCGCCAAAAAACCAATAAAAACAACGCGCACGGCAAGTCACGCGGCACGAGCCGAATACGATGCAACCTAATAATCCTTGGCGGCACCCGATTCCCTCCGCTCTTGGCACGCGCCTTGCTCTTAGATCATCGAGCAGGATGCTGACCCAGCCTCGGGATGAGGCCCGCGACAAGAAGCAATAGCGAACGGGGCGTTAGCGCCTTTCCATGTTCCCTCAGGTGCATCGGAAAGGCGCTTTTTTTATTGCTTTTGCGCCCGCCGCGCTCGGTTGCGCCATCCTAGGGCAGTCCCGTACCATCCGGTCGACACGCGCCCCTTCCGCTCGATAAGGCGATCCTTCACGACCATCGCCGACCCGGAAATCGAGCGGAACAAAATAAGAAATAGATCGGAGGCTCAAGGTGGAGCTGTTTTCGCTGCTTTTCGGCTTTCCCACGGGCGTATACAGCGTTCTGCTCGCCGTCTGCCTGGTCTATTGGCTGCTGGTGATCGTCGGCATGGCCGACATCGACCTGATCGACCTCGACGTGAATATCGACGCCACGGGCGTGCTGGCGTCGATCACCGGGCTGGTTTCCGCGCTGGGGCTGAAGGGCGTGCCCTTCACCATCATCGTCAGCTTCCTCTGCTTCTGGGCCTGGCTGCTCACCGCGCTCGGCACTTCCCTGCTCACCAGCTGGCTGCCGGCCGGGCTGCCGGTCTACCTGGCCGGCGCCGTGCTGCTGCCGGTCGCGGCGGTGGCGTCGTTCTACCTCACCCGCGTCAGCGCCCGCCCGCTCAAGCACCTGTTCGTGCAACAGGGCGAGGCGATCAGCAGCCGCGCGCTGGTGGGCAAGGTCTGCGCCGTGACCAGCGGCAAGGTGGACGAGCAGTGGGGCGAGGCCCGCATCGTCGCCGAAGGCGCCGAGCTGGTGCTGCGGGTACATACCGCCATCGGCGAGACCCTCAGCAAGGGCGACAGCGCGCTGATCCTCGACTACGACCAGCTCACCGACCGCTTTCTCGTTACCTCGCTGCGCAACGCCGAAGCGACGCTGCGCGCCTCCTGATCACGGATAGACACAAAATCGAAACAAGGGGTAGTTCATGAGCCTGACCATGCAGATCCTGGCCGTCGCGGCGGCTGTTCTCCTACTGATATTGCTGGGGTCGGTTCTGCTGCTGAAGTTCTTCCGCAAGGTGGAGCAAGGCACGGCGCTGATCGTGAACACCCTGCGCGAACAGCCGGTCGTCACCTTCTCCGGCCGCATCGTCATTCCGATCATCCACAAGGCCGAGGTGATGGATATCTCGGTCAAGCGGCTGGTGATCGACCGCCGCGGCAAGGACGGCCTGATCTGCCGCGACAACATCCGCGCCGACATCTCGGTGAACTTCTTCATCAAGGTCAACCAGACGCCGGAAGCGGTGCTGCAGGTGGCCAAGAACATCGGCTGCGCCCGCGCCTCCGATGAAGGCACGCTCAACGCGCTGTTCTCGGCCAAGTTCGCCGAGGCGCTGAAGACCGTCGGCAAGCAGATGGAGTTCGAGGAGCTGTACCAGGCGCGCGATCAGTTCCGCGACGCCATCAAGGCCATGATCGGCAACGACCTGGACGGCTACACGCTCACCGACGTCGCCATCGACTACCTCGAGCAGACCCCCATCGAGCAACTGGACGACGACAACATTCTCGACGCCCAGGGCATCCGCAAGATCACCGAGCTGACCGCCGCTCAGCGCGTGGCCGCCAACGAGGCGCGCCGCAGCGAAGAGAAGCAGATCAAGAAGCAGGACGTGGAAGCGCGTGAAGCCGTGCTGGCGCTGGAGCGGCAGCAGGCCGAGGCCGAAGCCAAGCAGAAGCGCGAGATCGAGACCGTGCTGTCGCGCGAGCAGGCCGCCGCCAAGCTGGTGGCCGAGGAAGAGCGGCTGCGCATGGAAGCCGCCCGCATCCGCGCCGATCAGGAGATCGCGGTGCAGGAGGAGAACAAGCGCCGCGAGATCGAGGTGGCCGAGCAGGAGCGGCTGAAGATCCTGGCCATCAAGCAGGAAGAGGTGCAGCGCTTCCGCCAGCTGGAGATCGTCGCCCGCGAGCAGGAAGTGGCGCTCAAGGAAATCGAGAAAGAGAAGGCGCTGGAGCAGGAACGCAAGGCCATTGCCGACGTGGTCCGCGAGCGGGTGGCGGTGGAGAAGACCGTCGCCATCGAGGAGGAGAAGACCAAGGAAGTGCGCGTGCTCAGCGAGGCCGAGCGGCAGAAGGCGGTGAAGGTCAAGGCCGCCGAGGCCGCGGCCGAGGAAACGCTGGTCAAGGAAGTGAAGCGCGCCGAGGCCGAGGAAAAGGCCGCGCGCTACGAGGCGCAGAAGAAGATCGCCCTGGCCGAGGCCGAGCGCGAAGCCGCCGCCAAGCTGGCCGAGAGCAAGAAAGTGCTGGCCGAGGGCCAGCAGGCCGAGGTGGCCGCGCCCGGCCTGGCGCAGGCCAAGGTCAAGGAAGCGCTGGCGCTGGCCGCCGAGAAGGAAGGCAAGGTGCAGGCGGTGGTGACGCTGGAGAAGCTGCGCGCCGAGGCCCAGGGCGAGGAAGAAAAGGGCATGGCCGTGGTGCGGGTGCGCGAGGCCGAGGCCCGCGCCATCCAGGAACAGGGCTTCGCCGAGGCTCGCACCGAAAAGGAAAAGCAGCTCGCCGCCGCCGAGGGCGAGCGCGCCAAGCTGCTGGCCATCGCCGAGGGCGAGAAGGCGCGCGGCCTGGCCCAGGTGGAAGTGCAGCAGGCCGAGGCCGAGGCCGTGGAGCGGCGTGGCGTGGCCGACGCGGTCGCCATCCGCGAGCGCTACAAGGCCGAGGCCGAGGGCCTCAAGCAGAAGTTCCAGTCCATCTCCGGCCTGGACGAGGGCGGCCGCCTGCACGAGGAATTCCGGTTGCAGCTGGAGAAGCAGCAGGCGGTGGAACTGGCCGCGATCGACGCGCAGAAGGACATCGCCGCCGCCCAGGCCCAGGTGCTGGGCGAGGCGGTCAAGACCGCCGACATCCAGATCGTCGGCGGCGACGGCGCCTTCTTCGACCGCATCGTCGGCGCCATCTCCGGCGCCAAGGCCATCGACGCGGTGGTGGGCGGCAGCAAGGTGGTGCAGGACGTGGCCGCGCCGTATCTCAGCGGCCAGAAGGACCTCTCCGCCGACATCAAGGACATCCTCACCCAGTCCAAGTTGTCCACCGCCGACCTGCAGAACCTCACGGTAACCGCGGCGCTGACCAAGCTGATGAGCCACGGCAACGCCGAGCAGAAGCAGCGGCTGCAGGCGTTGGTGGAGAAAGCGCAGGAGTTGGGCTTGTAGCGCTCGTCCACGGTCGGGGATCGACTCTAGCGGAGCGAGAGCATGAAAGGCATTCGCGGCGGAGCCGCTCCCACAGGAGAGAGAAGCTTTTCCCTTGTGGGAGCGGCTCCGCCGCGAATTCTTCCAACCCGCCCGAGCTAGAACGCTCCCCGACGGCAGCGAACGACCAACCGCCAACAAACGACAACACCCTGGCGGAGCGCCCCACCCCGCTCCGCCGAACCCGATCCCAGGCGAGGATCCGACCTTGGCGACCGACACCCAGCAGCAGGCGCAGGACGGCGCCTACGAGATCATCCGCAAGCGTCTGGAAACGCAGGGGCGGCAGCTCGCCGCCAAGGCCGAAGCGCTCAACGCCCAGCGCCTGGAGGCCTTCGGCAGCAGCGAGCTGACCATCGCCGGCAGCGTGCGGGTCCGCACCGAGAACAACTGCATCGCCCGCGACATCGTCGCCGTCGGCGATCTGCTGCTGTTCGGCTATCACGTCTACATCGGACTGCGCACCGAAACCAAGGTCAGCGACGTGTTCGCGCTGTACCGGTTCCGCCTCGCCGACGCCGGCCCGGAACTGGAGGAAGCGCCGCTGGCCGGCAGCTTCCTCGACGACCCCGCCTTCAAGCGCGATTTCGCCGAGCTGTTCAAGTACTACAAGGACGCCCGGCTGATTCACCTGCGCCGCGTCACCGGCAAGCTGCTGGCCATCTTCCAGACCGGCAGCACCTTCGACGACCTGAAGGTGTTCCGCTGGGCGGTGGCGCCGGACGGCAGCAGCAGGTACATCGACGACCGCGGCGCCGGCGACAACGCGCTGCCGGCCGCGCACGACTTCGAATGGCAACGCACCGGGCGCGAGCAGCACGTGCGCGGCCGCTTCCCGCACGTCAACATCCTCGACACGCTGTTCGTGGAGTGCACGGGCGGCACGCTGACCATCAAGGTCGAGAACAACACCGACACCGGCGAGGGCATCTACAGCGAGCCGGTGGAGGACAAGAATCAAACCCTGCAGGACGCCGACATCCAGTACGCCCGGCTGGGCAGCCTGATCCTGCTCAAGGTCCGCCCCTACCGCGAGCCGGCCGCGCGCTATTTCGTGTTCAACACCCGCGGCCAGCAGGTCACGCGCATCGACGAGATCGGCTCGTCCTGCCAGCAGCTGCCCGAGGATCACGGCCTGATCTTCCCCGGCGGCTACTACCTGCAGAGCGGCGAATTCAAGCGCTTCGACGCCGACTTCGCCGGCATGCAGTTCAAGCGCACCATCCGCTCGCCCAACGGCGAGGACGTGCTGTACGTCTTCTACGAGCCCAAGGACGGCCGCTTCGTGCTGCTGGCCTACAACCTCATCCGCAAGGCGCTGGCCAACCCGATCTACTGCAACGGCTACGCCCGCCTGGCCGACGGCCACCTGGTGGTGTTCCGCGCCGAGGCCGAGCCCACCCGCGTGCACGCGCTGCAGGTATGGCGCACGCCGTTCTACAGCGAGGAGCACGCCGCCGCCCAGCCGCGCGACGGCGGCTGGCTGGCGCGCATCGGCAACGCCGAACTGGTGCGCGCCATCTCCGAGCTGTACTCGGTGGCGCGGCTGATCGAGGGCCAGCGCCCCACCACCGCCAGCTACGAAGACCTGATCAAGGCCGTCGCCCGCACCCTCGACGCCTACCACTGGCTGGGCCTGAGCGAAACCGGCGGCCTGGCCAGCGAGCTGAAAGCCATCCAGGCCACCGCCGAGCAGGTGCTGGACGAGTTCGAGAAGGTCGAATCGGTGCGCCGTCAGGCCGCCGAGGCGCTGCAAAAGGCCGAAGCCCGCCAGACCGGGCTGCTGCGCGAGGCGCGCCGCGGCGACTGGAGCGACATCGCCGGCTACGTGCAGGCGTTGGCGGCGCTGCGCAGCCAGCGCGGCGCGCTGATCTCGCTGAAGGAGCTGCGCTACGTCGATGCCGCCCGCGTCGCCGAGCTGGAAGCGCAGGTGATCGAGACCTTCGCCAAGGTGTCCGAGCACACCGTGAACTTCCTGCTGCGGGAGCAGGCGCTCACCCCGTATCTGAGCGAGATCGACGCCCAGAACCGGGCCCTGGCCAAGATCGAGCGGCGCGTCGATCTGGAGCCGGTGCTGGCCGCGCTCAGCCAGGTGAGCGACGGCCTGAACCTGCTCACCGAAGTGCTGAACGAGCTGCGGGTGGACGACGCCACCGTCCGCACCAGCATCCTCGACCGCATCGCCGGCTGCTTCGGCCGGCTCAACCAGGCCAAGGCCGAGGCGGAGCTGAAGCGCAAGTCGCTGGGCGCGCGCGAGGCGGTGGCCGAGTTCGCCGCGCAGTTCCGGCTGCTGAGCCAGGGCGTGACCAACGCGCTGGCCGCCGCCGACACCCCGGAAAAGGCCGACGAGCAGCTGTCGCGCCTGCTGCTGCAACTGGAGGAGCTGGAAGGCCGCTTCGGCGAGCACGACCAGTTCGTGGCCGACCTCGCCGCCAAGCGCGAGGAGATCTACGAGGCCTTCGAGGCGCGCAAGCAAGCGCTGCTGGAAGAGCGCCAGCGCCGCGCCCAGAACCTCGCCACCGCCGCCGCCCGCATCCTCGCGGGCCTAAGCCGCCGCGCCGGCCAGCTCAAGACCGTGGACGAGCTCAACGGCTACTTCGCCGCCGACGCCATGGCGCTGAAGCTGCGCGGCGTGATCGAGGAGCTGCGCGCCCTGGGCGACTCGGTGCGCGCCGAGGACATCGCCGCCAAGCTCAAGGCGGCGCAGGACCAGGCCATCCGCGCCCTGCGCGACAAGCTCGACATCTACGAGGACGGCGGCCAGCTCATCAAGCTCGGCCGGCACCGCTTCAGCGTCAACAGCCAGGAACTGGACCTAACCCTGCTCCCCCACGACGACGGCCTGGCGCTGCACATCACCGGCACCGACTACTTCGAGCCGGTGGACGACCCGCAGCTGAACGCCGGCCGCGCCTACTGGGACCAGACCCTGCTGTCGGAAACGCCGCGGGTGTACCGCGCCGAATACCTGGCCGACGCCATTCTGCAAGCCGCCGAGGCCGGCGAGCAGGGCCTGAGCCTGGACGCCCTGCACCAGGCGGCGCTGAGCAACGACAGCCTATACCCGCTGGTGCAGCGCTTCGCCGAACCGCGCTACGAGGAAGGCTACGAACGCGGCGTGCACGACCACGACGCCGCCAAGATCCTGGCCAAGCTGCTGCACCTGCGCGACACCGCCGGCCTGCTGCGCTACGCCGCCCTGCCCCGCGCGCTGGCGCTGCTGTTCTGGGCCTGTCAGGACGACGACGCCGCGCGCCAGCGTTGGCAAGCGCAAGGCGCCAACCTGGGCAAGCTGCTGGCGGTGTTCGGCCGCCGCGACGGCATCGCCGCGCTGGCCGCGGAACTGGCCCAGGCCATCGCCCGTTTCCTGGACGCGCAAGGCATCGTCCTGGACGCCGAAACCACCCAGCTCGCCGGCCGCTACCTGGCCGAGGAATTGCTGGCCGAGCGGCCGCAGTTCGTGCTCGCCGGCACCGCGAATACCCTGGCCGAGGATCTGCTGCGCCACCTCGACGGCAAGAATCAGCGCCGCGCCCTGGAAGACGGCCTGCGCGCCCTCGCCGACCGTCCCGGCGACCAGTACCGGCTGGCGCTGAGCTGGGTCGAGGCCTACATCGCCAGCACCGGCGCCGGTCAGCGCGAGCGCTTCCAGCCAGTGGCGGCCGAGGCCGCCGTGCACTTGCTGCTCGGCGGCAAGCTCGAGCGCCAGCTGAGCGACGCCCCCACCGACGCCACCATCTCCGACCTGCTCGGCCAGCACCCGCGCATCCATGAGCGCAGCCTCAAGCTCGACCTGCCCGATTTCCTGGCCCGGCTGGAGCACCACCGCGCCGTCACCGTGCCCGGCTTCCGCCAGGCCCGCGCCGCCCGCCACGCCGTGCTGGAGCGCGAGCGCGCCCGGCTGCGCCTGCATGAGCTCAAGCCAAAAGCGCTCACCTCGTTCGTGCGCAACAAGCTCATCAACGAACTGTACCTGCCCCTGGTGGGCGACAACCTCGCCAAGCAGATGGGCGCCGCCGGCGCCGGCAAGCGCACCGACCTCATGGGCCTGCTGCTGGTGATCTCCCCGCCCGGCTACGGCAAGACCACGCTCATGGAATACGTGGCCAGCCGGCTCGGGCTGGTGTTCGTCAAGGTGAACTGCCCGGCCATCGGCCACGAGGTCACCTCGCTCGACCCGGCCGCCTGCCCCAACGCCGCCGCCCGCCAGGAGATCGAAAAACTCAACCTCGCCCTGGAAATGGGCAACAACGTGATGCTGATCCTGGACGACATCCAGCACAGCAACTCGGAGTTCCTGCAGAAGTTCATCTCGCTGTGCGACGCCCAGCGCAAGATCGAAGGCGTGTGGAAGGGCAAGGCCAAGACCTACGACCTGCGCGGCAAGAAATTCTGCGTGGTGATGGCCGGCAACCCGTACACCGAGTCCGGCGAGGCCTTCAAGATCCCCGACATGCTGGCCAACCGCGCCGACGTCTACAACCTGGGCGACGTGCTCAGCGGCCACGAGGACGCGTTCCGCCTCAGCTACCTCGAAAACGCCATGACCTCCAACCCCGTGCTGGCCCCGCTCGCCACTCGCGACATGGAGGACTTCTACAAGCTCGCCCGCATGGCCAAGGGCGAACCGGTGGCCGCCGCGGAACTCAAGCACAACTACGCCGGCGCCGAGGTCAACGAAATCACCACCGTGCTCAAGCACCTGTTCGCCGTGCAGGACGTGCTGCTCAAGGTCAACCAGCAGTACATCGCCTCCGCCGCCCAGGACGACGCCTACCGCACCGAACCGCCGTTCCGCCTGCAGGGCTCCTACCGCAACATGAACCGCCTGGCGGAAAAGATCGTCGCCGCCATGAACGACGACGAACTGCAGGCCCTGATCACCGACCACTACGTCGGCGAAGCCCAAACCCTCACCACCGGCGCCGAGGAAAACCTGCTCAAACTCGCCGAACTACGCGGCCACATGAGCGCCGAACAACGCGAGCGCTGGGAACAGATCAAGAAAGGCTACGCGCGCCGCCAAGCAATGGGTGGCGAAGACGACCCCACCGGCCGCCTGATCGCCCAGCTCAATTTCCTCGGCGCGCAGGTGGACAACATTGCCACCGCCATTGCCAAAGCGGCGGCGAATCCGCCATCGAGCCAGGCACTAATGCAACTGCAGGAAGGCATCGCCGCGCTGGCGCAGCGCCGGCCGCAGGTGGAGGTGGTACATCATCCGGTGCCGGGAATCGAGCAATTGCTGGAGGGGCTGACGCGGACGATCGAAACGTCGCTACTGCCCGTGATTCGGACCATGGATCACAAGCTGCGGTTGGATCATGACATCTGGGATACCTTGAGCAAGGTGGTTCAGGGGTTGAAGCAGATGGATGTGGAGGCGTTTCGGGGGGTGAGGATGAGGAAGGAGATTAGGGGGGTGTTTAGGGCGGAGGTGGCGGATAGTCCTGCGACTGAGGAATAATGTGTGACAAATTTACGGCGACCTACACTCAGTCGCCGTGAATTGATTGCAGCCACGTCTATTGCACCATCGCGCCGTACTCTTCCTTCATATTTTGCATATCAAGAAGCTTATTTAGAACACCTCACTGCGAACTACGTAAGCTGCTGTGCCCGAATAACCTGGCGATCGCCGCAGCGAGACTCTTCCCGCAACCTGCTTAATGGCATTAATACAGCCCCATATTCTTCGCACTCTTCAGCAAATCGAAAGGCTGCTTCAGCTCAGGTATCGACTCAAGCCCACGCCGTGCATCCTCTGGCAAAGAGAGATAATCCACCTCCTTCTGTATTTCATCAATCAAACTTTCGGTAGCAAGCCGAGACAAATCTAGGATATCGCGAGATTCAGCACTCGCACCCACTTCTATCTGCCGGACTAGTGTCGATGCAACAACATATTCGCTGGCCTCACGCTCCACACACTTATTCTCAGCTCGCGCATGAAAGTAGACTAACGCCTTTTTCAAGTCTGTCGACGAGATATCAAGCCCGGACACTAGCTGCGCAGGAAGCACTACCCTAGACGCCACACATTCCGCTGTTTTCTCTTCGAGCTTGGCGACGGCCCTGGTAAGTCGTTGCTTAGCAAGCATCTGTTCGGTTACCGGTGTAACCATCGGGCTTAGGGAGGGATGTTGTGCGTACCCGCTCTCTCCGACGAGAGCCCCAAGCACTAGTACGGCAATGTGGTTAAACTTCGCAGCCATCTGCTACGGCCCTCCAAAAATCCCGCTGCTTCTGGTCGTAGTTAAATTCGTACTCAAGAACCATCGCTTCCGCCTGAGCGCGTATCCGCTCGCGCACGAAGCTTGGAGCAGCTCGCAATGCTTGAGCAAGATAGCTCCAGTCGGTCGACGTGATATTGTAAGAGTGTCAAATGCAAAGTAATTTTGAGCCACAAAGCGCGTAGGCGCGCATTTGAAATCTGAGCCACCCACTGGTTGTTTACGGGTTCTGTGTCGGTGGCAAGAGGCCGGCCTTGCGTTGTCGTTTC
>Ga0182741_1002002_pt1 | contig 24721 bp, 19 predicted proteins | sample eDN5th37CBELigOP_FD_128874 | JGI IMG/M metagenome (GOLD analysis project Ga0182741, IMG submission 128874) | Enriched Organic Plus compost microbial communities from Emeryville, California, USA - eDNA 5th pass 37_C BE-Lig OP (version 2) (version 2) ... | reverse complement strand
GGCGACGGTTCTTGACATTCCTCAATGCAGGGAAGGCAGGGAGATCCACGCTGTCAGCAAGTTTTTCCGCCTTGGCCAAGTTTTTCCGCCCTGGCAAAGAGGAGCGCCATCATGCATGTCCCTGCTCAGATCGATTTCCAAGGCTTCGAGCCGACGGAGCAGCAACGCACCCTGATCGAGCAGAAGATGACCGGTCTCGAAAAGTTCTGCGACCGGCTCACCGCTGGCCGTGTCGTGATGAAAGGGCCCGGCCGGAGCCATCGGACCGGCGGGCAGTATGAGCTCAACATCCACCTGGTTCTGCCAGATGGGCGTGAGGTCGCCGTCGAGCACACACCGCCTGAGGACGAACGATTCTCCGACCCGGCCTTTGCGATCAACGATGCCTTCAATCGTGCCCGGCGACAGCTTCAGGACGCAATGCGGCACATGCAGGGCGAAATCAAAGCCCACGAATCCCAGCCGATCGGAACTGTGAAATGGGTGCAGCCTGAGGAGGGATACGGCTTTCTCGAAGCGGGTGATGGGCGTGAGATCTATTTCCACCGGAACAGCGTGATCGACGACGCTTTCGCGGATCTGAGGCCGGGGGTGCGGGTCACCTTCGCCGAGGAGATGGGCGACAAGGGCCCGCAGGCCAGCACTGTCAGGCTTCTCGGCAAGCATGGATTGCGCTGAGGCGATGACAACCGAGACCGTTCTCGAGGTCGTCGAGGAAGAGGCCTTGGTCACCCTGACCATCGACCGGGTCCTCGGGCCTCTGAAGGGATGCGCCCTCAGGGCCTCCAGTTCCGGAGACTGTCGGAGGGACATGCTTTTGGATGCCGCCGGACCGAAGGATCGATGCCAGCGCCGATCAAGACGCATGGCGGGCTTTCACGCTCGTGATGGGAAGCGCAATGGACGCAGACGCACGCAAGCAGCAATGGACCATCTGGTACATCATCGCGGCCTTCCTCGGGGTTATGCTTATCCAGCAGCTCTGGACGAGCGCCCAGCAGGTGGAGACCATTCCATACAGCCAGTTCGAGCAACTCGTCTCCGATGGTAAGGTCGCTCAGGTCACTGTCGGTCAGGACACGATCACGGGTGTTCTGAAGGAGCCTTTGTCAGGCGGGCGCACTCAAATAGCGACGACCCGGGTTGATCCGACGCTCGCGGAGAAACTCGCTGCCAAGGGCGTCACCGTCTCGGGCGCGCCATCGGGAGGAATCCTCGCGACAATTCTGTCATGGATCTTGCCGCTCCTGATCTTCTACCTGCTCTGGGCGTTCCTGTTCCGCAGCATGGCGGAGCGCCAGGGCCTTGGCGGGCTCATGGCGATCGGGAAATCAAAGGCCAAGGTCTATGTCGAGACCGACACCAAGGTCACCTTCGCAGACGTTGCAGGGGCCGATGAGGCCAAGTTCGAACTCCAGGAGATCGTGCAGTTCCTCAAGAACCCGCAATCTTATGGCCGCCTCGGCGCGCGTGTTCCGAAAGGCATCCTTCTGGTGGGGCCGCCCGGAACCGGCAAGACGTTACTGGCGCGGGCCGTTGCCGGTGAGGCGGGCGTCGCGTTCTTTTCGATCTCCGGATCCGAATTTGTCGAGCTGTTCGTGGGCGTCGGCGCCGCACGGGTGCGGGACCTGTTCGAGCAGGCACGCAAGGCCGCCCCCTGCATTATTTTCATCGATGAGCTCGATGCCCTCGGCCGTAGCCGGGCTGCGGCTCCGATCGCCGGTGGATACGACGAGAAGGAGCAGACGCTCAACCAGCTCCTTGCGGAGCTGGACGGCTTTGATCCGAGCAGCGGCGTCATCCTTCTCGCCGCGACGAACCGGCCGGAAGTACTCGACCCTGCCCTCCTACGGCCCGGCCGCTTCGACCGCCAGGTTCTCCTGGACAGGCCGGATCGGAAGGGACGTATCGAAATCCTGAAAGTCCACGTACGCAAGATCCGCCTCGCTTCCGGCGTCAATCTTGATGACATCGCCGGCTTGACGACGGGGTTCACGGGTGCGGATCTGGCCAACCTCGTCAATGAAGCGGCCATCATTGCGACCCGCCGCAATGCCGAGGACGTCACGGTCGCGGACTTCACGGCTGCCATCGAGCGGATCGTGGCTGGCCTCGAAAAGAAGAGCCGGGTTCTCAGCCATGAGGAGAGGCGGCGCGTGGCCTACCACGAGATGGGCCACGCGTTGGTGGCCGCGAGCCTGTCGGGAGTCGATCCCGTGCTCAAGGTGTCGATCATCCCCCGTGGCGTCGGAGCGCTCGGCTATACGATCCAGCGTCCGACCGAGGATCGCTTCCTCCTGGCGGAGAGTGATCTGCGCAACAGGATTGCGGTCCTCATGGGCGGGCGGGCGGCCGAATCCCTCGTCTTCGACGACGACGTCTCGACCGGAGCAGCGGATGACCTGCAGCGCGCGACGGAGATTGCTCTGGAGATGGTGACACGGCATGGCATGGCGGACGTCACTGGTCAGCGCACCTATCTGCCGCCAGCGCAGCCATTTCTGGGAGTTGGCTCAATCGACCGGCCCAATGCATCAGAGCAGACGATCCGAGAGATCGATGTCACAAGCCGCGAGATCATCGATCTGGCCTTTAGGAAGGCCTGTGACATTCTTGCCCTGCGCATGGCGGATCTCGAGGCCGGAGCAGCTCTCCTGCTGCAGAAGGAAACGATCACGGCAGACGAGTTTCCGGCCCTGCACCAAGTTGGGAAAGCGGCTTCCATCAAAGCGGCCTGAGAAGGCGAACCATTTGGGACCGGCATTTCTGGACGGTCGGTCAGCACTTATGATTGTTTCCTGAACGTCTCCTTTGATCCAGCCCTCAGGTCATATTCGCGTTGCCTTTTCGACGCGAACCGCCGTCACCTTATATTCTGGCGTATGCACCAGTCGGTCGCGCACCGATGAGGTCAGATTGTTCACGAACAACTCGGGGCAATGGAACGTCACGAACAATTCGCCTGGCGCCACAGCATCATTCACGCACAAAGGCAGGGTGGCAGCCCCGTAGCGGCTGCGAACAATGACCGATTCACCATCGGCTAAGCCAAACCTCAGGGCGTCAGCGGGCGCCATGTCCAAAACATCCGTCGGCTGCAGCAGGCTGTTCGGCGTCCGGCTGGTCATCGTACCGGCATTGAACGCATAAAGCCGGCGGCCGGAAGTGAGGAGGAAAGGATAGTCCGCATCCGCGCTTTCCGAGGTCGGTATGTATGGAACCGGCACCAGCTTGGCGGTCTTTTCGGCCGAAAAGCTCGTCCGATGCAACACCGGCGTGCCGGGATGCTGCTCGTTTGGACACGGCCAATGAGGCGCCTCGTTCTCGAGGCGATCGTAAGTCAGGCCGGCCACATCCGGCCAGACTGTACGCACCTCGTCCCAGATCGCCTGCGGATGCGCAAACTCGAAGCCGTCAGCGTGGCCCAGACGGCCTGCCAGTTGCTGGATGATCACCCAATCGGGCAGCGCCTCCCCCGGGGGCGCGACAGCAGCCCTTATCCGCTGCACACGGCGTTCCGCATTCATGAACGTCCCGTCCTTTTCGAACGCCGAAGCGGCGGGCAGGAAAACAGTGCCGAACTCGTGTGCGGTCTGATTCAGAAACAGGTCCTGGATGATCAGCAGGTCAAGATTGGCCAATGCGGCGCGGCTCCGGGCCGCATCGGCGAGCGTCAGGTAAATGTCATAACCGATGACCCACAAGGCCTTAAGTCGGCCTGAGCAGGCCTCATCCATCATCTGGAGCAAGTCAAGGCCATGGGTTTTCGGCAAGTGCGCTCCCCAAACGGCCTCGAAGCGCGGGCCGGCCTCCTTGAGTGACTGCGCGCCGGTCAGTGACCCCGGATCGCACCCCATGAGAGCTGCGCCCTGGACGTTGTTCTGTCCGCGCAGAGGATTGATGCCGGTTCCGGGCCTGCCCAGATTCCCCGTCAGGAGGGCAAGATTGATGAGCGCCTCGACACCCTCAGTACCCTGCAAATGTTCGGTTGTGCCCAGTCCATGAAAGCACATCGACGGTCTGCACTCGGAATACAGACGCGCCGCTGCGCGGATGTCCTCGGCTGCGACTCTGCACTCAGGCGCGACTTGCTCGGGCCTATAGGCCTGGATGAAAGTTACAAATGACTCATAACCGGTGACCCTTTCGGCCAGGAAGCTCTGATCGACCAGGTTCTCCTCGATCAGGGCCGCCGCGATTGCATTGATCAGCGGCACGTTGCAGCCCGGGCGGACCGCAAGGTGCAGATCCGCCAGGGCGGCGAGCTCGGTACGACGGGGATCAATAACGATCAGTTTGGCGCCATGTAGCGCCGCCTGTTTGATCCGTGCACCGACGACCGGATGATTTTCCGTCGGATTGGCGCCACAGATAAGGATGGTTCGCGCGCGTTCGATATCGTCGAAGCTATTGGTGGATGCGCCGGTGCCGAGCATGGTTTTCAGCGCCTTGGCACTCGGCGTATGGCAGACGCGCGCACAGCAATCTACGTTGTTGGTTCCCAGGATCACTCGGGCGAACTTCTGAGTCAGATAATTTTCCTCGTTGCTGGCGCGCGCCGACCCTAGCACTCCAATCGCGTCGGCACCGTGCATCGTGCGGATGCGCAGGAGCTCGGTCGCCACGTGTTCGAACGCAACGTCCCACGTCTTAGCCTCCCAGGCGCCGTCGCGCCGGATCATAGGCGTGGATATTCGATCATCCGCGTGGTTAAACTCAAATGCATAACGCCCTTTCACGCAGAGGTGGCCCCGATTCACGGGGCTGTCGGCCGGCCTGACGGCCACGACCCGCCCCGCTGATGCGCCGACTTCCATTTGACACCCAACGCCACAATAGGCGCACGTGCTACGTGTCCAGCTGGACGGCTGCGCCGGGCTACGCTTGTCAAACAACGCGCCGCTTGGACAGGTATCGACGCAGGCCCCACAGCTGACGCATCCGCCCTCCAGCATCGTCTTGCCCCGGCCCGGCGCCACATAGGTGGCGCTGCCGCGTCCAATCGCCTCCCATACGAATTGCCCCTGAAGTTCATCACAGATGCGAATGCAGCGATCGCAACGGATACAGCGTTCCATCGCGACGCCGATATAAGGATGGGTATCGTCCTGGAAGAGGGTGCCGGTCACGACCGATCCGCCCGCAGTCACGCCGAATTCATTCAGGAGGCGATGAAAGGGCAGGTCCGGTCTGGCCGCGACGGCATCGGGCGGGTAATGCTCAGCCAGCAATTCGAGATTGGTTTTTCGGAAGGATTGCAGGGTCGCCGTATGGGAGCGGACCTGCATGCCTTCCTCCGCAATGGTGGTGCAACTCGCAATCGGCCTTTGCTGACCCTCGATTTCGACCACACACAATCGACAGCCACCCGAAGGGGCGATGCGCGCATCGTGGCACACCTGCGGCACGGGCGCTCCCGCCAATCGGAGGGCGTCGATCAGGAGCGTTCCCGGCGCAACGCGATGAGGCATACCATTGATGATCAGGCGAAGCACGACGCCAACTCCTCGCCATAATGCCGTTCGACCGCGGAGGCGAACTCAGCCAATCCTCGCCCGTGGCCGCACAGACTGGTAGCAGCAAGCACGTCGATTAGTGCAGCATAGTCTTGGCGGTTAATCCTCCGGCCCTGCGCCAAACTCTTGAAGGCCTCGGCGAGAACAGGCGTGCCTTGCCGGCACGGGGTACACTTGCCGCACGATTCATATGCACCGAAACGAAACACTTCGCTCATGATGGCGGCCAAGGGCGTGTCGTCGGCAAACGCAATGATCCCGCCATGCCCAACCGCACAGCCGATGGCCTGCAGTTCTTCATAGCCGAGCCTTGTGCCCAGAAGATCGGGCGGGACGATGCCGGCAAGCGGACCACCGATCATGAGTCCTTTCAGCTCCCCCCGGCGCAGCCCCCCGCCAAGGTTCTCACAGAGATCGGCAAGTGAAATGCCGAATTCAACCTCATACAGGCCAGGCCGACGAAAGAGAGAGTTGAGCGACAACAGCTTGGTGCCCCGGCTTTTGGAAAAGCCGAGAGCCGCATATGCATCCGCACCCTGTTCGACGATCCATGGTACGGCGCAGAGCGTCTCGACGTTGTGCACAAGGGTCGGCGCACCGTACAAGCCGCGCTCTGAAATTTGCGGTGGCCGTACGCGCACCTCCGGTCGACGCCCTTCGAGCGCGTTCAGCATTGCGGTTTCTTCGCCACAGACGTAGCTCCCCTCGCCCACCACCAATGCCATGTCAAACCCGGCCCCCAGCCAACCCGCTCTCTTGGCTTGCTGAAGAGCGTCGCGCAGGATTCCCGCTGCATCCGGGTATTCCTTGCGCAGGTAGACGTAGCCTTGCGTCGCCCCAACCGCACGTGCCGCGATCATCGCGGCTTCGATCATACGGAACGGATCATCCTCAAGCAGGAAGCGGTCGGAAAATGCGCCAGGGTCGCCTTCATCGGCGTTGACCACTAGGTATTTCAGGACACCCGCATGCGACGCTACCGCTTGCCATTTGCGGCCAGATGGAAAGCCGGCGCCGCCACGCCCACGCAGCCCGGATTTTTCAATGAGACCCACCAGCTCAGCCGACGCCATCATTTGGGCCTTCGCCCACGCGGTTCCTCCTCCCGCGCCACAATAGGCCGCAAAGCTGCGCAGACCTCCCTTGATGACATTACCGAGGAGCACGGTCCGGCTGCTGCAGACGACAATGTGCGGACGGAGATCCTGGCCCGCCGTACTGGGTCCAGCGTAGCACTTTCCGAGGCAATAAACGGAAGGGGTAGCTTCGGCCGCGGTCGTCCACCGGCTCAAATCATCGGCGCGGGCGGCGAAACACGCGAGCCCGCAGCAGGAGCGTCCCTCGAGTGAGACGTCTGCGAGATGATAGAACGAACCTACGCGAGCATGTCTCGGCTGTTCACTCATGTCGGGCACCGACTGCCGACGCGGCTAGATTGCCCGTTTCGACCCACTGGGTACGCCTTTTCTAAGACCGGCCAAGGTTATGAACCGCAGTCCCGGTCGGGTGGCGGACGCATGGTGAAGTCCTACAGGCATCCCATCATTGACCATTCTCAATGATCGGCCGCAGCTTTTGCGAGAATTTTGCAAAGTTGCGCACCTGCGGAGGCGGAATGCCCTGGGATTCTATTCGAAAGCGTCCCGAAGAAATCGCTCGCTCAAACCTGCGCGACTATGATCGCGCGGTCGCTGACTTCTCGTGGGACCAGGCGCGCGCGCTTCTCGACGGTTTGCCCGGTGGCGGACTGAACATCGCCTATGAAGCGGTCGACCGACACGTCGCACATGGCCTGGGCGACAAAATCGCCCTTCGCTGGATCGGCCAGGATGATACTATCCGTAACCTCACCTACGGCGATCTGCAGCGGCTGACCAGCAGATTCGCCAACATTCTTCGTTCTCTCGATATCGCCAAGGGCGACCGCGTTTACTGCCTCCTGGGGCGTGTTCCCGAACTGTATGTCGCGGCTCTGGGATCCCTGAAGGCTGGGGCGGTTTTTTGCCCCCTCTTTTCCGCCTTCGGGCCCGAGCCCATCAAAGCTCGCATGAGCATCGGCGAAGCGAAGCTGCTCGTCACCACCGACCATTTCTATCGCCGCAAAATTGCACCGTGGCACAGCCTCCGTCATGTCATCCTCATCGACGGGGATGATCCAGAGACCTGTGGGATCCATGGCCTCGCAGGGCTGATGAACAGGGCCTCCGATCACTTCGACATCGAGCTCACGGCGCCAGAGGATATGGCCCTCCTTCACTTCACCAGCGGCACCACTGGCCGGCCTAAGGGGGCCGTACACGTGCATGCGGCCGTGATCGCCCATCACATTACCGGACAATTCGCGCTCGATCTCCATACCGACGACATTTTCTGGTGCACGGCCGACCCTGGCTGGGTCACCGGCACGTCCTACGGCATCATCTCACCGCTGACGAACGGTACGACGATGATCGTGGATCAGGCCGAGTTCGATGCCGAACGGTGGTACCGGATCCTGCAGGATCAGAAAGTCAGTGTCTGGTATACAGCTCCGACGGCGATCCGCATGCTCATGAAGGTCGGAAGCGAGTTCGCGCGGCGCTTCGATCTCTCCCATCTCCGGTACATGGCCAGCGTCGGCGAGCCTCTCAATCCGGAGGCTGTCGTCTGGTCCGCGCAAACTTTCGGGAAGCCTTTCCATGACAACTGGTGGCAGACGGAGACCGGCGGCATCATGATCGCTAACTACCAGGCGATGGATGTCCATCCCGGCTCCATGGGCAAACCCCTTCCCGGTGTGGTAGCGGGCATTGTCGAGAGGCGCGACGGGCATATTCGCGAAATCTCCGCTCCGTCAACGGTCGGCGAACTGGCTTTGCGACCCGGCTGGCCCTCGATGATGCGGGCCTATCTCCATGAGGAGGAGCGCTACCGCAAATGCTTCGTGGACGACTGGTATCTCTCCGGCGATCTCGCGATGCGCGGGGCGGACGGCTACTATTGGTTCGTCGGGCGGGCCGATGACATGATCAAGAGCGCCGGCCATCTGATCGGACCGTTCGAAGTCGAGAGTGCCCTGATGGAACATCCGGCGGTCGCAGAGGTCGGCGTGATTGGCATTCCGGATCCTGTCGCCGGTGAAACCGTGAAGGCCTTTGTCGCCCTCAAGGCGGGGTTTGCGCCAAGCGAGGAGCTCCGCATGGATCTTCTCGGCCATGCCCGCAAGAAGCTTGGCCCGGCAGTCGCCCCCAAAGAAATTGCCTTTCGACAGAACCTGCCGAAGACCCGCAGCGGCAAAATCATGCGCCGCCTGCTGAAGGCGCGCGAGCTCGGCCTGCCGGAAGGCGACACTTCCACCCTTGAGAGCGAGGAGCGATAACGGACGTGATCTCGAAGCCGCGACTTTCCCGCACCCATGAGCTCGAACTGCTCAAGCAGATGGTCCGGATTCGCCGGTTCGAGGACAAGTGCGCCGAGCTCTATACGCAGGAGAAGATCCGGGGCTTTCTGCACCTTTACGATGGCGAGGAGGCCGTCGCGGTCGGCATCATCCCCGTCCTCGAAAAGCGGGACCGCGTCGTCGCCACCTATCGCGAGCATGGTCACGCCCTGGTCCGCGGCGTCCCTATGGCAGTAGCCCTGGCGGAAATGTACGGCAAACGGGAGGGCTGCAGCGGCGGTCGCGGCGGCTCCATGCATCTGTTCCACCGGGACACTAACTTCTATGGAGGCAATGCCATCGTGGGCGGCGGGCTCCCCCTCGCCGTGGGCCTCGCCCTGGCAGACAAGATACGTCACCTGGACCATGTGACCGTCTGCTTCTTCGGGGAGGGCGCCGTCGCCGAGGGTGAGTTCCATGAGAGCCTCAATCTGGCGGCTCTCTGGAACGTGCCGGTTCTGTTCGTATGCGAGAACAATCTCTACGCCATGGGAACCGCCCTGGAGATCTCAGAGGCGGAGACCGACATTCACCGCAAGGCGCAAAGCTACAGGATCGCGTCGGAAGCGGTGGACGGTATGGACGTAGTTGCCGTCGAAGCGGCCGCCCGGCGCGCCATCGATACAGTCCGTGCGACGGGACAGCCGTGCTTTCTCGAATGCCGCACCTATCGCTTCCGTGCCCATTCGATGTTCGACGCTCAGCTCTACCGTAGCAAGGATGAGGTTGAGGCCTGGCGCAAAAAGGGCCCGATCGTCCGCTTCCAGGGCTGGCTCGAGCAGAACGGGCTGGCACACCCCGAAGACCTGAACCGAATTGAGAAGGAGGTCGCTGCCGAGATCGACGCCGCGGTCGCTGTCGCCGAGGCGGGCACCTGGGAGCCCGTCGAGAACCTCACCCGTTATGTCTATGCTCCTGACCGCCCCTCCCCTCCTGAGCGCGCGCCCGCAACAGACAAACCTTCTGTCGAGACGACCTATCGCGAGGCTGTCCGCGAGGCGATCCGCGATGCCCTGCAGCGCGACGAGCGTGTCTTCCTCATGGGAGAGGATGTGGGCCATTATGGCGGCTGCTATGCGGTCAGCAAAGGGCTCCTTGCGGAGTTCGGTCCCGAGCGCATCCGCGATACACCCTTGTCTGAATCCGGCTTCACGGGCATCGGCATCGGAGCCGCCATGGCTGGCCTGCGTCCGGTGGTCGAGCTCATGACCTGCAACTTCAGCATGCTCGCGCTCGACCAGATTCTCAACACGGCGGCAACGATCCGGCATATGTCAGGCAATCAGTTCGGCGTGCCCGTCGTCATTCGCATGGCAACCGGCGCCGGACGCCAGCTTGCGGCTCAGCATTCGCACAGCCTCGAAGGCTGGTATGCCCACATCCCTGGAATCCGGGTGCTCGCTCCCGCGACCCTCGAGGACGCCCGCGGCATGCTCTGGACCGCGCTCCAGGAGCCCGACCCGGTTCTCATTTTTGAGAACATCATGCTCTACAATCAAAAAGGGCTGATGGCGGCAGATGCAGGACCGGTCGATATCGACAAGGCCATCATTCGACGAGCCGGGCGTGACATTTCCCTCATCACGTATGGCGGATCGCTTTGGAAAACGCTGGACGCCGCCGAGATCCTCGCCAAGGACGGCATTGACGCGGAGGTCCTCGATCTCCGCTCCCTTCGCCCTCTCGATGACCGCACCCTTATCGCATCAGTTTCCAAGACCCGCCGCGCGGTCATCGTCGACGAAGGGTGGCGCAGTGGGAGCCTGGCCGCAGAGATCGGCATGCGCATTGTGGAACAGGCCTTTTGGGAGCTTGATGCACCCATCGCCCGGGTATGCAGCGAGGAGGTGCCAATCCCCTATCCGCGCCATCTCGAGGAGGCTTCCATCCCGCAGGCTGCGAAGATTGTTGCGGCTGCACGGGCGGCGGTGCGCGGCAAGTCCTGATGGAGGCGCTATGAGCGAGTTCCTGATGCCGTCGCTCGGTGCCGACATGGAGGCGGGAACGCTCGTCGAGTGGTTGGTCAAGCCCGGCACGGCCGTGAAGCGGGGCGACATCATCGCAGTCGTAGAAACGCAGAAAGGAGCCATCGAAATCGAGGTATTCCAGGAGGGCACCCTCGAAAGGCTCTTGGTCGAGACCGGCGCCACCGTGCCTGTAGGTACGCCTCTCGCACTGATCCACGAGGCCGGAGTTGCAGGTGCTGGTCCCAGCCCCGTTGAGGCCGCGCAGCCAGGGCCGCCGCCTATACCTGCAATCCGCGAGATGGCAGCAGCTCCCCTCATGCCCCCTCCGGCCGTCGTTCCGGGGGCCAGCGCTCTCGGTCGCGTTTTTGCCTCCCCCGCCGCCCGGCGGCTAGCGAGCCTGAAAGGAATCGATCTCTCCCGGATCAAAGGGAGTGGCCCTGCTGGGGCAGTGCTTCTGGCCGATATCGAGGCTGCGCAGCCAACAGGCGCTCGGGCGGAGGCTCAGCCGCAGGCGGCCTCCAGCATTGCGCAGATGCGCAGCGCCATTGCAGCAGCCATGTCCCGGTCGAAACGCGAGATCCCGCACTATTATCTCTCGCATGTGGCCGATGCGGCAGCGGCACTGGCGTGGGTCGCCCACGTCAATGCCGAACGCTCTCCGGAGCAACGTCTCCTCCTGGGCGCCCTGTTCGTCAAAGCTACGGCCCTTGCGGTCGGTCGCTTTCCCGAGTTCAACGGGTTCTTCATGGACCAGACCTTCCGCCCCAGCGGCCCGGTCCATGTCGGCTTTGCCGTTACGATCCGGGGCGGCGGACTTGTCGCCCCTGCGATCCACGATGCCGATACCCTCTCGCTTGACCAGCTCATGGCAGGAATGCGCGATCTCGTCGGGCGCGTGCGCTCAGGGCGGTTTCGCAGCTCCGAGATTGCAGACCCGACGATTACGGTATCCAGCCTCGGTGAGCGAGGGGTCGAGACCCTCTTCGGTGTCATCTATCCGCCGCAGGTCGCCATCGTCGGGTTCGGCAAGGTCATAGAGCGTCCCTGGATCCATGATGGCGCCATCATGCCCCGGCCAGTCGTGACGATGACGCTCGCGGCAGACCATCGGGTGAGCGATGGCCATCGCGGTGCATTGCTCCTCTGCGAGATCGAGCGCCTTCTCCAGCAGCCGGAAAGCCTATGACAGACCTCGACATCCGCACCGTCATTCAACACGAACTGAGGCGCATTGCCCCTGACGTCGACGTGGCGGCGATCAATCCGAACGGCGATCTGCGAGAGGAATGCGACATCGACTCGATGGATTTCCTGAATTTGGTCGCAGCCCTGCACCAACGTCTCGGGGTCAACGTCCCTGAGCTTGACTACCCGAAGCTCATCACCTTGAACGGCGCAATTGGCTATCTGCAACAGAAGCTTGCGGGAGCTTGATCTATCGGATGCTCACCGCTTCTGCGCGTGACTGAACGCGGAGATATCGCGCCAGCCTCAGTCATCACGCCTGCCCACGCGCCTTTGCCGATCCGAAAATTCTGAGCCTGAAATGCCGCTCAGATCGCAAAAAGCCACTTCCGCTAGCGCGGGTTGCTGAAGAAGGTATCCTCCGCCGCCAGATCGGCAATTCGCCGTGCCAGGACCTGAGCGACCGATAGCAATTCCCGTTTTTCATCCGCCGTCAGTTGCTCCACCTGAGCGGTCCAGCTCTGGCCCGATAGGGGACTTTCAACCTCTGCGGTCTTCAACAAAGGCCCGTTCGCGTCCCAACTCACCGTCAGCTTCGGCATAGGGCAGCTCCTGATTTAGGCACTCCCGTACGAGACTGGGAAAAAGGTACTCGATTCAACAACGATCTGGAGCTGCCGCCCATCACAGACCGAAACGGCCATCGTTTTTCCCGCGCTTGCTTCGGGCATCTAACCGTACCCATGACTTCCCCGCGCCCGGCCGGATAGCCCGTCATGTGCTACAATTAAACGAGCACAAGGGTATCCCGCGGGCCTTTATCATTGGAACCTAAGCTGAGACGCAATTCAGGCCGGTCCAGCAGCTTGCGCATGAGTTGCAGGGCCACATCTTTATTCCGGTCAGCTCCGCGAGGAGATCCAGGGCGTCGCCTCACTGGCGATTGCGCGCTACAGGCCACACATTCCTGCGGCCATCATGAGGTTGGCGGAAGCGACCACTTGACCACTCATGTTTAACGGCACAGCGCTTGCTAAACGGTTAGAAACTAAAGAGAAAGCCCCCGGGCCATGGAAAGTAGTGGGCCTGGCAGGACTCGAACCTGCAACCAGACCGTTATGAGCGGCCGGCTCTAACCATTGAGCTACAGGCCCTTCAGGGAAGGGTCAGGGGCTTTTAGCGGCAAAAGCGGTCGCTCCGCAACGGTCTTGCGCCAAGTCGGCGGGCCCGCCTTCCCGGCCCATGCTCCGGCGGCCTTCAGGGCCTGAACACCTCGATCTTCTCGTCGAAGCCTTCCACCGCGTGGGCGCCGAGGGGGGTCGGGTTGCCCCAGAGGTGTTCCACGAAGGGCTTGGACATGAGGAGCGGCTCGCCCAGCTGCTTGTTCAGCTCGGCGATCCGGCTGGCCATGTTCACGTCGCGGCCAATCACCGTGAAGTCGAGGCGTCGGCCCGAGCCCACATTGCCGTAGGCGGCGTCCCCGTGGTGGAGCGCGATGCCGATATTGATGGGCACCGGAAAGCGCCCCTCGCTGTTGGCGGCCTGGATGCGCCGGAGCGCCTTCGTGGCGGCCGAAAGGGCCGATTGGGGCGCGCCGCCCGTGTCGTCGCCCCGGTCGCGGACGATGGCCAGGAGGCCGTCCCCCAGATATTTCAGCACCTCCCCGCCCTCGTCCTCGATGGGCGGGACGAGGCAGTCGAAGTAATTGTTGAGAAGCTCCACCGCGTGCTCGGGGCTGAGCGTCGAGGAAATCTGCGTGTAGTCCCGCATATCGGCGAACAGGATGGCCGAGCGGATCCGCGTCACCTGCCCGCGCAGGATCGCGCCCGACAGGATGGCCTTGTGGGGCTCATCGCCCACATAGATGCGCAGAACCTCGTCGAGGCGGTTGCCCGTCGTCCTCAGCTCCACCACCAGCGCGAAGGACGGCATGACGAGGCGCAGGATCCGCAGGGCCGTTTCATTGAACCCTCCCGGCGAACGGGTCGCGAAGGAGATTGCGTTCTCGGCGCCGCTGCTGAAGCGCAGCGGGACCGTGAGATAATGGCGGTATCCGGCCTCCTTCAGCTCGGGCAGGATCGGGAAGCGATCTTCGGGCGTCTTCTCCAGGTCGAGCAGCAGCCACTCGCCCGTCTTGTTGACATACGCGAAGGGGCTTGAGCCGTAGACCGTCTCGCGCCGCTCCCCGTGCGGGAGATAGCGCACCACGGTGCCCTCGTCCTTGGTCCAGAAGCGGCCGATCCCGGCATATTCCGAGTGCAGCGCCTCGATGGCCGAGGCCGCCCTGTCGATGGGCAGGCCGAGTTCGCGCAGGTGCTCGATGAAAGCATTGAGGATATCGCTCGGGTCCTCCATCCGGGCCGCCCCGGTCACGAGCCAGTCGCGCAAGGAGATGACCCGCGAAAGGGTCTCCGGGTCCAGGCTGCGCGCCAGGGTCAGGGGGTCGTCGAGAAGGCCGGGTTGCGAGGACATGAGCATCATATCGCCAAGGTGGGAGCGCGTGGGCGGACCTGCAAGCGGGGGAAGCATCGCTCGGGAAAGCGCCCCGCCGCCGCTTGCCGGAACGCTTTCGTTTTGACACTCTCGCCCGCCGCAACTAGAGCCGTGCCATGTTCACCATCGATACGCTTTTCGTCACCAAAATCTACCGCGCGGAACTCACCGAGCCCAAGGCCGAGCGCCTCAACACGGAGCTGGAGGGCGCCTGCTGGTCCATCGCGGAGGACGACGAGGCCGGGCAGCGCTGGTGCGAGAAGAACGGCTATCCGGGCTATACGTCCTACGCCTCCCTCGACGACCTGCCCTGGCGCGTCCCGGTCTTCGGCGACCTGCTCAAGAAGCTCGACAGCCATGTGGCGGCCTTCGCCAAGGAGCTGGAATTCGACCTGAAAGGCCGCAAGCTGGAGCTCGACAGCCTCTGGATCAACATCCTGCCACCGGGCGGCGTGCACACCTCCCATATCCACCCCCATTCGGTGGTGAGCGGCACCTATTACGTGACGATCCCGGACGGGGCGAGCGCCCTCAAGCTTGAGGATCCGCGCCTTGGGTTCATGATGGCGGCGCCGCCCCGCAAGGCCAAGGCCAAGCCGGAGAACCGCCAGTTCGCCTATATGGCGCCGAAGCCCGGCACGGTCCTGCTCTGGGAGAGCTGGCTGCGGCACGAAGTCCCCGTGAACGAGGCCGAGAGCGAGCGCATCAGCGTCAGCTTCAACTACGCCTGGCGCTGAGGCGCCGGGCCGGCCCTCAGGCGTGTCGCCCCGGCCGCTCGTGCGGCAGGAAGACCGTGAGGAGCCCGATGGCCGGCAGGAACGAGCAGACGCGATAGACGGTCTCGATACCGGTCCAGTCCGCCAGCTCGCCCAGCACCGCGGCGCCGAGGCCGCCCATGCCGAACGAGAGCCCGAAGAACAGGCCGGCGATCATCCCGACCCGGCCGGGGACCAGCTCCGTGGCATAGACCAGGATCGCCGAGAAGGCGGAGGCCAGGATCAGGCCGATGATGACGCTGAGCACCCCGGTCCAGAACAGGTTGGCGTAGGGCAAGGCCAGGGTGAAGGGCAGGACGCCCAGGATCGAGAACCAGATCACGTATTTGCGCCCGATCCGGTCCCCGATGGGCCCGCCCAGCACCGTGCCGGCCGCCACCGCGCCGAGGAAGATGAACAGGTGCAGCTGCGCATCCTGCACGGAAAGCTGGAACTTCGAGATCAGATAGAAGGTGAAGTAGCTGGTGATGCTCGCCGTGTAGAAGTTCTTCGAGAAGACGAGCAGCATCAGGATGGTGATCGACCAGAAGATCCGTTTCCGCGAATGGGTGGACCTGACCGCCGCGGCGCGGGGCTTGGACCGCAGGGCCGCGAGCTTGGTCCCGTACCACCGGCCGACCTGGGACAGGACGATCATGGCCAGCAGGGCGACCGCCGAGAACCAGGCGATGCTGGGCTGGCCCAAGGGCACGACGATGAAGGCAGCCAGGAGCGGCCCGATGGCCGTTCCGGCATTACCGCCCACCTGGAAAACCGATTGCGCCAGGCCGTGCCGCCCGCCGGAGGCCATGCGGGCGACGCGGGAGGATTCCGGGTGGAACACGGACGAGCCCATGCCGACCAGCCCGGCCGCGAGGAGCAGGAGCGGATAGGAGGAGGCGCGCGAGAGCGTGAGCAAGCCGACGAGCGTGAAGCCCATGCCCACCACGAGGGAGAACGGCATCGGCCGCTTGTCCGTGTAGAAACCGACCAGAGGCTGGAGCAGCGATGCGGTGAGCTGGAACGTCAGGGTGATGAGGCCGATCTGCGCGAAGTCGAGCGCATAGCTCTCCTTCAGGAGCGGGTAGATCGCCGGAATGAGCGACTGAATCAGGTCGTTGAGGAAATGCGAGAAGCTGATGGCCGCCAGGATCGGTACGGCCACTCCTTCCACCGCAGGACGGGCAGGAGCGGCGGCGGAGGCGATGGTCGACTTGGTATCCATGGCGTTCTTGAGCGTTTCTCGGGCGTTTCGTGAGAGGCTCGGCGGACGCACGGCCCCAATCATCATCTTTGAGGAACAGGGCTATAACCTAAAACGGCCGCGCCCTCTCCTTTTCTCAACGCAAGGCTGCATTGACGAGCGGACATTCCCGGGCGCTCCACCCCGCCTCTGGAACTCCTGCCGACGCCGGCCTGGGATTCAGGCCCTGCTCCTCTAGATAGAACGATCCGGGACCGCCTTCCAGCCGGCCGCTTGGCCCATCGCCCGGCCGGAGACGGCCTGCCCGACAGACCCGAGCGTGAGTTCCGCCGCCCATGCCACAGCCGAGTTGGCGAGAAGCGATATTCTCGATCAAGACCTTCGGCGCCGCGATGCTCGCCCTGTGGATCGCCTTCCGCCTCAACCTGACCCAGCCGAGCTGGGCTATGCTGACCGCCTTCGTGGTCTCCCAGCCCATTGCCGGAATGGTAGCCGCGAAATCGCTCTTCCGCGTCGCCGGGACGGTGGTCGGGGCCGCAATCGCGCTCCTCCTGGTGGGGCTCGTCGCCCAGGCGCCGCCGCTTTTCCTGGTCCTCCTTGCCCTGTGGATCGGGACGTGCACCTTCACGTCCGTGCTCCTGCGCGACGCCCCGGCCTCCTACGGGGCCGTCCTGTCCGGCTACACGGCCGCGATCATCGGCATCCCGGCCGCCCTGGCGCCCGAGACGGCCTTCGACTACGCAGTGGGCCGCTGCCTGGAGATCGTGCTGGGGATCGGCTGCGCGACCCTTGTGAGCCAGCTCGTCTTTCCCCGCTCAGCCGGAGAGGCCCTGAAATCCTCCGTCGACGCGACCCTGAACGCCTGCGCGCGCTGGGTCGCCGACATGATGCGCGGCGGAACCGACCCAGATCGTTTTCTCTCCGATCAGCGCAAGCTCATCGCCGACGTGATCGCCCTCAACGCCCTGCGGATCTTCTCGGCCTTCGATACGCCCACCGTGCGGGCGGCCGGGGACGTGGCCCGGCACCTGCAAGGGCGCCTTCTCGCCCTGCTGGCGCTGCTGGTGTCCATCCACGACCGGCTGGTCCTGCTTCAGCGGGAGGCGCCCGAGAAGCTGGACCGGCTCCAGCCCTTCCTCGAAGCCGCAGAGGGCATTTTCGATCGAGAGGAGGTGCTGATTGCAGACCCTGCCCTGGAAAGGACGATCCGGGACCTGGAGAACAGGATTTCCGAGGCGGTCCCTTCCCTCGACGACCTGATCCGCGACCCCGAAACCATTTTGGTGCGCAACATCCTGCTGCGCCTGCGCGACGCGCTCGAAACCTGGCGGCACATCCTGGCCCTGCGGCAAAGCCTCTTCGATGGCAGGCCGATCCGACTCGGCGAGGCCGCCCCATCCACGGCCCGCTACCGGGACGTCACCCTCGCCCTGGTGGCCGGTGGGATCTCGGTGACGGCCGTGCTGACAACCTCCGCCTTCTGGATCCTGTCCGGCTGGAGCAACGGCAGCTCGGCGGTGATCTTCAGCGGGGTTATTTGCAGCATCCTGGCCTCCCTGGACGACCCGGCGACGGCGGCCGGGAATTTCCTGCGCATGACCCTGCTCTCTGCAGTGGCGGCGGCTATCTATCTCCTGGCGGTCCTTCCGGCCATCGACGGCTTCACATCCCTGGTCATGGTGTTGCTGCCCTTCTATCTGCCCTTCGGCATCCTGCTGGCGCTTCCGCGCATCGGCACCCAGGTAACGCCCCTCGGCCTGAATCTCGTGGCCTTCCTCAGCCTGACCAACAGCACCACGCAGACGGATTTCGCCAATTTCCTCAACTCCACCCTCGGCCTCCTCGGTGGGATCGTGGTCGGCATCCTGATGTTCCGGCTCCTGCGGCCGCTGGGTGTCGAGTGGGCCGTCCGGCGCATCCGTCGCGGGATCATGAGGGACCTCCAGGCACTCGCCTCCGGAGAGGTGAGCGCCGACCGCAGCCGTTTCGCGAGCCGGATGTTCGACCGGATCAACGCCCTGTTCTCCCGCGTGGACATCGCGCGGCCGGAGCAACAGGGCCTCATGCGCGGCGCGCTCACGTCGCTACGCATCGGCTTCAATCTCCTGACCCTGCGCGCCGTCCGTACGGCCCTGCCGGCACCGGCTTCCCGTGCGCTCGACGCGGCCTTGGCGGATCTCGCCCGGCATTTCCGCCACCTGAAGAACGGGCGTCAGAATCCGACGCCCCCGGACCTTCGTCCCGCCATCGCCATTCTCACGACTCATCGCTCGTCCGCGACCGCCGATGCACTGACGGCCCTGATGGCCATCGGCAGCGCCATGGACCGTCACGGAGATTTCTTCGGCATTTCGGAACCCTACGCGCTCCATGCCGTCCTCGCCCAGCAGGAGAGTGCATGATCAAGGAAATTGACCTGTTCGGCATCTTCGTGCCGCCCCTCTTCGCCTATGCGGCCGCGGCGGCGCTTCTCTGGCTCGCCCTGAAACGGATCCTCGCCTGGCTCGGGGCGGACCGCTTCGTCTGGCATCCGGCGCTGTTCAACACGGCGCTTTATGTCCTCATCCTGTCGGGCTGCATCGCGGCCGTCTTCCATTGGGATCGTTGAACCGTGCTTGCGTCTCGCACCTTTCGGGTCGTCGTCACTGCCTTCGTGGTCGCCCTGGCGATCACGGGCGGATTCTTCGCCTGGCGCCTTTATGTGGAATCGCCCTGGACCCGCGACGGGCGCGTGCGGGCCAACGTGATCCTAATCGCGCCGGAGGTGTCCGGCACCGTGGCCGACATGCGGGTGAAGGACAATCAGGCGGTCAAGAAAGGCGACGTGCTGTTCGTCATCGATCCGGAGCGCTACCGCTTCGCCCTCACGCAGGCGGAGGCCAATGTTGAAGCCCGGGAGCAGGAACAGGAGCAGCGCCGCCGTGAGCTGGAACGGCGCACGCGCCTCTCCAGCGCGGCCATTACCGTGGAGGCGCGCGAGCAGGCCGCAACGGCGGTCGCCCTTGCGGAGGCGGCCTATGACGAAGCGCTGGCCGCTCTCAACACCGCCCGTCTCGATCTCGACCGCACCACCGTGCGGTCGCCCGTGAACGGCTACGTCACCAATCTCCAGGTCCATGCGGGCGATTATGCCGTGTCCGGTAAGGCTTCCCTCGCGCTGGTCGACAGCGACTCGTTCTACGTGGTCGGCTATTTCGAGGAGACGAAGCTGCGCAACCTGCGCGAGGGCGACCCGGCCGAGGTGCGCCTCCTCGGCTTTCCGGAAGAGATCGCCGGACGGGTGGAAAGCATCGCGCGGGCCATCGCGGACCGGGAGACCGTGTCGGGCACTGGAGAGCTCATCGCCAACGTGAACCCGACCTTCAGCTGGGTGCGCCTGGCGCAGCGCATCCCCGTGCGCATCGCCCTCGACAAGGTGCCGGACACGATCCGCCTGAGCGCCGGGATGACCGCGACCGTGGTCGTGAAACCACAACGCAGGAGCGCTGCCCGGCCCTGACCGAAGCGCCTAGTCCTCCCGCTCGTCCCACTCGTAGATCGGCTCGGGCCCGTCGGCGCCGTCCACGACCTCCTCGTCCACATCCCGGAACGAAATCTTGACCAGCGGCACCACGCTCTCGTCCCCCTGCTGAATGCGCTCGAAGCGCAGCAGGTCGTAATAGGCGCAGCGCGAGCGCCCTGGATAGGAGCGGCAGACCCCCGGCCGCGCATGGTAGATCGTACAGCCGCGGGTCTTCTGGTCGAGGAATGTGCAGGTGCGCTCGAAGATGACGTCCTTCACGCGCTTGAGGACGCGCTCTCCGTCATAATCGGTCGTGTAGCGTTTCTGCGCCTCGGCGAAAGTCACGCCGAAATGCTTCGCCAGGCGCGCGATATCCTGCTTCGACACGGCGACGCGCTCGTAGATCGAGCAGCAGAAGGCCGGACACTTGTTGCAGTTGAAATAGACGCGAGGCTGGTCGTCCTTGATGACCCGTTCGGCCATGCGCGCTCCTTTGATCCAGGCTGGGTATGATGGGAGAACAATGCACGCTTTCAATAGCGGCCGGCGGTCACGCATCCGTTAATGCGACGACGCGTCCGCCGGATTCCGGATTGCTGCCTCGGTCGCCGGATGATGGCGGTGATAGGTGCCTGCGCTCTGGGGCTTGATGAAGAGCGTGGTGATCTCGGGATGCGCCTGCCGGATCTTCGTCTCCACGCGGGTGACGCAGGCTTCGATGTCGGGCGTGCGCAGCTCGTCGGAGAACTCGGCGCTGAGCGCCGCGACCACCTGGTTCGGCGCAAGGTGCACGGTCACGACGCCGTTCGCCCGCTCCACGGCCGGGTCGGCCTGCGCGATGGCCAGGACCGAGCCTTCCAGGCGCTTGTTGGCGGCCTCCCCGATGAGCAGCCCCTTCGTCTCGCGCGCCAGGACGAGGGCCGTGACGGCGAGCACCGCGCCGATGCCGAGGGAGGCCACGCCGTCGAGCTCCGGCATCTCGAAATATTGGGCCGCAGCCACGCCCGCGAGGGCGATCAGGAGGCCGGCCAGGGCAGCCGTGTCCTCAAACAGGACCGTGAAGGTGGTGGGATCCTTGCTCTCCCGCACGGCGCGGAAATAGCCGAGCCGCCCCTTGGCCTTGCGAAATTCCTTGAGGGCGATCCACCAGGACCCGCCCTCGAAGAGGAGAGACAGGCCCAGCACCACATAGGCGACGAGCGGGTTCTCCATGGGCTCCGGATGCCGGAGATGGACGATGCCTTCATAGATCGAGACGCCCGCGCCGAGAGAGAAGATCAGAAGCGCGACGATGAAGGTCCAGAAATAGAGCTCCCGCCCGTGACCGAGGGGATGCGCCTTGTCGGGTGGCTTCTTGGAACGGTGGAGGCCATAGAGGAGCAGGAGCTCATTGCCGGTATCGACGAGGGAATGGACGCCTTCGCTCAGCATGGCGGAGCTTCCGGTCCAGGCGGCCGCCACGAATTTGGTGACGGCGATCAGGAAATTGCCGATCAGCGCCGCGTAGATGACTTTCTTCGATGAGGTCTGCGACGCCATGCTCGCCCTGCTCCGTCCAGAACAGAACGGTCAGGCTCGGCTGCGGTTGCATCTCCGTACGGGAAAACCGGCCGGAGCGGGGTTCGCTCCGGCCGGATCAAGATCACTCGGCGGGCGCGAGAACCGCCTCGGGGGACCCGGCACGGGCCTCTTCGCGGCCGTTATAGACCGCGAGATCCAGGATGCCCTCCTCCTTGGCGACGAGCACCGGCACGAGGATCTGGCCGGTCACATTGGTCGCCGTGCGCATCATGTCGATCACCCGGTCGATGGCCACGATGTAGCCGATCCCCTCCAGGGGCAGGCCCGCGGTGCTGAGCGTCAGCGTCAGCATCACGATGCTGGTGCCCGGAACGCCGGCCGTGCCGAGGGAGCCGAGCACCGCCGTGAGGCCGATCAGCACGTATTGCGTCAGCGAGAGGTCGAGGCCGAAATACTGCGCGATGAAGATCGACGCGATGGCCGGATAGATCGCGCCGCAGCCGTCCATCTTCACATTGGCGCCGAGCGGCACCGCGAAGCTCGCATAGCTCTGCGGCACGCCGAGACGCTCCACCGCCACCCGCAGGGACATGGGCAGGGTCGCCAGGCTCGACGAGGTCGCGAAGGCCATCTGCTGCGCGGGCAGCGCGCCGCGGAAGAAGCGCCCGACCTTGAGGCCGTGCAGCTTCAGGAGCCCCCCATAGACCACGATGATGTGGAACAGGCAGGCGATGTACATGGCCGCGATGAACTTGCCGAGGGGCAGCAGGGACGACAGGCCGTAGCGCCCCACCACCCAGGCGATGAGGCCGAAGGTGCCGATGGGCGTCAGCTGCAGGACCCAGCGGGTGATGCGGAACACGAGGGCGGCGCCCTGATCGGCGAGCGCCCTGAGACCTGCTGTCTTCTCGCCGAGGGAGACCAGCGCGGCGCCGACGATCCCGGCGAAGAAGAGCACCTGCAGCACGTTCGTGTCCGCCATGGCCTTGATGGGGTTCGTCGGCACGATGCCGATGAGCACCTCGAGCGGAGACGGGATCGTCCGCGCCTTCACCTCGCCGAGCGGCAGGTTCGACAGGCCGAGGCCTGGATCGATCAGGTGGCCGAACGCGAAGCCGACCAGAACCGCGACCGCGGAGGTCGCCATGAACCAGAACAGGGTGCGGGCTCCGAGCCGCGCCACGTTCCCGGCCTCGGCCAGCTTCGCGACGCTGGACACGATGGTGAAGAACACGAGCGGGATCACGATCATCCGCACGAGGTTCAGGTAGATGTCGCCGAGCGGCTTGAACCAGACGGCAGCCTTCTCGCCGAAAAGCACGCCAGCCAGAATGCCGAGCGCGAAGCCGACCGCGACCCGCTGCCAGAGCGGCCGGCCAAACCACATTTTAATCATGTATTTTGCTTTCATTAAGCAGATTAGGTCGTGAATATTTGGCAAATCACGTTATCATATGCAATTCCCGCCAACGCGGGGGCGTAATGACGTCTCTGCATGGCCGAAAGCAAAAAGCCGCCCGGCGAACCGGGCGGCCCCGCGGTCAAGGCTGGGGGGCTTAAGCCTATTCCGCGGCCTGAGGAATCGCCTCGCTCGGCGACAGGCCCATCCGGGCGGCAACACCGAGGCCATAGGCCTTGTCGGCGAGGTAGAAGTGGAGCACCTGGCGCTTCACGATCTCGACGGGCACGCCCTGCATCGCCTCGGCGATGTTGTCCATGAGCTGGGCCTTCTGGTCATCGCTCATCAGCCGGAAAAGGGCTCCGGGCTGGCTGTAATCGTCGTTGCCGATCCGGTGGTCATAGCGGTCCGCATCGCCCGAGATCTTCAACGGGGGCTCGGCGGCGCGGGCATCCTGTGTCGGGCCGCTGAAGGAGTTCGGCTCGTAGTAAGCGTCGCCCCGCTCGGGCACTTCGAACAGCATGCTGCCGTCGGCATGATAATGATGGACCGGGCAGCGCGGGCGGTTCACGGGCAGGGCCTCATAATGGGTGCCGACCCGGTAGCGATGCGCGTCCGCATAGGCGAAGATACGGCCCTGGAGCATCTTGTCGGGCGAGAAGCCGATGCCCGGTACGATGTTCGACGGCGAGAAGGAGGATTGCTCCACCTCGGCGAAGTAGTGCCTGGCGTTGCGGTTCAGCTCCAGGATGCCGACCTCGTGCAGCGGGTATTCCGCATGCGGCCACACCTTGGTGAGGTCAAAGGGGTTGTAGGAGGTCTTCTCGGCATCCGTTTCCGGCATGATCTGCACGCAGACCCGCCAGCGCGGATAATCGCCCTGCTCGATGGCCTCGTAGAGGTCACGTTGGGCGCTCTCGCGGTCCTTGGCGATAACGGCTTCCGCCTCCCGGTTGGTCCAGTTACGAATGCCTTGCATCGACTTGAAGTGGAACTTCACCCAGAAGCGCTCGCCCGCATCGTTGAGGAACGAATAGGTGTGCGAGCCGAAGCCGTGCATGAAGCGGTAGCCCTGCGGCAGGCCCCGGTCCGAGAACAGGATGGTGACTTGGTGGAGGCTCTCGGGCGAGAGGCTCCAGAAATCCCACATGGCGGTGGCGCTGCGCAGGTTGGTGGCCGGATGGCGCTTCTGCGTGCGGATGAAGTCGGGGAATTTCAGCGGGTCGCGGACGAAGAAGACCGGCGTATTGTTGCCGACCACGTCCCAGTTGCCCTCCTCCGTGTAGAACTTCACCGAGAAGCCGCGCACGTCGCGCTCGGCATCCGCCGCGCCGCGCTCACCCGCCACGGTGGAGAAGCGCAGGAAGATTTCCGTCTGCTTGCCCACCTCGGAAAAGAGCTTCGCCTTCGTGTACTTCGTGACGTCCTGCGTCACCGTGAAGGTGCCGTAGGCGCCCGAACCCTTCGCATGGACCACACGCTCCGGAATGCGCTCCCGGTTCTGATGCGCCAGCTTCTCGACAAGCTGGTAATCCTGCAGCAGCAGCGGCCCGCGCGGGCCGGCCGACATGGAATTCTGGTTGTCGGCGATGGGAGCGCCGGCCGTGGTGGTCATGGTCGGTTTCGTCATGGTGGTCCTCCTGGATTGGGTGCACCATCGGCGAGGCTTAACCATAAGTCCAATTCGATTGTCTGACCGCCTCGATCAGTTTAACTTATCGTCATGATTACCCTGCGCCAGCTCCGCTACCTCGCGGCCGT
>Ga0182741_1001999_pt1 | contig 24756 bp, 12 predicted proteins | sample eDN5th37CBELigOP_FD_128874 | JGI IMG/M metagenome (GOLD analysis project Ga0182741, IMG submission 128874) | Enriched Organic Plus compost microbial communities from Emeryville, California, USA - eDNA 5th pass 37_C BE-Lig OP (version 2) (version 2) ... | reverse complement strand
TTGCCTACTGGAGGCTACTCACCTGGCACAGGACACTACGACGATATGGATTATTACGGCGGGCCTGACCGCGCACCCCTACCGCTTGGTCTGGCGAATCGCGAACCCCCTCCGGATCAGCTGCCAAATCTTGTCAAGACAAAACCACCCTATCGACAGCCTCCAGCTGACTGGTTCGTGCCTCGACCTGAGCCGCTGGATTTCTCGGTTGCACCCGATATCTGGAGTGAATACGTTGACAGTCGACGGCATCCACTGTTGAGGCATGCAGACCGCGATGATGCAGATGCTAAGACTCGTGACTCGTATTCCTCCTCAGGCTCGGCTCGAACGACGAGGGATTTGTCAAAGGCTCTGGTGTCAGATGCGCCAGATGTCCACGGGCTGGACAGTTCAATGTACGCCTATCGACTGAGTACACAGCCTAAGCTGCGCACAGATGTGGCAAAAACCGGACGACTTGTTGGTCTAGGAGGCCTCGGGGCGCTTGCAAACGAGGCTCTTGCGCCAACCTACGCGAGTACCTCAAACTTGTCAGCGTTGAGCGACTGGCCTGTACGTTCAATGTTAGTAAATCCTCCACGTGACCTCAGTCCACGTGCAAGGCTCGATGCACAGACAAGGGCGCAAGCTTTGCGGACAGCAGCCCGAGACATCATTGCCCTTTCCGAGGCGCGAAGGCTGGCTGCATCCAGTTCAGATGGTACAACGGATTCAGAGTCTCAGGATCGATCGCACGGTGGCACACGACGAGGTCTCCGAAACTCAAAGGCCTCTGGTGCATCGCTGGCAGCAGCCCTGCCTCCAGAGGTTCGTAAAAAGTACGAGCTAGCACGTCGACTACTCAGACTGCAGGAGGAAGATGAGGGACGGCAACCACAGCAAGAAGGTGGAAAGGGTGATACTGCCCAATCTAACGCAGATGAGAATGAGGACAACCCTGATGAAAGCGACGAGGAAGATGACGATGACCGCGCGAACAAGCCTGAGCCTCCTGCAGCGACTCGAAGCTTCAGCAGCATGGGATCAGCATCCACTGCAGGGAGCTCGACCACCGCACCTTCATCTACTCCAATGTCTGCATCAGCCTTAGCTGAGCGAAGCCATTTGCTTGCTAAGAATGCCGCCGCAACCACCGCTCGACTTCAACGCCAGCTGAAGCAGCATCTGCGAGGAGTTGATGAAGTGCTCGAAAGTTTGGGTGTAAGCACCAAAGTTGACATCCGCAAAGAGCTCTTGGGAGCCTTTGCTAGTGTTGATCGCGATCGCGACGGGAAGATTTCAAGGCGTGAGTTGGAAGCACTATTCACTATGGGTATTACAAAACTGCGAACTCCTTGTGTGCAAGCAACACACGAGCATGGGCTACCTAGTCCCGCTGCTGGTCCAGCGAGATACGTCAGTCCCTTTTCAAACGCCGCGGGTGCGGTTGCGAATGCCAGTAACGACAGTTTGGATCAGGACTCCTCGAGCGTTCCACGCGATGACGACGATGGTTCGAGCACCGCTGTGGTCACAGGAAGCGAGACCGGCTTGCCTCAGGGCTTCGAGTGGAAGGCGTTGTATGCCGCACGACTGCCCACAAGCGTTGCGAGGACATCCGCGACGTACGGCTCGACTAAGGCCATCACACAAGCCCCGGATCAAGCACATGGCAAGCACAGTGGACGATTCTCGAATGGTGATAGCGCAACATATACTGGATTTTACGCTGCAACGCACCGAGCCATCGATATTCACCAGGCTCAAATCAAGGCTCAGATTCTTGAAGCAGAGACACGTGATTACAATCTACTCAGGCAGGACCAAGAGGAACAAGGTGCGCGGCGGCGAGCCAAGCAATTGGCTGCACAACAACAACAGTTGTCTGCGAAGGCAATCGCAGAGGAGGAGAGCAAGCTATTGGCGGCGTTCGAAAAAGGTTCTGCCGCCCAGCCTGCGGATCCAGTTGTGGACCTGGAAACACTCTCAAAGCTTCGACGTGAACATGCAGAAAGTGTACGAAGTGAGGAATCGAAAATGGTCCATCAAGAGAAAGAGGAAGAGATTGAGCGAATGCGCCGCGAGCTACTGGGTCCTGATGTTCAGCCAGGTCAAGCCGGTGCGAACAAAGGGTCAGAGAAGGCAGCTGATGCCACAACAAGCACGAGTCCCACCAATAGAGACGCAGAGTAAGAACATAAACTATCATTCGGACTGGCTGTGCCAGGAATTGTATTGAAACTGGGGTTACTACTGTACATGTGGGACTCAATGGGAGAATTAAAAGTCCTCATCGACTGTAAGGATATCAGTTCTTCGTACGCGCTTTGTATCACTCTGGAGCTTGGAAACTTGAGCACTCGCGACACGATTAACTAGGTTGACACGTGTCAATGACACGTACTTCCATCGCTTGCCAGCAGTGGCATCGGCTGGTGGACACGATTGTTGCGATTGCTCGGCAGCTGGTGTGGCTATTGCGCGTGCTTCCTTTTGCTCAGACGTGTCATCACGTCTCCTTGGAGATGAGCTCTGATACGGCAAAAGGATCAGCTTCTTCGTTGATGTTCCTATCCTTCCCAGGCCGATCATCTCTCTGTAGGGAATCCTGACACCAGCGGGGAAGACCATATACTTCGAGTGGGCTTGGTTGAAGTGAATCGTGTACGCAACCCAAGGAACGGCGTACTTGATGCCTGAGCCCAGGTAGAGGTGCTTGTTTTGCAGCAAGTCCGCTAGCATGTCAACATCTCTTTGTGAACTCTTGTTGTAGAAGACCGAATGGCAGAAGGTGGGGTTGATTCGTCGCAGCTCAGACTCAGAGATAAGTCCTGCAGCAAGGGCCATACTACTGTGTACCCTCCACAGTCTCGATGGTGTGGCTCTTTCGCGCTCTTCTTGTGTTAGGCCTGGCTTGTACTTCGGGGGCTGAGGTGGTACAATGTCCAGCCCAGGTTCCATTCGGATTTTGTACGTATTTTCAAGGATTCCCTTGTCTCTCTCTCGAAGATCAACATAGATATGCTCCCCCACGGCGCTGAACTGGTACTCAGAGCTAGACTCTGACGTCATCTCTTCCTGTGGTTCCTCCATCTTGCTGCGACACCAGCGGGGGTTTTCGACGAGCTGGAGGATGGGACTAGAGGCGAAGGGGGAAGCAGGAAAGCTCACGTGAGCTGAAAGCCGTGTGATGCACCCCAGTAGACACCATATACACTGCAACTCCTCCAGGGTCTCTGCCTAGCCCCTAACAGCGCGACGGATGCAAAGGTGAGCGGAGTTCAGGGTGGCTGATTGCCTCACCAAGAGAAGCACTGAGGGTTTGGCAAGTGCCCTTAGGCACATCCAGACCCATTTGACCACTCACCTATAGCCACAGCCTTGGGCGGATCCGGCATTACCGCCAAACGCAGACTATGTCAGTGTGGCATCAGTAGAGATTCCATCCACCATGTTGTGTTTTTCAACCCACGATCGAATCAGGCCAGGACGGATGGACGAGGATCGAAGGTTGGATAATTCGAATTTGGAACTTGGTTCCAAATTTTGGAACCCGTTTGGAACTTTTTGGAACTCGGCCCGGGACTACGGAGGGTTGGATTGAGGTCAAAGTGCGTTTGGCACTTTGTCGAAAGAGTGACACGCGTGAACGAGTGTTGCTGCATGGATGATAATACTGTTATACGATAGCGGACACGTATCTATACCCTCCCATGACACTTTTGAGTGGTGGTGCCACTTCGGCTTGATGTGAAATACGCCTCCGAAGTCCTCGCAGTGAACCAAACACCCCGCCGAGACGGCTGTTGTGCGACCGTGGCGGGCGTTGCAGCGAGCCTGACCCACCGAACCCACCCCGCATATGACAGCGTGACTCACGGCACACGTTTTCCACCCCCTTCCATCATCCAGCAAATATGCCTCGCCTCATCTCCAAGCAGCGCAAGTTCGTTGCTGACGGTGTCTTCTATGCTGAATTGAACGAGCTCCTCACCCGCATCCTCGGTCCTGAGGGTTACGCTGGTGTCGAGGTTCGCCGCACCTCTGCTTCGACCACCATCGTCATCCGCGCTACCCGCTCCCAGACCATCGTCGGTGAGAAGGGTCGCCGCATCCGCGAGTTGACTGCTCTCATCCAGTCCCGCTGGGGTATCAAGGATGTTCAGCTCTATGCTGAGAACGTCCGCAACCGTGCTTTCTCCGCTATTGCACAGGCTGAGGCCATCCACTTCAAGCTCTCCAACGGTGTCCCCGTCCGCCGCGCTTGCCACGGTGTCATCCGCCAGGTCATGGAGAACAAGGCTCCCGGTGTTGAGATCATCATCTCCGGTAAGCTCCGTGCTGCTCGTGCTAAGGCTATGAAGTTCCGTGAAGGCTACATGGTCAAGTCCGGTTCCAACACCGACTACTACATTGATGAGGCTATCCGCCACCTTAAGCTCAAGCAGGGTGTCTGCGGTATCAAGGTCCGCATCATGAAGCCTCACAAGATCGGTGAGACCGTCATCGTTCCTGTCAAGCGCGCTGACGTCGTCACCATCTACGATCCCCCGGCTATGTAAGTTGGTTCGCCCAGGCAAATTCGCTCAAGATGTTCTAAGTTGCGTGCTCACTCCCAAGCGCCCTTTTGGAAGTCTCGTCCCTCGGGTTGAGCGTGGGTGGTCTAGTGATCCTCAGCATCAACTTTTCGATGCCACATTCCAAGTCGCATCGGCAGGGTTGTGACGATGAAGCATTCAAATCGGTCGCGAGCACAGTCTTCTGGTGGTCCTTGAGGAATAGTCAAGGCGACGCGGAGGGATGGTGGGCCTTGCTCAGCCTCTCACCAAGGCTGAGTGAGGGCTTCCTGGTCTTGCCGTCGTGGAAAAGGCTAGAGAATAAACATATTTGCTTTATTCAATCGTAAGCGAAGAAGGGTTGAAGAAGAAGGATAATAGAGGAGTGCATTTGTGGCACTAACTATGCTAACTAACTAGTCTACCGAGGGATTGGTCGTGTGGTATGGGGTTCATGACTTGGATCCGAAGAGTTCCTGGTTCTGTCTCTCGTAGAACTCCTTGTGTTGCTCTCGGCACGCCTCAAGCTCTCGTCGGAGTGGCAGGCACTGAGCATCACTGATAGGTCCCTGTGACGACTTCGCGAGGATCTCGTAGTAACACGACTGCAGTCGGCAGCCCTGCTTCTTACATGGATCAGGCTGTTCTTTTTTCGGATCTCTTGCTGAGATAGTCGGAATACTCGCTGTGTTCGAGGTCGTTGTCGTGGATGTCGATGAATTTTGCGTAGTCTTGGTGATTGTACTCATCTCCGCAGGTTAGGTTGTTACAATCGGCTGTGAACCACCACCGTTGCGTTAGTCTAATGACCTTACGTGATTCAAGAGTTGCTTCTTCTGGAAGGTAGTGCGTTTGCGTGATGCGTGGCACATGAGATCTTGGATGAACGTCACGACAACTGTGGATGGCTTGTTTCTGCTGCATGCAGCGTGACAGGGCTCGTAACCTCGTCCAGGTGTTGTTTGGCCTCGAACTGCTAAACACAAACTTGAGACACCTCTAGCAGATGTGTCGAAACCCGAGTTTGGAATGGTCTTGCTCGCGCGCGGGTGTGGATTTTTCAAGTCTTGCGGTGTAGCTCCAAGTTAAACTCTTCCTACTGAAGGCCGTTCAAGTTGTCATCGCAACGTGTACGCATTTCAAGCTCACTACTTCATCTTTCTATCGATTCGCCACATGGCGGGCGCGGCTGGGTCCTTCTTTACTAAAGATACGAATAATAATGGAGGCTGCGGCAGCAGTTACCGCTGAGGAGACCAAGGCTGTCACGATCACAAGTGAGCTCCCTACCATCGACATCGGTCCACTCCTGAGCGATGCTCAAACCGAAGAGGCCAATGCTGCCCGAGACAAGGTGGCCGAAGAGATCTTCCACGCCTGCACGGAGTATGGTACGTGAACTTGTCTAGCTAGGTTAGTCGGTCGTTTACTCACGTGCCTTATTTCCCAATCAGCTCGTCTTGTGTTCAATCGAACTGATTCTCCGATCGCTCGCGATCTCTCTAGGCTTCTTCTACATTAAGAACCATGGTGTGAGCCAACAGCTTGAGGAACTCATCGATCGAGCTGCACGCGCATTCTTCAGCCAACCTCTCCAGCAAAAGCGACGGACCGTTATGGAGCGTGGCGGTCGAGCCTGGCGTGGATATTTCCAGGTCGGAGATGAACTCACTTCAGGCAAGCCTGACTTGAAGGAAGGTTTGTACTTTGGAACGCATCAAACCAGTGGCAGCGCTGTGGAGAAGAGACTTCCCATGCACGGTCCCAATCTGCATACTGCAAGCGGTCCCTTCGCAGAAGGTATTACATCCGTCAATGCCGAGTTGCACGCCGAGGGATTGGCTGATATTGCCCCAATGTTCACAACCGACGCCGATGCTCCGGCTGAAGTTCGCGAGGCTTTCCGTGAGTACCTGGCTCGCCACACGACGGAGAACGATCGAATTCTCGCCGATGCTGTCGAGCAGTGGATTGATCAGATGCGCTCGCTTGGTCACAAACTGATGGAAGGAGTACGTGTTTGGTTTCCTCGTCAGGGCTCGCTCGGATCATGCTTGTCACGGTACGGAACAATAGTCTATCGGACTGCATTTCTCACTATCTAGAGCGCTTCTTCTTTGCCCTTCTGTAGATTGCACGTTCACTCCACCTCCCACCCCACTACTTTAAGGATAACTTTATGCGTGATCCGCTGTGCCTTTTCCGAATCTTCAACTATCCCAATCCGACACCGCTGCAGGCACTCTTTGAGAGAACCGGCACAGTCAAAGAAGGACAGGCTCTCTTGACAATCTCCCAGGCGAACAACCCGGCGGCCAGGCCCAAGCTGTGGTCCGTCGGTGAGCACACCGACTACGGCATGATCACAATCCTGCGACAGGACAACTCGGGCGGCCTGCAAGTTCGTCGAGTGCCTAAGTTGAAGGAGGGAGCCAGCTCGGCTTCAGATGAGGAATGGATTGAGGCGCCGCCCATTCCTGGTACATTTGTCATTAACATTGGCGATATGCTTGAGAAAATGACTGGCGGTGTCTATCTCTCCACCCCTCATCGCGTGCTGAACCCAACGAGCAAAGACCGTATTTCATTCCCTTTCTTCTTCGACCCTGATTTCAATGCAAAGATGACGTCTCTTGTCACGGAGTCACCACGACTCCAAGCACTTTTGTGCAGTGACGGCGGTGATGGGACTTCATCCAAGCCCGCAAGTTTAGCTGGTCGAGCATTCCGACGTCGATGGGACGGTAAGGAGGTTGGATTGACGTCGTTTGATGGTACCTACGGCGAGTATATTATTAGCAAAGTGAGCAAGGTCTTCCCTCATCTTGTTGCAGGTCGAATTGACTAATCGATCCCTCTCACACCTCTTCATTTCACTCCTCTTTAACTGTTTCATACTCAATTGCTACAGGGATGGAAAGTGTAGTGTCATACAGATGATATTTATTGTATAATGATACATTAGGTAACTAACTTATCCTAGACTCTTTCGATGGATTCTAGCCGAGAGCCTTCTCTTCGGGCTTCCCCTTACTCGCTTTCAATTCCTGCAGCTTTTTCAGATACAAGGTCTTGAACTGGTGGAAGGTGATGTGTGCCTTACTTGAGGTGTATCGCAGGACCGTCATGCGAGACTCCATTGTCCTTGAATAGAGACCTCGGTAGCCCGCTTTACGTAGCAATGCACTGAGTGTTTGCGCGTGATCCCAACCTTGTTCCTTAGCCACTTCAGGAAGGAATGTACCTCGGCACACCTTGCCTGTGGTAGGATCCTGATAGATCATGTAGATACCGTGCTTTCCCACCTCCCAATCAAAGTTATGGCTTGTCTCTTCGAACTCGCTGAGCAAACTTACCGAGCATCGAAGGTAGACCAATTCGCTTGGTGAGATCGGCGCAAAGCGAGTATCCTTTAGAGCTGCAGTGAGTGCGTACGTGGGCAGAGTGGTGTGCAGCGCTTCAGGAGCAAATGTACCAATGCATCCGCGCAGGTCCCACTGGGACTCGTCCAAGGGGTCGAGCTCCGCAAGCTCCTCTTCTGAGAGCGAGTCGTCCGCAGCCTTCATCCAGGTTACGAACAGAGGCACCTTCGTCTTGAGGTCCTGAGGTTCGAACTGGAACACCTCTTCGGGAAACATCTTAGGTCGCAGTCTCCGCGCCAGGGTCTGGAACGCGACATAGCATAAGCGTTTCGGGGATTGGTCTGGCGAGGTCATCTTGAATTGAACGGTCTGTTCGGCGGCAATGCGAAGTGCCTCTTCGATCGGAGTCCTTCTTGCTGGAACAGCAGGCTGTCTAGCAGGACTAGGCTGTGATACAAACTTTCGAGCGAAGCTGAACAGCCAAGAGGGGCAATCGACGCTTTTCAAGTGCGAGGTGCCCGAAGCGAGTGCGCCGAGGAGGTTGCGAGATAGTGCGCGCGTGGGAACGAGTCTAGGATATTCAATCGGGCAGCCTTGCGAGATAAGGTTGTCCGACTGGCTTGAAGTGGCAGTGTGTTTGAGTGGGGTCGGGCCCGTACAGTGAGTGTTAGTTCGATAATCAAGCTCAACAAAGTGGATTAAGCAATACGTGACGATTCAGTAGCTCTTTGCACACAATCGATCCGCGTACACACGCACCAGACGGCTGCATCCGTCGTGAGCCTAAAGCGAGGAAGCTAATCCTCGCGTGGATATGCGTCGTGATGCATAGAGTCGTGACGAAAGCGCCATATCTCGTCGATTCAACACGCATTACACCGTAAAACGTGGTTAGATCGCTCCCCCACTAGCCCTCTCCAGCGATTTCATGACCATAGTAGTTGTGCTCACTGTGGGATTTGATTCCAGTCCAGGCCGGTTGATCGCGCAGGACAGGCTGGGTAGGCGGGACAGGACATGAGTCCAGCCCTCGCTGTCAGGCAGCATACTGCTTGCGGCCTGGCCAAGCCCGACCCGGGGCGGGTTTGTCACGATCACTGCGGAGCGTACCCGCAAGCGGCCCAGGCCGCTTGGTCATGGGCTCACTCAAGTTGAAGTTGAGAGCAGCTGAGAGTATGCAGATGCGTCCGAGAGAGGGTGTGGGGGATTCGAGTGTTTGCCAAGTTACTGGAGGCGTCTCAGCACACGCTCCCGGGCAAGAATGTGAATTTTCAGAGTGTGTTGCACGCGCGAGGCCGATTCATCCTGCCGCCTACCCCGCTCTCAACAACCTTTTCCCACCCATCTCCCGGCACTTGAGCGGGGGAAATGGTGCGAAAAGTTGGGTTGAATTAAATAGCGGGACGCGCGCGTGAGACTAGCACCCGCGGCGCCACTCAACGCGGATATTTCTGACACGCATTCACGTAGATATACCACCTCGGTTTATCCTCGCAGTGCGTGTGTCACGCAACAATTTACACCTAGACCCACACCCAACCAAAGGACTTAACGGTAACTAGCCAGTATCCACGCATCCAAGACGTATATACGCTTCGTGGACCAAGTACGAGGCGATCAGTGATCAGCAGGCGTAGTGGTATTGCATTCCACGCGGCGGTCTCCTCTCACATCCTCTCGCTACCCATACCAGCGAACGATTCTTGGGCATGTCCGACCAGACGATCGCCATTGTGCGGGAGATCGTCGCTGCACTTGCGACGATCCATGAGCCATCGACTCCGCAGAATCAACGCGTCACGGCGATGCAGTTCTGCGAGGACCTAAAGCAACAACAGGACCCTGCGCTGCTGTTCGAGGCCGCGAATGTGATCATTGAGGACGCTGGTCTACCAGCCCACACCCGCTTCTTCGGCCTGCAGCTGTTCGAGCACATCGCGAAGAACGTCTGGAATACATGCGACGAGCAGACTAGAGACATTATGAAGAACCGCGCACTGGAGCTGCTCAACGCACCCAACCTGCTGAATGTCCAGGACTCGTCCGCTCGCACACTCGTCCACAAGCACGCTGCAGTCATCGTGGAGATTGCCAAGCGCGACTGGCCTCAGGCTTGGGACGGACTCACTGCAAGAATGGATGCCTCGCTCAAGGCGTATATTGAGTCGCAGGGTGCTAACGCAGAGGAGGGTTTCATCTTTGCGGCGATCCTAGAAAAACTGGCTCGAATAGCCCTCACGCCTGCACCCGAAATGCCTGAGCGCAGACGAAAGGAGGTTCAGCAGGGTGTCTTCCTCTACCGCAAGGAGGTGCTGCCTGACATTGTCAACGCAGCAAACTGCGCCAAGAACGTGTATGCGGCATGTGTCGTCCACAACGTTGTGACCGTGGGCGCCAGAGAGAGAACGGCAGCAGTCGTTGCCGCGAACGAAGCCTACAACATGATTAATCTCACACTCTCCACCCTGGAGCAAATGCTCGGTGCAGACACACTGGCCAACTTTCCAGCCCTCGCTGCTGCAACATCAGCGCTACCAGATCACAATGCAGCATCCCAATTCGTTACATCTGTTCGCGGTGGGATGGGAGGTGTTGGTTTGAGTGATAGTGCCGCTGACCACACCTCTCGACTGTTCCTCGAGCTGATTGCGATTCTGCTCGAAGGATTGCCAATGTCCGAGTGCATTTCAAACGGCGCCATTGCTCTGTTTCAGTCGAGTTTGTTGTTCCCCAGCCACTACCCAATTGTCTGTGGCGCACTTGAAGTGTTCACCCAAAAGGCCGTTGAACTCAGTGATAAGACACAAAACGACGTTGTCCTTGGATTGTGGGCGGTGGTCATGGCCCATGCCCAAGCCTCGGCAGGACTACTGGGTGTCGGAGCTTCTACGTTCAGCACAGGTACCAGTGACGTCGGGGAACGCGAACTAGCTCAGCAACGTCTCGTGTGCGATCTCCGACTGTTGCGTGGCATCACTTCTGCCTTTGCATCTGTCCTGGGTAAGGCATGCAGTGGCCAATCCGAGCTTTCGGAGCGGGTCTTGGATACCTTCTCGTTATCATATCTTGAGTCGATCTGCGGTATTCTGTCCGCCAACTCAGTCCAAATCCAGACTGAGGCTTTAATGATCATCTGCGACTTACTCAAGAGCTGGAATATTGTTCATTTCACCCGCACGCAGGAGCTCAAGGCAAATGTGGCTCAATGCGTGCTAGAGGCAATCTTGAGCGCTCTTTACAAGCGCACTTTCGATCCTGAAGTTGATGCGGAGTTCGAAACTGAAATCATCTTTACGAACGCGTTGAGCACCTTGCGGTCTATCGCTACCACGTCCATTCCGCTATTGGTTCCACTGCACCCCTCGGCCATTCTCCAAACGTTCGGTAATCTTGTCGTGAATACGATGAAGGAGGCCTACGAATTTGAAGTTGCAAACCAGCCTGGACCTTCCCCAGTCGTTCAAGCCACGCTTGCATCGACATCGGACCCCGAAACGCAAGCTATGATCAACACGCGATCCTTAGCACGTGTTCTTGACCCGTTTTATGTCAACTCGCCCGTAGTAGATCACAGCTCGGTTGGAATGTTGGAGTCACTGGCCACGGCATCTGAACACATCTTCCGGGCCTTATTTAACGTTGTAATCGCCCCTTCGTATCCCGACACCGGAGCATCACATCCGAGCAGGAAGTCCTCGACAGGATCAGCCGGAGTTGCACAGTCGCCTAGCCGGCGTCGCCGTATTCCACTAGAGGACTTGCCTCCAGCGGATCTGCAGTTGAGAGAAGAAATTCTATCCCTTGCAGCTGAGCTACTCAGCACTGTGTTAGGGTTCCAATCCAACGAGCTCACTGTGATGATGCACCGACTTCGTTTGATTACATCTTTCTGGCCGCTTTACTCAGTAAACGAAGAGGCTCTCAACGCTGCCATCAACGCCCTGATCCAAGTGGCGTCCCTAAATCCGAACCACTGCATGGACGTGACGAATCCTGCGCTTGTCCTGCGAACGGACATTTCACCTGCGTCCGTGGTCGGATCATCAGGAAGCGCGCCCGCAATCGAAGTCCGTGTCACGACGCCAGATTGCGTAATTGAGGTGAGGCGGCGGGCAACCTTTTCCATTCTCTATCTAGCAAACACCATTCCCGATGCAATGTACTCTCAGCTTGACCTGATCACCAACTTCAGTTCCACAGCCAATCCACTTACACCATCTGAGCAGTCATACCTTGTCGAAGCCATTTTGGCCATTTTGACAGGTGCTTCCGAGCTCGGTGTGGATACTTCGGAGAGCATTCAATCCGTCACTTCGCAAGTACTCCAGCCAGCCTTCGATGTGCTTCGCTCTGAGCAGTACCAAAGGGTTATGTCGTCTGACGATGTGTTCCTAGAGCTCCTCGGGCTGAATGAGCCCGAGCAATTCCTCCTGAACCTCCAAGTTGAAAATCTAGCCTCGGAGCAAGCCTCCAACTCCGTGTTTGCATCCTCTGGTGATGCGCAAGTGAGGCCTAAATTTGCAGTGTTCTCAACACCTGACATTCTACCAGAAGCCTACGCTAATCCTTCTGACTATTTCCAACTCCGCTCTGAGATTTTTAAGGCTTTGACCGTGATCTCATCGGTCATGCGAGTGCTGGCATATGGCCCCAGCAAGGACAGACCGTCAGGTGATAAAGCATTCACAGGCCATATTGTGGAGAAACCGGGAGGATCAACGATCTTCCGATCTACATCGAGTGGCATGGCCTCTGGTAACTCAAGTGACTCACTCCGCCTTGCAGTCAGTCCAGAGCATGATTCCCTCTACGCAGCTATGTACAAAACGATCGTCGCTGAAACGACCCCAAGCATTGTAGCACTCATTTTCCGAGCACATTCTTTGGGCGATGATGCAGTCCTAAGTCGGCTCCCAGCCAGGCTGCACGTACTCGCAGCGGGTGGCTCCGGAAATGGAATGCTCTGGATTCTGAGACGCGACGGTGGACTCAATGGTAAGGGTTCCACGGCGCCTCCACCTGACCGCCAAAGTCATCTCGGCCGTGATGTTGCCTCGTGGCTCGACCAGTGCTGCGAGTTGGCGTTGCAAACACTCAACTATGGCACGCTCGCGGGCGATGCGTTTTATAACCTGGCAGTGGAAGATCCTCAAACATGGCATGGCCTATTTAAAAGTATCTACACCGCTCCGCTACGACGTGCCGGCAATTTCTTGACCAAGTTTGTAAGCGCCTTCCTTTTGCGTTGCCCAGTTGACTACTACCCCACTGTCCTCGCAACGGCAACGAATGGTTTGCTCAATATCCTACGTGATCTACTGGTGTCAGTTTGGACGAATTGGCAGAATCGCAGCACAGATCCGTCCGTTGGTGAGACACTTGGAGCGAAACTGCTACGGCTTCGTGGCAATATTTCTCGCGCGCTTCCTGGATCGGAGGCCGCACAAAGCACCGAAGGTCCATCATCGTCGAATGCCCCACGGAGGATGTATATGGACTCTAGCCAGGGCTCTTCGTCAAGACTGGACGCGTTCTTTGAGGCACCTGAGCATAGTGAGGTTGCTCATGAACGTCAAGGTCGTCAACAGATCCCGGGTGACTTGGACGAGCTCGAAGCTCTCGACGAATGCGATGTGTGTGACTTTTCAAATGCCACAATCATGTGCCTTGCGCCTGCTATGGAGCTCACGCTTCGTGGACAGAAGGAACTTGATTTGCTCGCACTGCCTGGTGCTGCGGCAGGCGAGGCCAAGACGGAGTCCTCGCGATCTCTCACGGCCTCTTGGCGCAGCCCTTTCGCAACAGGTTTTACCCCTGGAGGTTCATCGGACCAGGCAGCTACAGCCAGCCAGCTCTTTATGGCTCAACCACCAGAATCTGTGTTCTGTGAGCTTCTTGCAACGACAGCAGTACTTCGAACTTCACTCCTGGATCTGCTCTTCACTGCGTTAGACCTTCCTGACACCGGTCACGTCGCTTGGCGCGCAACGAGAGCACTGCGTAGAATCATGCCATTCATCCTATACTTTGCCCTTGCATCTTCTAGCAACCCCTTAGCGCAGCAAAAAGAAATGCGGGCTCGTGCTTTGATTGAACTACGAGCTGAGAGTGAGCGAAATGGATTGGTACCCCCAGACAGCCTCCCATTCTCAACTGATTATTATCTTCAGCCAGGATCTCTATCTCCTATCACAGATGAGCTTTTTGACGCGGCGACTCAGGCTATGATACAGTGTTTGCGACGATTAGCTCGAGCAACAGAGGACCCAGACTTCGAGGCACTTGCACAGGGTCGAGATGGTGCCTCCTCTGGTTTGAACACTGCAGCATCCAGTGCTGAGTTATTATTTGGAATAGGTGGCAACTGTAACTCTCTCATTGACGAATGCTGCTTCTTGATTCGTGATGTGCTTTACATTATGACCCCTCACACCCCTAAGCCACTCCTGTCGCTGCTTGAGCTGGGTGTTGTGAACGATGAAACCTTGCCCCAACTGCTCAATCTTGTTTCGTTCCAGCCGTCCAATTCATCCGAGGCCCGACGTATTCGCTCAGCAGTACGCGCTTTCCTTGTTAAGCTCTGCAGAGGTGGTAGCTCCACATCGTCTGACACAATCCTAGATCTGGCCCAGCCCTTCTTGCAAGGCTATGTCGGACGTACTGGCAAGAAACCTACGAACAAAGTTGATTACTTCAGTGTTGTAAACCTATTCGAGGGATAAACTACGTGTTAGATTAGTCGTTTGATGCATACGCTTGATTAAGTTTCACTTTTTTATATAACGATGCTAATACACGTTGAGCATATATAGCGTTGGGCTAGAACGACTTTGAACGTCCCTGTTAACAATTGGGTGCTAATATACATCTGACTCAGAATCAATGCTGAGCAAGTTAAATTAAGGCCACCGACCGGCCTTTTCACGAAGTGCCTTACGTGCGAAGTACCGCTCACGTGCAGCTTCAATTTTGCGTGCACGCTCTTCTTCCTTAGAGAGGGGCTTTGGTGTGTTGTCACCATTCTCACCATCGGATTCCTTGGTAGTTGCACCCGCCTCAGCTGGCATGGTTGCATCGGCGGCAGGATTGGGCATCGCTAGTCCTCCTTGAGCGGCACTTGGTTTAGCAGCAGATGTGGTAGACGCAACAGCGGCAGCAGTGGCAACAGCAGCAGATGCTGATGGTGTTGGTTTCAATCCAGTCGCCTCAAGCATTGCGCTGTATCGAAGCTTATCGATGCCCTGACGCAAACCTTCGGCATCCTTTTCATCTTGTTCGCGCAGCTTCTGATCCCATGCCTTGTCCTCCTCCAGTTTCTTCTTATAAGCCGAAGTCACGAAGCGCTCCTTCTCGCCAAATACGGCCTCCTCCTTGTCTAAGGCCTGCAGACGATGTTTCTCCACGAACAGCTGTCTTTCGCGCTTCCTCAGCTCCGCTGCCTCCTTGAGTGCCGTGAGGTACTTTGAACCACTCTGACTCTCCTCCTTGCGGGCCTCCTCAGCCGCCTGCTTTTGTTGCTCGCGCTGAGCCTTCAGCTCATCCAATATAGAGTCGTATTCATACACCGTTTCATCTTCCATAACGGCCTTGATCTGCTGAGCTTCAACCTTTTGCTTGTTGGCTGCTTCACGCAACTGGGCGTTCACGCGCTCGATGTGGCTTCGGGGGTCACTGCTCGACGCGTCATCCTCGTCATCACTGCCGTTGCCCAACAGCACGGAAGTGCCGGCTGTACTTGTCGTTGCAGGCTTCCCTAGGACCGAAGCGCCGGCGGGTCGGCCCTTGGTGAGGGGGGCCAACGATAGCAGACTGCGGGAGGATCCCGTAGACGTGCTGGTTCGGTCCTCGCCCGACTTACCCTCCGCGCCTGTGCCCTCCGTGTCCTCGTCTGCCTGTGTCAGTACAGGTTTCTTATTGAATACGCCGGCTGGGGCGCCAAGGGGCTTCATGTTGAGCTTCAGCCCAGGTTTCATGGCGTGCTGCTTGTGCCTCCTGCAGGCCAACGGGTTTCTAGACTAGTCCCACCTACACCTCACGATGTTTATACGAACAATCCGTTGTAACAACGTCGCTTTTAGGTTTGACTGGGGCGAAAAAATTCCAGTGAACCGAGAGAACCGCTCGTGCTGGCAGGAGTAATGCCGATGAAGCACCCAATGGAAGCGTCTCGCCAGGATCGTCCACGCAAAGGTTTGTACAGTAAAATGACTTTACGGCACCATTTATCAGCTCATTCCAAGTGCTGGATCCAGAGGTCCACTCTGAAGTTCATTTAACACACTACGGGATCCGCTAGAACTAGGCGGGTGCGCATGCTGAGCTGGCAAATGAAATAATGCCACGGATGTCTTAAGGAGTGATCTTACGCGTTATTTAATGCTGTGCGATTCTGGCATGTCCTTGGCTCAATTCAGGCGCGACCGATTTCCAACCAGTGAGGGGTAACTGGCTCTTTCTCCACTTCCGGCACGTCTCTGGATTGTATTATCTAGCAAGTGCGTGGAGGAACCACCTGTTTTGTTTACAATATCGCAGCACGCGAAGCTGAATGAACAAGTGTTAAGCAACCAGCACTCTCAACGAGCATCGAGATTGTCATCCAAAGGTTTCGGCGAATTGGAACTTGTTGTCCCTGGTTGTTCTTCGATAGCTAAGAGTGCAGACTGAGCCATGCGGACGGGTACATATACAGTAACAGCGAACAAGGACGCTGGATCCACTTCCGATTCGCCGCACCGTCATGACCCTGCTGAGTTGGAGTCTAATGAGCCCTCCGCCAAAACTCCCGAGATCAGCATCCGAAGCGTGATTTCGTCGGGGCTGCACGTGATCCGCGTGGTCCTCGAGATTGCGCTGAGATATATCATTGTTCTCATTGTGGTTCATATCTACCGTACAAGGCTGCAGCCAGGACTCCAAGGCGCTTGGCTGTATTTCAACAACATAGGATGCGTTCGCCGACTGAGGGAGAGTTTGTTTGGAGCCGTCGCCTTGGTGGATGCCGGCAATGCAGCGAAGCTTGACGATTTCCGGCTGAATCCCATACTTCTTCGACTCGCTGGATCAATGCTGAGTCTTGCGCGCTGGTTCTCCAGGCTGGCGTTGGTTATTGCACAAACTTTTGCTAACAGTCTGTCAAGAATGGAGCAGGCGCTTTTGACCCGAAGCTGGCCCAAGTTAATAACTTTCGTCCCGCGACTTCTCGCAGCATTTGCGAATGAAGTTGTCCGTCTTTTTGAGCAACAGCTGGCAATGCTGGTCCCCCGATCAACCCAAGCGATCAACGGGATTCAACCCTCTCTGAGGCGTTATTCTCCAACGCTCTCGTTTCTCTTGTTATGCACGTCGAAGGGGGCGTATCCGATGTGTGCGACTGTATGGTCATTTGCTCTTCTACCATTCCGTGTTGTGCGTGCGCTTCTTTGGCGTCAGCGACAAACAGCGGGCTCCTCTCTCGCCTGTGTGCAAACTGCACCAGTACCACTGAAACAGGAACCACTTGAGGCCGGCTCTGACCCTTTGCTCGCACAACATCTTCCGCAACAGACGCTCTCAACTCACCCAGCTCATGTTGGTCCAATCACTGACTTTGTTGAAGACGCGCATCAGAGCGAGCCTTCTATCTTGGAACCCGCTGATGAAGACGAAGAGGTTCAGCTCGAACGCTTCATTGATGGTCTCGAAGCCAAGAAGGATCCTCTGGAAGCCTTGATTGACGCGCTTCAACCTAACTCTAAAGAGACTACAGCATCTCCATCTAAGGCGCCAATCATACCGGCATGCTCGATCGTCGAGGCCCCTGCTGAGAATCCTAGCGTGGATGCATTAGATGGACTCGCGAAGGTTTCCTTGGTGAAAACAGACGAGGATGCTGCTGTAGTTCCTTCGTCAATCCCTCCCTTAGCGTGCGAAATCCCTGGATCATCGCTGCAACAACGGTTCGACTACCTAGCCAGCAGTGACCTTGACAAGACCAACGACTCATCTGTATGCCACATTCCGAATTCAACGCAGACGACGAAATCACCTGAGAGTGCGTCACATGATCCTGAGATTCCCGTCGATGATCGGAACGAAGAGGCTCTCAGGACCCCATACGAATCCGTCAGTGCTCAGAGTCAGAGTGCGGAAACTGATCAGCACCAGTCCCTGTCGCAGTCGACGGTAGGACTGAATGAATCGTCGATAGGAACTGTAGGGCTTTTGCGAGACTTCAGAAAGTCACTGCTGCCCGATTCCATGCTTCATACGCTTCCAATTCGAAGCTTAGCTAGTAACATCGCCAGTGAGACAAATGAGCTTTCGTCCGTTCTGCCTATAGCAGCAGATGAGCCTAAGCACACTGAGCAGCCTTCGTCTGATCCTGCTCCTCGGCCTTCCTCAGAGTCTCTTGTGAATCATCCTACTTCTGTTACCGCAGATGAGTTACCCCAGTTTGGTGTCCTCTCTCGTGAGCAGCATGGCGTGGGTCTACGAGAGGTTTCGACTCGTTCGACCGCTCCATCAGTCACTACCTTTACTACCAACGTAACATCCGTCGGAGGTGTCATGTATCGAACAAGCCTCATGCGACAGTTAAAGGCAATTCGGTCGTTTGCGCACTTCATTGTGCAGCCGACGACGCTGCCTACCCTGAGCTGTGGAGATGACCTGGCAGAGGACGAAGCGATCAGGCTGTTAGCGCGATGGTTACCATTGCAGCTTCCCTATTATCAGCGGTACTGCGGTGCATTCCTGAAGTTCAAGGATCACGCGGAAGAATTGGACGCTGGGGCTTCTTTGGAGCGCGAGCGCGAGCTCATCATTCAAGGTGATTATGCGCCGGAAGCGTTACCATTCCCCCGATGGTGCTCTCGTCTTTGGATGACGCTCATGAACGAATCGGTGGCGGATTCGAACACTAGAGCCGCTGACGGTGGAATGTTTCCAGACTTTGTAAAGGATTCGGAGCTCAGACTTGCGTTCGCACGAATGCTCGCGGTGGTACTCAGCCTGCCATCCGCAGGTCTCCTTGGCGGTCCCGTCTCGAACCCACTCGATAAAGCCGATCGAAAGCCGTTTACCCGATTCATTCGATTCCGCGTTCTGTCCTGCCCAGATTGTGGCCTGGCGACGCTGGATCTGTCGAGGGCGAACCCAAGTTATGTAGCTACACTAGAGGGTAATCAAGAGGCGCAGCGCAGGTTGCATCTTGCACAGCTTGCGCTTGACCACGCCATGATAGCAACGCTGCAAGCTTTGTCGCGGCGAGCGATCGTGCGTGCAAAGTCTTTTGGTTCACTTGACTCGGAGTCCCGATCCCCATTTTATGCACAAGTTCGCCGTAGCATTCTCGCAAGAATGACACCCGACATGGCTCGACTCGCCTTGGGACACCGGCCACTACCCGACTTGTGTGGAAAGCCCCCGATGCTCGACGCATACGATGACTATCTTTACGAGGATCCGTCTGATTCGACACATTATTCCAAGCTTCGCCGCGAAATTGCTCAGACTATTGTCTCCTTCTCCGCAGGTTTCGGAAGTGTGTTCACCCCGCACCACGAAAACAAGGAGAGCGTTCTTCCTGAGAGTTCTTTGCCAGGTGCCATTCTGCAGACCTGTGGGGCTTGCCATATCTCAAGATGGCCACTTCGTCGCGCGATTGTACTTCATGAGAGCCCAACTCTGGATGCTCAAGATGGAGATACGAGCGCAATGAATACTTCTACAGACGATCTAGGTCATGTTGAATCAACTGCCCGAGGCAGTGCAACCATCCTCGAAACGTTGAGGACTAGCTCTAACGCCATTCACCTATCATCTCATCGTGACGATACCGCTCGAACGCCAGTCCGACCTCAGCTTTCCAAGGCTACCACAACGGCCGGCCCGGATCCCACAGGAGTCAACCGCTCACAGTCTCCCAGTGGAGACCACCAAAGTTCAACGAGCAGCAGATCCCCACGTCCGTCGCTGTATCCGCCCGAAGAAGAGTTAATCTCAAGTGGTCTTTCGTTCTGGGAGGTGGTAGACTACTTCGCATCAGTTCTTCACATCAACACCCAACCCAGTTGGACCGTAGAGGTAGCGTTACTCGATGCATTGCATTATCTCAGAATGCAGCAGGAACTAGCTTCACGAGCTCGCTTCAAGCCCATTCAAGAAGAGTTGTAAGCGAATGGGCCATGAGTTATAATGACAGTAACTCGAGTGCGCGAATGCACGAACCAGATTTTGATTCCCGAATAAAGTACAAGTATGAGCGATAGGATCTTGTATTAGGGGTATGTTACAACCAGGTAGTGACCTGCGCGCACGATATTACCACAACACACGCATCAATTAAGCAATCGTACAAGAGCTGCTTGAGTTTTGGTTGGCCGCTGCAGCTTGTTCTTGACGCATTTGCATCAGTCGTTGTCGGAGTCGGCGCACCTCCTCCTCATGCTCTTTCTCTTTTGCTGCAATCTCAGCTTCACGCTCTTCGAATGTCTGGTTTCGCCTTCGGAGCTTGATTAGCTCGAGTTCCTGCTCTTCAGCACGCTTTTCTGCAACCTCAAGTCGCGACTTTAGCTCCTCAACATGAACTTCGCCTTCTTCGAGCTTGGACTGAGCTTCCTTAGCGGCGGCCGCTGCAGCCTCAGCAGCAGCATGATCTCCGCGACGCAGCGCCTCCAGCTCAGCACGCTCATGAGCGCGCTGCTCTTGCGTCTCCTTCAGCTTGGTACGAAGCATAGCCAACTCGCTGTTGAGGCGCGCTGTCTCTTGCTTTTCAGCATCCAACTCATGACTTGTCACTGCGATGCGAATACGCAAGTCGGCTAATTCCTGTTCGCGGATTCTGTTCGCTTCCTCATTCAAGCGTTCGAACTCCTCAGTGTGTTTGCGCTCACCCTGACCAGCACCAGCACCGTCTGCAAGAGCACGCTTGTAGTCCTCCTCAAGCTTAGCAATGCGTTCACGTTCCTTCGCCTGGAGTTCGAGGAATTCCTTGTCCTTCTTCGAGCTTGACTCACGGAGACGTTTGATCTCATCTTCGTAGCGTTGACGAGCTGCCTCAAATACTGCCGCTGCATTTTGAGCTTCGGACTCAAGAGCAGTGAGTCGCTTCTCAAGATCGATCTTCTCACGCTCGAGTGCTGTCTGACGTGAGAAGGATTCCTGAATCTTTCGAAGGATGCTTTCTGGGTCTGTCGCTACGTTGGATGGCGCAGGTCGGCCGTCTTCCAGCGTAGCCGCTGAACCTGGTCGGCTCTTCGCGCTTTGCAGTCTCTGTTGAAGTTGCTGCTGCTGTTGCTCCTGGAAGTTGATCAAGTTGGCAAGCTTTGCCCAGTTAGGGTCAGTCTTTGCGAAGTCGTCAGCGACCGACCCAAAGACCTGAATCTCAAGCACACCAGCGTGAATCTTATTGACAAGTTCCTTTGTGAGCAAATCAATTTTGATCATGCGTTTGAAGTCAATCTTGGGGTTGGGCGCTTGAACCGCTGGATCGGAGGTTTGTTCCTCACCCTCGTTATCACAGAAGAGTGAGTAGCGGATGAACACATCCTTGCAATACTGCTTGGGGATCCCTGAAGCTCGCTTGACACGAAGCAAAATGCAGAAGCTCTCGTTGACGAACTGCGTCAGATCATCTTCATCGAAATAAATGTCATCCTCGTTGTCGCCCTTCTTCCAACCGCGGGGGAGGGGAATAACCCGAACATCCAAACGACCAACCTCGTCACCCTTGTAGTCAAGAATGGGCATACGCTCGGCAACGGGTAGGAGGTAATACAAGGGTTGGAGTAAAACTCGGCATGTACCGAGAAGTTGCGGACCCGCTGGCACAATGATGAATGGATTTTCATCCTCCTTCTGAGGCAGCTCGAATTCACCATGAGCTACGTAGGTATCGTAGACAATGCGCCAAGCAAACAAGCGTTCGGCGAACTGTGCTTCGGAGAAAACAATTTCGATATCGGTATCGGTATTCTGAACACGAACACCTACGCCTGTTGGGCCAACAATTGCGGCTGCTCCAACATCCGCCGTCTTGCTTGTGATGAACTTGACTGAAGTACGCAGATGAGTCTGGCGCAGCTCCGTGCACAGGGCGTTGGCCTCGTTGACGAGAGGAAGAACACGCGCCAAGGCTGCCTCCTTCTCCGCACGTGCATCCGCGGCTGCCTTTTTGCGGGCCTCCACCGCCTCAGGCGAATCAAAGGCCTGAAGTTTGTCAATCGACGCCTGGAGATTGTTCTCGCGCTGAGCCAAGTCTTGCTTGGCCTTGTCCCACTCGACAGTTGCCTTTGCAAGTTCTGCGTCCAAGCCACGCTTGGTTTCGTCTTGGCGGGCACGAATGAAATTGATCTCGTCCTCTCGGATGCCAGGACGTTGCAGTTCTGCAGTTGTCTGCTGCAAGTGATCAGCGATCTTCCGTGTGATTGCTCGGACGCGCTCCAAGTGTTCTGCCTCGCCAGCCCGGCGTGCAGCTTGGCACTCCTGAAGCTCCTTCTTCAATTGATTGAGCTCCTCATCCGTGCGCTTGCGTTCTTCCTCCTCTGTTTGGGCTGCAGTCATATCTGCCAAACCGATAAGAGTTGCCACGGACGCTCGTGCGGTCTCACGAAGCACTTGATGGTATGAAGGGATACCGACTTCGCCATCAGTGTCTCCGTTGGGAGTATTGGTAAGAGACTCACCAGGAGCTTGGTAGACCATGACAAGGCATGCACCCAGGAGAATACGTGCACCATGTTGTAGCTCGGCAGCGCTCGACACGGATAGGCCGTTGATCATCACACGTGCGCCTGGTCTTGGAGTCAGAGTGGCGCCGAGCTTTCCACTGGAAGTGGGTTGCATCTGCAAATCAGCATGGATTTGAAGGAGCTGCAAACCCTCCACAATGATATCACCAGGAACGGGACCTGCGAAAGGCTTGAGCACACGGAAGGTGCCAACTCGGTTCAATCGATAACGTACCACACCAGCAAGATATGGATCTGGGTGAAGTACGACGAGATTAGCACTCGAGTCATCTTCGGTGGAATCATTGGGTGGCACCACACCGGCGTCTGCAATCTCTTTCAAGCGTAATGCGGTGAGCTTTTCGGTCGTGGCCTCGATATCTGCTGGGGAAATCGACAGGGTGCTTTCCAACAGCTTAGCACGCTCGTATTCTGCATCAACGGTCGCCAATCTATCACGATCCGCAGGAGCCAGCTCCGAGAATGGCACATTGTTAGGGTTAATTTGTCGCTTGAGGTTGCTTGTGCGCAAGAGCTCTTCCTTGAGCGCGTTCAGAGCCACTCGGTAAGGGTGGTAGTTTACCTTGGGCCGAGTTCGCAAACGCTTCATGCGCTCACCTGCGCGGAGCGCAAACATCGTCTCGCGGTAGGATGACGCAACCGGTGCTACATGCACAAGGAACATGGTGCGTGAGTTGCCACACAACGCTGGCTTCATGAGATGCGAGAGCTTAGAACCACCAAAGTTCACTGTGCTTGGATTCGCGCCCTTGCTCAGACCGTCAATGGCTTCGGAGAACGTGATGATGGATCGATTCAGTTGACGGGCAAAGGTTGGAAGCGATGCGATTGTTACGGTGAGATTCTCTGCAGCCTTCTCGCTCGACACTTTTTGCAGCCCATCTGTAGTGGGAGGTGAGAGAATCTCGGTACCTGGTAGATCGGCGAACAACATGGTGGAAATCATTGGAGTAGGCTCACCACGAGAGGGATCTTGGATCATTTTGTGCACAGTGATGTAGGCAAGGACGGAGAGTCGTGAAGTATTGGTGTTTGAACGAATAGCTGAGATCGCTCGCACGATGCGGCCATGATTGAGTAGTTTCTCGACATCATCCGAGGACTTAACAATATGACGGGACACTGATGGCAGCAGCACACCGGCATTGGGATGCTCCATGACTTGAATACCACCGCGTGGCATGACGTCACCTGAAAGAACATCGCGAATCTCTTCGTTATAGATGCTCACAAGGGAGAGGTAGACGCAGGTGGTCTCGTCCGCACTGGACTGGCCGCTGAGACGCTGGAATAGATCCTTCGCTGCGAGGGAGATGAGGCCTGGTTCGTTTGTGCTACCGAAGATGGAGTGCGTCTTGCCTGAGCCAGTGGGACCATAAGCAGCCAGTGTAGAGTTGTAACCGGCAAGAACATCGTCAACCGCTTTTCTTGCGAAGCCCTGATAGACACTGGTGTTAGGTACGCCAACAGTGTGGGCATCATCTGTTGTCCAAAAGTGCTTGTCCGCTTGGAAGTCCTTCACAGCGAGTGTGCGCGGATCCTGCACCGAGACGCGGGTCCCGGACATCTCCAGGATACATTTTTCTTTGCGTTTCAGCTCTCTGTACAGGACACAGTAGCCAAGCGAGTTTGATCAATGAGCCAATATCAATCCAGGGAATGGATATTCAGTAAGAAGCCGACGGCTGTAAGACCCAGGCCGAGAGTCCACCCAGGAATCTTGAGCGTACGCCCATGTTCCAACTCAGTCGTGAGTTCGCTTGAGAGGCCTCCACGACAACCACAGCTCGCCATCGCACACATTCACGCCTAAGAGCGACACCAGACTGCATCGCAAGCCACCAAGTCAAAGCAGGCAGAGCAGACAACGGAAACGTACCTCGAAGAGAGCGGACGGGCTCGAATGGCAATGGAAACACTCTCATCGGTGTTTCTATCTATGTTGGAAGGAGCTGACATGCGGATAGATCGGTTCGAATCGATGCCTCGTACCGCGATTAAGGTGAATAATGTGTCACTTGCTCACGAGCACGTAGGGAGTACCTCCAATTCCGTCCAAATTAAGCTCCGATCAAGCTTGTTTAAACGTCCTGCTTTCCGTTACTTTTCTCTATTCCAGCCCCC
>Ga0182741_1001998_pt1 | contig 24761 bp, 10 predicted proteins | sample eDN5th37CBELigOP_FD_128874 | JGI IMG/M metagenome (GOLD analysis project Ga0182741, IMG submission 128874) | Enriched Organic Plus compost microbial communities from Emeryville, California, USA - eDNA 5th pass 37_C BE-Lig OP (version 2) (version 2) ... | reverse complement strand
GTTGCTGTTGCTGTTGCTGCTGCTGCTGCTGCTGCTGCTGCTGCTGCTGCTGCTGCTGCTGCTGATTGCTCTGCGAGCGAGCAACTTGATTTTGGAACCTCGAGGTTGAATGACCAGATGAAGTGCTGTCAGTCGAACCTGAACTAGCGGTGCTTGGGATATTGGAAAGCGCGCGTGGGACGGGTTTGGGCGACTCGAAGCGGTCATGCAGGGTTGTTTTCGTTGTTGGCATTCCGGTTAGAGGGCGGCGGGCAACAGAAGGTGTTGAAGAGGTTGAGGTGATTGAATTGACAGAGGACTGGCTGTTGAACGCAGGGACGCTCATTGAGCCTCCCATGCTACGAATTTCCTCCTCGTCCGTGTGGCTCATGGTAGCAGTCGTAGGAGCCGCGTGGGAGCGGATGCTGGCTGAGAGCGGATCTACGTTAGGAGCGGCGGGCTGGGGCTGAGACACTGCTAGACGCACTAGAGATTGTTGTTTGGGTGTCGCAACATCGATACGCTGCGAAGGGGAGAGAGACGCACCGCTACCAACTGAGAGACGGCGATCGTATGGAGGAATGATGGCCTCGGCCACAGTTCGAGCCGTAGAATCTGGTTTGTTGGCGGTTCGGAATAATTCAGGCTCATCCTCCTCAATATCGGATTTGGACTGAATCACATCAGGCAGGTCCAGCGTGCCACCAGTTGCCTGCGATGGGATCTGGTTCGTCTCAAGCGTCCGGATTGCCTTCTCGAAGAGATCGATAACCTGGTCTATTTTGTCGAGCCTAACATACGCCACACACGCAAGTGCACTAGAAACATGGGGAGAAGGAAGAGGATGGAGAAATCGTGAGCATCGAATCAGAGGTCAACCTGGAGCACGCAAGACCGAGCGTGTCGATAGGACAGGTTCCCTCACATGTGTGCCCGCGAGCGTCTGTGAGGCTCTCATGCGTGGTTTTCGTGCGATTCATGCAGGTCTTGGATGAATGTGCACATGGATATACTATGTCTCACGAAGACGCATGGAATACTTCCAGTATCACGCGCTGAATTCCGCCGCAATAGGTTCAAAACAGGGGTACTTACGCGTCTATCAGGCCAGACAACTCCCTCTCTGCAGCTTCCCTCGAAATGGTCATCAGAAAGTGCCAGGGGGGCCTAAAATAGGTAGGGATCGATAGAAAACAATCGTTTAGATGCAATACGGCCGCTAATTTACTGTTATTTCCGATAAAACCCGAGATACCCATTCGCAAAGATCCACCCGAAATCTTGCCATGCTGTGAGAAAGTTTTTGAAATTTTCCAACCAAGCCAGGCCAAGGTTCCCTGTGGAAGTCGGGAGGGTGAGGAAGCTGGGTGTAAACTCACCCACAAAGGTGGCAAAGAATATGCATAAGAATTAACAGTGAACCTTCCTCAAACCAGTTATCTGGAAAATGAGATTCCCCTAGCCTTAACATGACTACATTAGTCATCAAACGAGAAGGACACAAAAAACCAAAATGAGTTGTATTGAACACTGTACATAGCTCGCCTGAGATCCGAGTCCACAGACGGAACAAAGAAGAGATATGTCGAACTGGCAGAGGTAGATTACGCACGCTTCATTTGGTTAGCCCGGTTACATTATCAAGACAAGCGGGTTTCGGCAAACTCGATCAGCTAGAGGTTCAACCTCAGCTAAAGCCTGACCATTTGAAACATGCGACAGATAACGAGTAGCCAATTGGGTCAACTCGCGACGATCGAATGAATTGATGCCACTTGCATCGACAACGAAAACATACAAGACGTTCCTCATCGGAGCATTATAGTCGTCGGCCAGCTCCTGGAAAGCCTGCAGATGTCGAAAATGAGGCGCATACTGATGCTGTTGAAGCGCTCCAGTTCCCTCGGAATAGGCTGCCGGGGTTCCGAGCATTGGGACTACTACAATGGGCACGGCATCGTCTCCGCTTTGCCGCCGCGTAGCCTCTATCATCCTTTTGATCTCATCATGGATGGCTTCCCTGCCTGCCATATTCCAGGCATTCTCCGCTCGAGCCTGCAAAATCTGTTGTGTGAATTCATCTTCCTCATCCCTCGACTTTTGAATGGCCGCACTGCGGTGCGCCGTCCGATAAATCTCTGTAGCGTCGAGGACGTGAATGTCCAAATGCTTTGATGAAATGCCCTTAAATAGTTTCACAACTCCGTTGACAATATCTGAGTTGCTTGTTGAGCTTGCTTGTTGCTTCACGGCTAGGAACAAAGACGGAGGCGGGCCAGAGGTGTGCCCGTCCGCCTGAGTGTTTCTCCAGCTGTCACGCAGTTGGGACCGCAGGATTGCGCGCCCTTGCATCGCAGCCATTGATGTGCTGCTTGCGCCTGGACTCCGAAGACACCCCGTGGTCCCATCTTTGCAGAAGCTCTGCAACGCCTTCTGTACCAAACCATCAAGAAAGGGATCAGATACTGCTGCTGTTGCACGACGGCCGTTTGAGAAGCCTTCGGTGTCAGTCGAAACTATCATGCCGATGATCACAAACGCGACCACCACGGCTGCGGCCATGCAGATCATTGCAAGCTGGGACGAAGTGGATGAACCGCCCGCCGGTTTGCTCGCAGTTCTGTGCCCGGATGATGCCACCGGCGTTGCTGCGGACGCCAGAGCTGGGCGACCTGGCACATGGTGAGCACCTGGACCCTCACCTTGGCGTGCACTCGCATCTGAGGCTCCTCTGGATCTGTGCAGGGTGTGTTCCGAATCTGACTGAAGGTCTCCTCCTGCCCCTGATGCCCTGGACGCCGTTACTGGTTCGGCGTGGGCTTGGGCTTGGCCCTGCCGGATGCCCGCACGTAGCTGTTGCAAGAGTTTCTCATGCTCCAGGTCTGAGAGTTGCTCTCTCAGGTCCGCGGGTGCCGTTCGCATGGCGGCATTGCGTTTGGCGGGTCGGCTCATGTGTGTTGTGGATCACGATCCTTGATACTCCGCTCGCTTCGTCCTGAGTTGGTTCGCGGGTAGTAGATGCAGTAACCTACCTATCCACGCTATGCGAGTTGAATTCGAGTTTCAAATCCGGTCTCCTATTCCAACCCACTGCAATTTCCTCCACAACAGTAACGTGAGCGATTCGTTGGTTTGAACGGGTGTTGAGTGAGAAACCTGGAGAAAAGGCTGGAATGCGGCCGCTGTGTGCAGGATATTTGGAATATGACGCTGTAAATGTACTTGGTGAGGTGCGCATATTGCGTTGCATGTTGAATCGTACTACCCCGCATTGCACTGTATCGATCCTGACGCCATAATATCACCCCAGTTCCGACAGTGATCTTTCCCATCCACCCGCTCCCGGGAGGTCATCTCCATCCACCCGCACGCGTCCAATCCGACGCTTGCACTTCTTCAGAGACGTCGCGCCGACAACTGAATTTTGAACTTGTAGTAGTAAGAACGCGGCGAGCCGCCGCGACCCTAGACTCGGCTCCCGCACCATTCGATACAGTATCTAGTTACGACTTACCCTATACGACTGTACCTCCACCCGCACCCGCGTGCGCTGCGTGCGGCCAGCTGAGAGAGAGCCACTCTGTGACTGTATTCAAGTGATGTCTCAGTACCAGCACCGGCTCCCGCGGCTCACGAGCAGCTGTAGCACGCTGGGCTGGTGGAGAGAGCCTCAGGCTCTGGCTGAGCTAATTCAGTATGTAAAACGTGTCAGTGCATGCGAAGACGCGCTCGACTGCAGTGACGAGCAACTCGCCTCACTTCGGTGTATTGACTGGAGTTTGTTCCAGTTCGTTCTTAAGAACTTGTTCTGGACACGTGATGAGGAGGATGAAGCACTGGGCACAGTGGACGCTACTGGAGTAACAGCCTCGACTAAGACCCCACCAGAGCGCATCCTGACGGATAATCTGGCGAAAAAGCTGTGGTGCGCTTGGAAAGGATACATGGCCTTACCCTCGCGCGAAACCGCCGAGTATGCAACCTGCATCGAACTTGGATTGGCTGGGATTGTCATGACGGCAGTACGACGGGTGTTCAAGAATGACATCCCCGTTGACGCTGCGTTTAAAGAGTTGTCTGAGACGCTCCATGTCTTTATTACCCGGCATATTCCCGATTCCGCGTCCTCCTCTCTGCTGTCAGATGTATGGACCAGGATAGTACGAGGAATCGTATTTGAGGACCGGCACGACGCGCTGGACACGGAACTCACTTGGACGGATCTTGCAGCCTGTGTGCAGGTGCTATTTGACAACAGGGTAGAACCGCGTATGACCTCAATAGTGTGCTCGTGCAAGGTGCTCACCGATGCCTTCACTGAATCATCAAAACACAAGCTATCGACACTTTCCCACCCGTTTCGAGCATATTTGCAAGACCTGGGTCTGCCAAACGACGAGTTCGCCACGGCAGTGGATCCATCCTTGTTCCTCAATGCATCAAGCAACATCATGGACACGTTACAATGCTTTGCCGAGGTGTTGTCGCAGCCCTCGAGGAAGCTTGGTTCTGCAGCTTCGAGTGACGCAAGTGGCTCGTGTCATTTGTGGTGTGCACATGCAGTGGAACACATGAGCGTGCGACTTCATGAGTCCTCGTTAGGCCAGCCAGATGTGGTGAAAATGAACGGCGCGGTTGCACACAAGGTACACACGGTAGTGAAAGATCCAAAGGCACTAGGTTCAAGCACAACGGCTTCTGAGAAATTGGCCGATCCACCCACCTCAATGGAGAATCCGCAAACCATTTCTGTTTTCCCCGTGTTTCCGATGTCTCCCAGCAACATTGACATAGCACCAAAAGTTGCTAGTGCCGAACAAACGGCGTCGAGCGACTTTGGTGCTCAGAACAGCAGGGGGTCAGAGCAGTCAACTGTTCCCGCGCTTGGCCAGAGTATACGACCCTTGTTGCCTCCAATTGAAGCATCGGCAACCCCCAGACGAAACCTCCCGAGTGCCGACAAAACCGATCAAGGCAAGCTGCTAGACGACCTGACACATTTAGTGTCACCACGGCAATTACCCCCCATATCTACGACAGGAAAGTCTGCGTCAAAGGCTAATCCCCATCCGCACCAGCCTGCTGCCTCAGAACCGGCAGCCCCCATCGAACCACCAAGCGCAAGGGCTAGCCTCCCTCCCCTCCGGAAAATGGAGACGAAACGCACACTAAGCAAGGACCGTGAGGTATCCATCCCTACGACTCAATGCCCAGAAGAAACAAAGGCTCCAACAACCGCCGAAGTTCCTATCACAGATGAATCCGTGCCAGTTGAGCCATCTCAGTACTCAAGCGGAGCCGCTTCATTTGGCTACAGCTTAGCAGACCTCCTAAAGATGCTTCCTGACGACTCCCATGCTCGCAGCCGTGATTCAGATGAGCTCTCTGTTGAGCCAGAAAACGATGGCTTTGACGATCGGGGATTGGACGCTGACCCTGACGCTATTCTACAGGATGAAAAAGCACGCGAGCAGCTTCAACTGCCACCTTCCCCCGTGCTTGGGGGCAAAATCGTGGACGCAGACAAAAGCAACATCCCTGGAGAGGCGGGTGTTTCAACGGAACGTCCACTCGACCTGGCGTTGCTCTCCAGTGTCCCTGAGGCCCCAGAGCTAGCCTGGAAGCAACGAACAAAGGAGCAACGCAGCAGCGATGTTTCGAATTGTGAAGAGGATGCTGAAGGGGATCTTGACTTCAAGGAGAGTGCGTTGGCTGCTCGTGTGTTGGCCGAGCGTACTGGCATCGTGCAAACTAAGGAACTCAACATGCAGCAGCCCCCGTTGCCAACCGCTAACACAGATCGAGACGATGATCTGGACCCAGAGCAGTTTGTCGCCGCGGAACTACTAAACCCAGTGCATGTTCAAGAGATTGAGCGGATTGTAGAGTCACTCCCAGCGCTGGCTAGCGACCCGGTTAAGCCAGACCAAGACCAAGACAACAGAGGTCATGAGAAGATCGCCCCAGATACGTCTGCATCTCAGCCTGACCCTGTATACCAGAATGCGCAGCCGCTTGTAATCGATACAAGGGGCAATGACAAGCTCCAAGCCGAACTCGAATTACTGGGGCTAACTGAACTGAATTATGACCCCGAGGAGTACGACGCCAACGATGCGGATCTACCCTCCCTTGGATCAAGTTTTGACAGCCCTGATGCACCTTCATCAATGGTGCTTTCAGACAGTGATTCCGACATGGATGACGACCCACCAGCCCCATCTCCGCAAGTGGGAATGCGTAAGCTCTCACTACCCGGCAGCTCCTCAGCTGTTGCCACAAGCACCGACGCAAACTCTCAGCGACCGCGATCCCCTACGGCCGATGAGCGCGTCGAAAGGCACACACTGCACCGCATGCGTCGCAACAGTCAGACTGGTATGATTAACGGCGTTCAGCTTGGCTTCGAGCCGTTTGTGGCAGGAAGCGATGCGGTCCATTCACCCGCAGCTGTCGAGCAGCCTGACCGTGTCGATAAGTCGGCACCTGGGGTGTCGAAGCTTCCGCGCGTTGACCAGAATCAACCAGCTGCTAGCGCGCCATTTCCTAAGCGATCCCTCGAGGACAGTCCAGATGAGCCCCGTTCAGCTCCTCTTCCCAAACCCCCACATGTCGCATTCAACTTAGACGCAGAACGTGCGGGATCAACAGCGCAATCGGAAACGCCGCCTTCGCCACTCCCAAAGGTTGTCTTAGGCACATCACTGCTGACCAAAGTCATGGCGAGTGGTGAGGAATCGGACAGCAACTACTCATGGGATCCAACGCGGCGACTTGAATGGGAAGACTCAGAGGATGAGGGCAGCGGCGAAGAGTCGGATGTGAGCGACCCTGAGCTGGAGAACTTACCCGGTAGGATATCAACGACTTCCAAGCGCTCACAACCTAAGACGTTACCCCCTACCAGGGAAGATGAATATGATCCTGACGATCTGACGCATGCATCGCTGAGATTGCATGGCAACGACCGTGCCGAAAATGGATCAAAGAAACCTGGTCATAAGCGAAGTAACACCGGGTCGGGCAAGGGCGCAGCCGACGAAGACGATGGCTGCAGTGATGTGGTTGCGGAAGCGCTAGCCATCGCAGCAGCGGGCAACTTCCCAAGGACACACACCAAGTCTACCCGTTCGAACTACAAGTATCGGCATCCTGACAAAGCTGAAGTCACAGAACTCAGTGAGTATCAACCAGGACCTCTTGCGGCACTACCGAGCAAGGCTGAAGGTGGTAGGGTGAGCTCAATCAGTAGCCGCGGACCACGCCCATCTCTTCAAATGGTGGGTACACCTGGTAAAAGCAAAGTCGGAACGGCGCCTACACTCGACATACCCGATGAAGATGAGCAAGACTCGGATGATCCAAGTAAGTACAGCCCAATGACCCGAGTGCGCATGATCTCAACACGCCTCGCTGAGCATATGGATGGGTCCGAATTCGATGTCTCCGACATCGCTGCATGGCCCCAAGGTTCAAGCATTGTTCAAAGCAGTGATCTAGGGGCACCGACAGGAACTCCTCCAGGAGCAGGTACATGGGTTGAACCAAACAGCAGTCGGTCGAAGCCTGACGCCAAGAATAATAACGAGTCGCCTCAGATTTGTGGATGCCAGAGCTGTACGATAGCATAATTCTCTTTCCAGTCCTCTTCTTTCAAGTCCTATCCTTTCATCCCCACAACATAATAGGTAAGCTAATGTCAGCCAACTGAAGGTATAAGCATGCTTTGATATTTCCCTGTCACCCGCTTTTAAAGATATCTAATCACGCTCAGGAACCCTTATATCGGTTAAAGTCCATTACGACATCACTCACGATAACGAGCTAAGTTCACCTTCTCTTACGGTCATCTGACCAGGTTTAAGTAATCCTGAGTTGATAACGCACCGTGATGCTTTGGTACATCTCGCCCAATGTGATTCACACAAGTCTTATCTCAGGCCGTGTGGTCATCTCATCTTCGTGTACAAATATTCCTTGACATGGCTCTTGCTTTTTATTTCGCCCGCATCCGTACTGCAGTTGCTACCGCAACCCGTGGCCAATAAAGTCTTCAGCTGTCATCGTACCGGGTAGTCGCTCTCCATTCTCGTTAAACACGGAGTAGGCCGAGAGCTCGCCAGGCTTACGCTCACCCAAGCAAGTGAAGATGTAATATATGATGGCCAGGCATAAGTAGACGGCACCGAAGCCGAGATAAATCGAAACAGCCCATCCAACTAAGGGCAACACTCGCAACGGGTCGGTTGCCACGCCCTTGAGGAAGCTAACCGTGCCATGACCAGCTAGCATCAAGAGACCTCCAGCAATGGTGAAGATCTGCTTGAAATCGAAAGGCTTTAGCTTGGGTTTTCGTGGACCTGAACGGGGCCTTCGAGCTCGCCGTACCTGCATCTGATCAAAGTCAAGATCATCTTGGAAACCCGCGTCATCCCTGGGCGGAAGGTCTCCTCGCCGCGGGAATTGTGCGCGTATTAGGTTTCTGGCATCTGCGATGACACTCATGGTATCGCTTTGGCAGTAAAATTTGTGTAGACGAAACGAATAAACTAGGTCAATCGCGTGTTACTGCTAAGTATAGTATGGATATGGCGTTTTAGTCTTGAATCAGCGTCACAATACTCGTATTCAGCGAATCGTGAAGAGAGAAACGAAAACCAGAAACTCTCTTTTCTTCAAGTTTGGATATCGCATACTGCACGTGTGTGGAGACCAACACGCATAACAATTCGATTATAATTCACGGCAGCACCCCCATGGCGCGGTTGTACTAGTGAACACACACAAGTGGCTCTCCAAGCACGCTCCAGTTCCGCTGTCCACTGTTACTGTCCATTTGAATATTCGTCGCGATGCACAGAAGAGAGGCAGCCTCTGGGGACGAGCGTCCCCTCAGTAGCACTACTACCGATGTACAGCGACCCCTTGAGCGCCTGAGACTCCTGGAGCAAGCTCGCGCCCTCACAGCGGCGGCTGCTCGGTTCCGTACTGGGATTCAGGAGAACCAATCTCGAGAGGACAGGGAGGAAGAGGGTAAATGCCAGGACTTGCGGTCAAAACTGAGACTGAAAGTGACCCCAAAGGTTATGGTGGATGAAAAGCGCAGTAATGCGAATGAGTATCAAGCAGTTGTGGTACCAACCTCGGTTTCCCTCAGGCCTAGAACGGCTAGTCCGCCAGCGGCAGAAGTAACGTCATGCTCACCAGGGAAGGAGACGAAGCCAGGAGAAATGCCAGTTATGGTCCCGGTCGCGCGGCGGAAGCACCATTCTCTTCGACCCGCTTCGATGATGGGGCGCACGACTTCCAAACCACACTCCTTGCCAATGACTACACGTCCACCTCAACCCTTCGTTCCGTTTCGTGATGACCTAGCAAAAACGACGACGCTAGCTTCAATGATTGTGCCCTTCTCCGCTCTGTTTACCTCGGATACTGAAGGAGCAGGAAGTTCCATGCTTCTCGTGCAACCAAGTCCTCGGTTGCGGTCTGCTAGCGAGACCGGAACCGCTGAAACTGGTGTGTCCCCAGAGAGTCAGCCTGAGAAAAAGCTGGCCATTGACGCAGGCAAATCTCTGAACGAGTTTCCCGAGACCTTTGCTGATGAGCCAAAGCAACCCACGGGTTTACATGTTCAAATTCTAACGCGGCATGCACCATCTATCCCCAGTCGAGGTGTAATGCCACCAGATGGACCAGAGGCTACCGTGGCAATCCAAGGCACTAGGATAACACCTTTGTCAAGGGAGCGACCGTGTCAACAGGCGAATGCCAGGTCACCCAAGCCTCACCCGCATGCGGGACTTCCTCCCAACCACCCTCAGAGCTCATCTTCCCGAAAACCAATAGTCCCAACTCAAAAGGTTGCAGTGCGTTCTGTATCCGGTCCTGTGCCTGGTTATTTTGCGAGACGGCCGCTTCAAGACGTCAGCAGGATGGCAGCTGAGGAAACTCGTCCTGACCAGCTCCTCCCTCTCCCCAAAGATATTGATGATCAAGCGTTGCATGAGGCATATTTACGATTCGCAAAGCTGCACCAAGAAGCGGAGCGCGCTACGGGTACAGCAAGTGCTGCCGCTACTGCAAGGTCAGATGAACACTTTAACCCCAACCTTCCTCTAATCGTAGCCAACCGAAACTGTGAAGACACCGTAGTTTCGACCTCGAATGCACTTGCGGATGATTCAAAGGAGGTCATCGCCTCAGAGCACGAGACGAGTGTACCACCGAAGCGAGAGCCCTTCCCAACGCCAAACGCACGCGTTCAGTACGAACCGCCGATCCTCAAGACTTCTGAGCCCACCATTGTAGAGCAAGTGAAGTACCAAGCCGCTCGGCAGGGTTCAAGTGGAACCGCACTGCCAGCCCTGTGGGTCCCTCAGTCTACCGTGCCACCCTTGCCTCCACACCAAATCGCCGTACTCGAATCTGTTGGCTTTACAGCTCCTGCTACTGGCAGGGTATCACCGCTTGATCCTGAGGAGCAAACGACAGGCGAGAAGTCGCAGCAGGATCCTAAAGGGACCGAGATTGTCCTTCCCCAGCCAAAGTTGCGTGCCCCTGAGCTACTTGAGAAGGCACCCCCCATTTATACTACTGTTGGGCCCCAGGGTCAGCACCGGTCTGAGCCTCAAGAAGTCTTGTTTGAGGAAATTGCGCCCCATCATAGCCATCATGACGATGGCTTGGCTTCTGCCAACACACTGGCTCCTCAGCACCGCGCGTTCTCTGGAGCTGGGTGGGATACAATGCGTCTTGTTCCAGCCATCGAGGCTGGCGGGGCCAGCGGAGGCGGAGAATTCGAGATCGAGGCAGAGGGCTTTGTAGAATCTTCTCCAGTCTTCAATGACGCTGCGAGTACACAGAAACCCAAGCCAACCTCGGTCCAAGCTCCGCTTGAGAGTGTCCTGCACTTGAGGCCAAAAACTTCCCCTCAGATCGGTGATCCAGTCATTCTCCAACTCAGTAAGACGCGCGTGCAATCGCGGCCATTAACAGGAGTCGTGACCCGGAGACCTATTACCTCTGATCCGGTTGGTGTGCTCAGCAAGCTCTCGCAGATTTATGCTACGTCCCCAGCGGCTTTGCCAGTAGAGAAAGGACATCAGGATCAGGTTATGAGTGAAAGTGAGAGAACTCTGGCTCAGCTCGAAGGCCGCACGGTGCGTCAAGCCGCTCAAGATATTTCTAGTCTGAAAGCAGCATTGGTACACTCGGTCCAGAGGCAAGTTGCTTTAGACAACTCCTCTAGCACCATTGCTCAGACCGCAGCAAAACTCAATCTACCTAAGGTCCTGCGGCCAACTTCCCTTCCTATGACCGGAGGGTTGACTAGAAATGCAAGAGGCCAGCGTCTCACAGATGAGACCGTGTACCTCTTGGATGACCGAAGGTGGCTACTCAACAACGTTGGTGGACTAACGGAACTCTCAAAGAGGCGCAAACGTCTAGGGCTAACTCATTCTCAGTTGAGTGAGACTGAACGCAACGAGACAGAGCAAAGCATCGACACGACAAGCGTAACTCTCAAGGGCAAGGATGACCCATTTGCACACATCCCCGCCTTCCAGGCGCTGAAGATCGCAGTTGAATCTACAGTTGAGGCCAATGATCCAGCGTGGCATGGGTCTAACTTACGCTTAGACGGGGATGGACAAAAGCCTTCAAAGGTCGGTATGATCCCGAGCGGCGTTGGACAGGTAGGTGGTGGACCAGACATGGGGGGTTTTAGTAAGGTTCTTGACGGCCTAGAACCGAAGATACGTGCATCACTCTGGAACGGTCGAGGAGGACTCAGTCAAACCAGCCCCCGTGCAGTTCGTGCAGCGATTAAAGCGGTTAACTTGCAAGCGGGACGCATGAAACTCTGGAAGGATGAAACCGCCGCGTGGAACCAAAGGCGTGCACCACAGTCCTTGGACACAAGATCAATCCGCCAGACCGGCAATCCTAATTCGACCACAGAGGTCAGATCGGCGTCCTCAGCAGCAGCTGCGTCTGCCCAAGCCAAGACGCGATCGAGACGTATGGATGAGCTTACCCACAAAGATTTACCAAATCGTACGGGTAATGAGCCGGCATCTGAGCCTGGCGTGCCAGAAACACCTGATGGGGAAATCGAGACAGAGCCTCAGAGTCTTGAGGCTCAACTCGCAACACTCCGTCAGAAAATTGGTATTCGAGGTCTCCAGGCAGCCTTCGAGAGTGTGGGATATGTGCCCAGCAAGTAGATATGAAACTCAATGATCAATCGCGTCGAAATCGCTAGCTCATGGTGGATCAGGTCGTTCCATAAAATTCATGTACATTGTCGCAACTTCTGAATATCGGTAGGCGCACGGTGTCGTGTTGTCATTATTGAGTAGTGATGACAATGCGATGATTATGAACTTGTTCCACAAGGTAATATTCGGACCTAATACCCAGATATCACACAAAAGTCATGTCTGAGGAAATCCCTCGGACTGCAGACACCTGCGACTGCGGTAAATCAGAGGCCGAGTCTAAGACGATCATTGTTCCTGGATCCGGCGCCGCCCCGTATGGCAACTTCCACTCTTATTACAAATTCAACCCCGTTCAAGAACGGTTGCCTCACTTTCCCCAAGAGCTCGTGGCATGGGTCTACAAGACCAAGTGCGATGAGGGGTTGGTAGGACAAGCAGGAGGTGTAACCGACGTGACGTTCCTCGATATCGGCTGCAACGAAGGTGATCTCTCATCCGAATTTGCGAACTTGCTCATCAGACAGGCGCAACATCTTACACCTATTCAGTCAAAGCCCTTGAATAATAGCCAGAGTGAGCAGGATGTCCATGTGAAAGACATTGATCATGAACCGACGGCTGAGCATGCATCTGCAGCAGGTGACAGTAGTAGAGCGAGTAGTTATGACGTGCTTCACGAGCTGGGTAAGCCCCGACGCCGATCGGAAGAAATAGAAGAAGCTCCGAAGCGCGATGGGATTATGATTAACAGGGTAGTTGGTATTTGTGTCGACCTGGACTCGCTACTCATCACACGAGCGTGCCGGCGGCATAGCGTGTCCGCCCCTGACCGTCATCTCGACGGGGATCGACCCATGAAGGAGCTTCACTTCATCCATGGAAACATTACGGAAACTGCGACACAGTATGATGTTCTGAGCAAGCTGTGTGCAAGTGGAGCCAAAGCAGAGTCTGCGGAGCAGCCAGCGCGATTTGACATCGTTTTGTTATTATCGGTGACGATGTGGATTCACATTCACCACGGTGATGAAGGATTAAGACGTTTGCTGAAATGGGTGAGCGAGCACACCCGATGCATTGTGGTTGAGTTGCATGGCTGGAGAAGCTACCAAACGCTGACCAAGCGTTGGAAGCGAGCCGGGCAACCCTTGCCAGAGCCACTCAAGACTCTGACTTGGCGGCAAGATGTAGATGATAGAATCCTGGAGTTCCTGCAGAACGAATGTGGTTTTGTATTACAAAGACGGCTGGCGGAGACACACTGGTCAAGGAAGTTAGTCTGGCTCACGTCAAGCCATCAACTTTAGGTTCAAAGCCCGAGCACGGAGGTCTACCATAGCTCAGCGGAGGGCTATGGCAATTCTTTTCAAGACGAATTTGGCGACAAAGCATAGAGGTTCGCAGACATAAAGCTTAATGACCTGTGATGTACATGTATGCCCACAAACAGTGGAGCTCCTTGGTTAAGAACGGACACGGAACCAGTCTATCGAGTTGCCGCGAACTGAAAGCTAAAGTGATATTTCCCCTAAGCTACGGGATGACAAGTTGGTGGCAAAGCAGAATATATGGGCGTTAGCTTTCCAGTATAACTGTGCATTCTCAGTCCACCAACCCTCCTTGATGGTTCAGAATTGTGACTGCAAATCAGTCATGTCAGCTCAGACCATAGGAAAAAATTTGAATTTCAAACCGTTAGAATAAGAATCACTGAGTTCGAAAATGGCATCATTGGAAGGGATACATCTTTAACGATCTGGATAAGGTGGTTTTGTGTGTGGTCTCTCGTCGCTTAATCCAATTATTTCACTACAAGATATCATAGATCATCGCAAATCCAAGAAAATCTCGTTATTCTAATCTCTCAGCTAAGCTCTCACTGTCTCTTCATCCTATCCCCCACGCCCCCATTTGCGTCGGCTTGATTCGCACCGTATATAGCATCTACGTAGCGAGACCCCAGCAGGCCTAGGGTCTCACAAGTAGCTGACAGGTTCCGCGATGGCGAAGTTCGACGACCTCCTAGAGTCGGCTCGACTCGAGTGGGACCATCGTAAGCAGCGTGACGCGGGCACGGCGGGGTCCGGGTTGCGTGGTCTGAATCTCGCAGATTTTGTGCAGCTTCCACAGGTCAACGTCAAGGAGCTCATTGCAACCGCACCTCGCAAGAAAGTCGATGAATTTACACATCTACTTAACCAACGCCTCGAGAAACTCGTTGCAGATGGGGCGTATACGGGCCCCTCGTTGACCCCCGCCGGAACTACGGCGGTTAATTACTTGACCGTGCTTATGGAGATGTGCTCTGAACTAATTGACGCCAGTGATCCCACTCGCTTGATCTCTCCTGAGCTGCCCCAGCTCGTCCAATCCCTCCATGATATGATGTTCGATCTCGAAGCACCGGAAGGGATCAAAGTGCAAGGCTATATCTCCAGGCTTTGCGAGACGTGGTTCGTCAAGAACTTCCCCAATCGTGAGAATGTCGTTCCCCAGATGCTGTCATACCTGCTCGTCATGTGCTCCGACAACTCTCAGGGGAAGGTCGCATATCTCAAACGACTGTGGCAAGTCCGGCAGGCATTCCGAGCATTAGATCTGGACGACCCTGAATCGGCTTACTTCCGAGACCATTTGCTTCGTGCATATGTGTCACCCCTATTCCTCCGTCATGTTGATGGGCGGAAGCTGTTGTCGTTCTTTTTCTCGCTCAGTGCAAGTATGGTTCAATCCGCGCATCAGGTGATTAAGGGGCAGTTACCTCACTGTCGTGCATCGCTGATCGAAGTATATGCAGACGTCTATTTCCGTGCCTGGCGTGATCTTGTTGTGGGCACGACCTCGGCCTCTGCGGCAATTCCTGCTTCGGCCCCGGAGGCGAGCTCGACGGCACTGCATGATGCGCAGATACAGGTCATTATTGAGACGACTTGTATCCAAGACTTAATGGATCTCGCAATCTACACGCGCAATCCAGCGACGGCGAGAGTGGTACAGTCAATCCTACGCCTTGGCTTCCACAAGAACAAGATTCAACACAAGCCCTACGTTGATAGTCTCCTGTACAGACTTTACACGCCCATCATCTGGCGTGCGTTGAAAGCTCAGAACGCGGCAGTACGTCGTAATGCGGTGTCTCTGTTTGTGGATGCTTTTCCGCTTTCCAATCCTGACGGACCTGCGCATGAGACCGAAACTCTGCTTCAGAACCAGTTCCAACAACTCATCACGCTTCTGGAGGATCCTGATATTGCCGTGCGTGCGCGAGCTACAGAAGGTATCGCTCATGTGTTGAAAGAATGGTGGGAATTGCTTCCAACCCACGTTGTGCGCACCTTGCTAACGAAATTGATTACGGAACTTGCGTTTGATGCTTCGTCTGTTGCAGTTCGAGCTGCGGTCTTGGACGGTCTTGCGGAGGTATTGGACAACCCGCTCTCACACTCTGTGCTCAAGATCATGCTACCAAAGCTCGCACCCTTGATCCATGACCGAAGCGAACGAGTGCAATCCGCTATGCTGAACTTGCTTCTTACTGTCAAGCGTCTTCGGACGATCAAATTCTTTGAAATTGTGGAAGTTGATGACATCATTTTGCGCTTAGCCGAGTGTACGACGCCCATCGCCAGCAAAATAACCGAGCTGTTGTTGAACTCATTCTTTCCACAAGGTAAGCCACCAGCGGAGACCCTTCATCGTGCACTTACCTTCATGAAGAAGAACGCCGCTGCAGCGAGAGCCTTCTTTGAACGAGTTCATGCTCTAGTGCCAGCGAAGCAGGTGCTCAACCTCGTTTACCTCTTATATCGGTTCCTTCTCCAGCACGTCAACAACGTTTTGGGGATTGCTTCATCATCTTCACCTGACACGAATGTTGTATCAAGCGACCAGGACCTTTCCGTGAGCAAACCGTTCGCTATCCAGGTCCTTGTGCTTATGGTACAAATGTGGGAATCCGTTCGGACATATCGCACGGAGCCCGAGCTTCAGACGTTCATGGCATCTGCGTTTAAAGATCGAGGCCTTGAGCGCATCCTCCAAGTGTATGGAGACAACCCAACTGCTCGCGTTGCGATCATGGCTATGAGTGCCAATCTTCCTCTTGAATGTTCACCTCAGCTCGCAGAGGCAGGTCTCGCGCATCTTACACGAATTCCGGATAATTCGCCCGATGTGGAATTCGCGCCTCTTGTCAACTGTTTATTCGCATGGAAGCAGCACGGTCATGCACTGCGATTAGTGTATGAAGGCATGTGCAGTGGATTTGATGTGAACTCCGCCCGCGCACAGCCTCAGGCTTCCTCAACATCAGCCAGAGGAAAGCAGTCGAAGAGAGGGGTCTCAAAAGGTTCCAGCAACGAATCGCCTGAGGACACAGCGATTGGCAACAAGTTGTCGCCGATCCTTGCATTCCGGTTCTATTCCCATCTATGGGCAGACACTCGCATTCGGACAATGCTCCTGTCGCGACAGCAGGCCTGCGCTAAGTTGGAGTCATTGGCTGACATCGCGCTGCGTGAACTTGCGGATGAGTTTGATCCCGCCGTCATTCAGCGTCGGGTAGGCGTCACACACGTCACCGCGGACTCGATCATAGATGACTTGGACCCGAGCACTGGTAGGCCAGCTCAGCTAGAACGAGAAACCATGCCTGATGGCTCGCCATTGAGCTTTGTCGAGAGTTCCGCGACAGATGATCAGGCAAGGTCTCGTGCACAGGCGATTTCGCAGCGACTTCGAATTCTGCTTTCGAGTCTTGAGGCGTTCATGAAGTCCGCAATTCATCAACTCAGCTTTGCCACGGCACGCCGCGAGGAACAGCTTCAACCTCATGACACGCAAGCACTGGAGTTAGAGGCGTTAGTTGCAGAAAAAAGAGCGCGTCGATTGTCCAGCGCGTCTGTAAGAGACGAGTTCGATGACGAGGTCGACGCCGAAGCGAATGATGATGATGATGACGACACACAGGAAGACTCCCGGGTCATTCGTGAACGAGTCGAGAAATATCGGGTCTCACAAATCGTCGAAGCAGAGCACCTTATTCGTCGAATGCTTCAGCGCATCTTCACGATTGCAAAACTCGTCACGGAACGAGCCTTGCCACTCTGTCATTGGCTGGAATTCTACGACGAGTCCAAGGAGGCTGAGCCTAAAGATGTCCTCACCGAGGCAGAGACCGGAAAGAAAGCTAGAAAAACCTCTAGTAAGGCTCAGGCGGCCAGTGAGAGTAATTCGGCAAAGAATGTGAACCAGGCGAATGCCATGTTCAATCCCATGAACGCTTCGGTTTCGAAGAGAGATCTGGCAACCTGCGTTACGCTCTTCGCCAGCAAAATTTTCACCGAGATTCCGACCTTGGGACTCGTCCCAGCGAATTACATTTCGCCATTCTTCGAGAAGTGGGCCGACCATTTGACAGCACTCTGTGACGAAGCCAAGAAACAAATCGCCAGCGCCAAGCCGACCTCACCCTTCCGAGGCCTGAAGGTCAGACTGTTGCCTGGGATCGAAGACACATTCTACCATGCTCTCGTGAAAGGTGTCCTGCAGATGGGCTCAAGCTCTGGAAGTGCATGTCCACGAGTCGCAGCGCTTGCTGCAGAAAGTATGGCAGCAGCGCAGCCATCCAAACCCGAGCTCGGACTCCCTTCGCTGGAGGAAGAAACCGCGTTCATCGAGGAGCAAGCCAGGGAGGCTGTGAAGCACATGTGCGTCGTTAGTAATTCTACATTGGCCTTGACTCGGTCTGCTTTCACAACTGTTCCAGCCGTGCTCCGAGTGGGCCTGCTGGAGACTCTCAGACTCCTGAGTGGGTCACGAACTAGTATCATTACTATCACCGCGCTGCTCCTTCAGCACAGCGCCGCTCAGTTGTTAGCGACTGAGGATGAGCTCGTAAGGAAGAACCTTCCTGCTCTAGGAGCAATCACAGCAGGTGTCCAACGTGCTGTGGATGAGAACGAAGACCGTGCACCAAGCTCCAATAGTGCCAAGCGAGGTGGCAAGCGTCGTGGTGGTAGTCATCACGGATCCGATGACGAAGCAGAGGAAAGCGAAGAGGAAGACGTGCACACAAAGAAAAGCAACTCAAATGCAGCGGAAGCGCGTCGACGAGCCAGCATGGACGCCGTGCCCTCAGAGAGGTCCAAGATCCTGCTTCCATTGCCAGAGCTAGCGGATTTTTTGATCCACTCTGTCGCCAAGACTCCACTCGCCGCTTTCGCTACGCCCGAAGCTGTTGTCAGCCTCTTGAGCGCGCCTTATCGCGAGAAGGATTTACCGGAGGAGGATTGGTCGGCCGAAGACGCCGCGCTTCTCGCGAAGGCTCTGCAGGAGAATGAAAACAGTCAAGAGGCGGAGGAGCTCAAGCAGCGTCTGAATGCTGCTCGAGCGAAAGCAGAAACCGTGCGATCATGGGCACTCCTCCACCTACTCGCACATCTGTGCCACAACTCCCTCTCTCTAGTCCGCACTCAAAGCCACCTTCGCCGCGTTACACATGCCATTGCCACTGCGGCTCATTCGTGCTACGAGCATCTCCGCACAAAGGCAAGTGCCGAAATCCGAGCGCGCAACAGCTTGATGCTGAAAAGCGCAGAAGGCCTCGCAGAAGATCTCAAATATGCTGCAGATGTACAATAAGCATGGCTAAATATCACAGCAAGTCCTCAAACCTGTCCATATGAACGAACACAATGTCGAAATGTAATAAAGATGCTCGAAGTGAGAACTGTTACTTGCATTGCCATTGTCGAGTCGAAGGGATGGACCAAGAAGTTCTTCAGCACCATGGTTCATTGCATTATGCAATACCTGCAATGACATGAAAATTGGAAACCAGCAAGGGGTGAGCTGTATATTATAAACCACTGGACCGGGAGAAAGAATTCTCCCTCGAAAGTGAGAGGACGCTCCGCACTCTACGATTCTCCAGTTCACCCAGCCAGACTAGCCGATTAAGGCTAAATTGACCGTTACTCAGTATATTGTTCTGGAGTGAATATCTCCGCGCTGAGCATGCGTCGCGCAATGCAACTGACATGTTTGTGTGTACTACCCTTGAATATACGTATAGATACCCTTCCTCTTTTGCAAAACCTCGACATTTCCTGAGAAATCCACCAAATATTGTATCTCCCAGAGTCCTTCTGACTCAGTGCAACACAAGATGAACGCTGCTCGAGCCTACCGGCGTTTGAAGGAGATTGAGGAGAAGAAACTCGCCAATCGCCTTATGCTCTTGCGTGTACGTTACCTACACATCGACTTATCTCTCACTCCTCTTGTTGTATTGCACGAAATTTCCTTGGCAGCTTCGTTCACAAGACACCCTCAGATTTTCTCACGACTAACCCACTACTACGCGGTATATTACATCCTGTCACTCGGATATAGCTGGAACTAGAGAAATCACAGCAGAAAATCAATGAGACCAGGGCAAGATGCAAGGCAATCCTCGAGCATCGCTCCAAGATTGAAGAAAGAAACCGACTCAAAGAGCAGGAGATGGAGCGAAGACGTCTCGAGAATGAGCGCGCCCAACAAATTAACCAACAGTCGCGCCTGCGGATGGATCTGCAGCGTCGACAGAACATTGGCAAGCTACTGGCGTCGAAGGCGGAAGAGGCAAGAAAGATTATGGAAGAGCATGTTCGAAATCGTGAAGCGATTACACTCCAGAAACAAAAGGAACTGGAGAGAGCGATTGAAATGCGAACATTAGTTCAACAGCATCTCGCGGAGAGTCGGGAGAATCGTGAGCGTATGATCACCATGCGACGTGAAGAGGCCAAGCGTTCATTCCAGGAACGATTGCAGGAGGAGGCCGAACGCTCACAAGAGTACGAACGCCGAGTACAAATGATGGAAGAAGAGGAACGCCGCCTGATTGCAGCCCTGGCGGAGGCTCAGGAGGAACAACGACGAGCCTATGCGGAGCTTGAACAGGCGCTACTAGCGAGCAAACAGAAACAGCTCCAGGTATATCACGAGTATCAGTCGGGGTCGCCAGGATCGACCTCTAGGAGAGCAGGACCAATGGTCGAGCATTCTCAGTCATCGTCGTCATCAACGCAGGTCATTGAGGCTCCGTCGACCACAACAGCACCTGCAGCAGCTTCCGCCGCGGCTGCCCCCGAATCTGCCCCGGCGGATGACTATCGAGATGGATTTGAAGACCCCAGCAGTGGTCACATGTAAGATTGTTGTGTAATAGAAGCAATGAATACGTTTATTGTTCTTAACGCGCCATTATTGGCAGGGTGTGGCGTAGTAATAGGAGAAGCGAGGCTTACATCGATGAGAGTGGGGCTGCTTATTGCTCACTGGCGCCAGCAAAGGTGCGCTTAGTTGCAGAACCTGACTGCTGCTGCTGTTGCTCACGTCGAGCCTGGATCAGCTTCAGCATATTGGCCGCATCGTTACCCTTGAGAGTAGCAGTGATCTGCGCCTTAAGCGATTGGGGACGCTTCAAGAGGTCTGTTGGTGCGGCCTCACCCGCCGACGCCTCTGGCAGCGAAGTGCCCTTGCGCGTCGCTGCAAGTGCGGCAGCAGCAGCGGCAATCGATCCAAGCGCATTCTCTGGACCTTTGCAACCAGCGGACCCAGCACCTGATCCTTCTGCCTGACGCTGCCTGAGCTTGCTCTTACGCTCCTCTTCGGCTTGTTTGCGGGCCACCTCAGCTCTAGTATTCTGAAGCTGTTGTACGAAGCCGAGGATAGTCTTGAGGATATTGTCGATTTTTGCATCCTTTGATTCATCGTAGGCGGTAGTAACCTTGGTGCAAAGACCCTTCACCTCTTCCAATGCAGACTCAACCTCACTCACAACCTTCTCCATTTCACGGAGTTGTGGTCCAAGCTCGTACGCGAAGCGATCCTCCTCAGCAGGCCGAGATTCACAACTCTTGACTTCGGCCGCGAGGGCGTTATAACCTGACTTCAGCTCACGGACATTGGTCATAATCAAGTCGAGCGAGTAGCTTTGAACGGCGCGAGCGACCTTTGCGAAGTCTTCGGTGAGGTGCTTTGTCTCTGGGAATAAGTCCAAGATTGGCAGAATCACCTCGAGCAACGTCTTTGTGTTGTCGGTTGTCTTTACGGAAAGAACATCATTCAAGAACGAAAGCTTGAAACCATATGCCTTGGCCTTACTGGGGTAACCGCTATTGATGTAATTCACCGTTGCAAGGAGGACCTCAAGCGTCTTTCGCAGACCAGGTGACTCAAGGACGGCCTTTAATGCATCACGAACTGTGCTTAGTGCCTCTACGACATCAGCTGTCTGCGTTTGGAATGTACGAGCGTACTTCCACGCAGCTAAACGACGTGAAAGCCTTGGGATCTGGCCAATGACAGAAAAGTACTTTTCGGCAGCACGGAACAATGACGTAGGACCTTCGTACGATGAAATGTTATCCAGCTCTTCTTGTGTTGGGATCCATTTGATTAAGGCATTCAAGCTATCTAGGGTGATGATGTTCGCATCGCACGCGAGCACTGCGTCACGGATCGCTTCATAAGTGAGTGGTTTGAAACGAGTCAGCGCAATTGCAATATTCTGTGCACGGGTAGACTCTACGATCTGAGCTGCGGCTGCAGCTGCAGCCTCAGGACTCTGCTGTTGTGGGGTCTCCGCCTCGCTCGATGCTTCCTTGGTTGCCTGCACTATTGCTCCAAAACTCGACTCGAGGAGAGCAGTGTCAATCGGGATGTCCTGATCACTCAGCTCGTTCCAGATAGTTTTGTGGATGGAATCATTCGGCACCTTCGACCAGTGAACTGGCTTCATCTTGACCGATGAGGTGATGTCCTTTTTAACATATGGCAACGGTGGCTTCGCTGGTTGGGGAGGACTTGCGAGGGGGCCAGCACCACCAGGTGGAGGAGGAAGTGCGGATCCACCACCAGAAGGTGGAGGAGGTGGCAACGCAGAACCACCAGAAGGAGGAGGTGGTGGTAGAGCGGAACCACCAGAAGGAGGAGGTGGCGGTAGAGCAGAACCACCCGACGGAGGTGGAGGCGGTAAAGCAGACTTGCCTGGGGGTGGAGGAGGAAGACTAGACCCTCCTGAAGGTGGGGGTGGAGGTAGGCTTGCGGAGGAAGCGGATGGAGGAGGTGGAGGCAAGCTTGCAGACGAGGCTGATGGTGGTGGAGGAGGAAGACTTGCAGACTTGCTGGAAGGTGGTGGGGGAGGGAGACTCGATGCGCTTGAAGGCGGTGCAGGTGGCAAGCTTGAACTCGACGGGGGCGGAGGTGGCAGAGCACCGCTTGAACTGGCTGAGGGAGGAAGTGGAGGCAGGTTAGAGCTGGTAGTTGTCGAAGCAATGGCCACTGCCGCCGCAGACGCAGCGGCTGCCAGTTTAGCTTCCAGGCCAGAAATCGTCTGCTGCTGTTGCGTGATGGTCTGCTGGTGCTGAGTGACTTGCTTATTAGCTACTTCGAGCTGCTGAGCGAGCTCCTCATGTTGCCTCTTGAGAGCGACAAGTTCTGCAACAAGACGAGCGTTTTCGTCTTTAGCTGCGTTCAAGGACATAGTTGTGATATGACTCCGCTGCCGGTGCTCCTCTACCGCTTGCTGTAGCTTCTGTGTCTCTGCTTGGAGCTCAGCAGCTTCCTTATCCTGCTTCTTACGCTCATCGATGATATTCAGCAACTCCTGAAGAGGAATGTCTGTGTCGATTTCTGCTCCTGCTGCTGCTGCTGGTAGACTTGAATCTGCTGACTTCTGCTCCGGATCCGCTGAAGGTGTGGCTGGAACAATCATACGATTCATAACCTTAACCAGGATGTCGAATAGCCCCGTCGCAGTTCTGAGGGGTGCAGCCGCGAGTAGTTGATGGAACTTGAGGAACTGTGGACCCTGGTCAGTATCCAGAACCGTGTGGTTGATATATGCCTGAAGTTGATGGAGGTTGGTGAAGTCCAAGCCCTCACGAGACGTCTCGTGGAGATCTGCCGCGGCTGCTGTGTCATACAGCTCAACCTGTTGAGCGAGTTCTTGCCATGGGGTCATCACTCCACCGGTGGCAGAGCCACCTCCAAATCGATTACCAGCATTCGATCCTACAGGCGACGCTCGTGACATGGGACTGACTCCGTGGCCTGCACCAACTCGGGGGCTCCCTTCATCTTCATCGAGTGAGGGTAGGGAAGGAAGAGCGACAGTTGGTGTTGGAGCTGCACCGTGCTTTGGAGTGCTTTCGCTGTCGGAGTGCGACACCCTGGAAGAGACCGAGAGTCTTGGCCTGCGACGTTCGAGGTCTAATTCTGTTCCGCGGTTAACAGACGTTGAGACACTGGTCTCCTGCTCTGAGCTCTGCTGAAGTGAGCCTTCAACTTGCTGCAGCAGTCTGCTTTGCGCAGCTGAAGCATAGTAGGCTGCCAAGCCCGTCCGAACAATAGTGAGTGCGTCATTGAACCCAGCAGTTAGCAGCTTGCGTCGGATTTCTGCGCGATCCTCGAGTTTAATTGCGAAGTTGATCACGGCATTGACAAGCACCATTGCGGCCACAAGGAGTTCAACGGGCTCGGGGTCAGTGTAAGCTCCTCCTGAGCTGGCGTGAGTAAATTCTGTCTTGATGGGGTGCACACAACCATTGGACTCTCCGCCTTTCAACTTAGACAGGCTCTCCAGATCAAAAGTCTTGCTTGGTTGAGCTGCTTGAGCTAGATCGGCAACTAGCTGGACGAGAGTAAAAAATGGTTTGGGTCCGTAAACGGGCGAAGTAAGGGCTTCAACAACGTTCGTGTGGCCTCGCTCATACTCGGCTGAGCAAATGAACGAAATGACAGACAGCAGCTCAAGTCGAATTGCTGGCTGTGGCGTATTCACCAATGCTGCAATCAACGGAGGGAAGAGCTCCGGCAAGGAGAGCATGGAATCGAGGCCAACCTCGGTCTCGAGTAGCAGTGTAATGCTTCGCAAGGCTGCGAGTCGAACTTCCAGTGCGGTTCGATCATTCGACTCGGAGCTCGTTCCCTCAGCATCGTGATAAACCAAATCGAATAATGAGATATATCCACCGCGGGATAGGAACTCAGAGATCCACGATTTTGTCACAGACTTAAGTTGCTGATTGAAGTTCTCAACACTCTCCTTTGAAACAGGCTTTGACAACTTGCCGGAGAGAACGTCGATCCAGTATGACGGCTCGGTTCGGGACTTTTTAGCATCTTGCTGTGCCTGTTGAATGATACTCCACTTCTGACCAATGTCAAGCAGGCGCATTTGAGCTCGAACGTTGGGCTTGAATTGGCGCTCCTCCATGAACTCTTCGAACATCTGGTTGATCGTACTCGAATCGGGTCCACTGGAGGATGCGGAACGAGTTCCGCGAATACGCTCGCTCTCGAGTTTGTTCAGACATGGGTGACAAAGGCGGTCCGTCTCCTCAATATTGCGATTGGGAAATGCCGTGCCCTTCACTGAGCAGTTCGAGCAGAACGCGTGCTTGCATAGCCTAGAGTTAGGGGTTCACGTTTCCACAGTTTTGCAGTGTATATTCAGCCCCAATGAGCTTATGATCGTAAGCACAAAAACACATCAGGATGCTG
>Ga0182741_1001995_pt1 | contig 24778 bp, 22 predicted proteins | sample eDN5th37CBELigOP_FD_128874 | JGI IMG/M metagenome (GOLD analysis project Ga0182741, IMG submission 128874) | Enriched Organic Plus compost microbial communities from Emeryville, California, USA - eDNA 5th pass 37_C BE-Lig OP (version 2) (version 2) ... | reverse complement strand
GGGAAGTTCGTGGTGTGTCAGAGGCGCTTCTGCAGTGCCTCCGCGGCCGCGAGGAGGTCGGCGGCCCAGCGGGCCCCCGGTCGGCGGCCCATGCGGTCGATGGGGCCCGAGACCGAGATCGCGGCGATGACCGCACCCGTGGCGTCGCGCACCGGCGCCGCGACCGACGCCACGCCGGGTTCGCGTTCGGCGGCGCTCTGCGCCCAGCCGCGGCGGCGGACCTCGACGAGCACGCGTTCGCCGAAGGCGGCGTCGGGGAGGATGGCGCGCTGGGTGGCGGAATCGGCCCACGCGAGGAGAACTTTCGCGCCGGAGCCGGCCGTCATCGGCAGCCGGGCGCCGACGAGGACGGTGTCGCGCAGGCCGGTCGGGGGTTCGAGGGCGGCGACGCAGACGCGCTGGGTGCCCTCCCGGCGGTACAACTGCACGCTCTCGCCGGTGATTTCGCGCAGGCGCGGCAGGACGAGCGAGGCTGCCTCGACGAGGGTGTCGCCGGCGCCGGCGGACAGTTCGGCGAGACCGGGACCGGGCCGCCACTGACCGTCGCTGTCACGCATGAGCAGGCGGTGGACCTCGAGGCCGACGGCGAGACGGTGCGCCGTGGCGCGCGGAAGTCCGGTGCGGGCGCACAACTCGTTGAGGTTGCAGGGCTGCTCGGCGACCGCATGGAGGACGGACATGGCTTTGTCCAGCACTCCGATCCCGCTATGCTGTCTCATAGGTCGATACCTCCGTCTCGCATAATGAGAAGCATATCGCATATCGAGCGCGGTGGAGACGACGCCATACGCGACCCGGCAGCCCTCCGGATCTCGCGTTCGTCACGTACGACAGGTGGAGAAGATGGCTGGAAAGACTCTGGCGGAAAAGGTGTGGGACCAGCACGTGGTCGTGCGCGGTGAAGGGGAGGGAGCGGCCCGGCAGCCCGACCTCATCTACATCGACCTGCATCTCGTGCACGAGGTCACCAGCCCGCAGGCCTTCGACGGTCTGCGGCTGGCCGGACGCAAGCTGCGTCGCCCCGACCTCACGATCGCGACCGAGGACCACAACGTCCCCACGGTCGACATCGACAAGCCCATCGCGGACCCGATCTCGCGCACGCAGGTCGAGACGCTGCGGCGCAACTGCGAGGAATTCGGTGTCCGCCTGCACCCCATGGGTGATCGGGAGCAGGGCATCGTCCACGTGGTCGGACCTCAGCTCGGGCTCACCCAGCCCGGCATGACGGTGGTGTGCGGCGACAGCCACACCTCCACCCACGGCGCGTTCGGCGCCCTCGCCATGGGCATCGGCACCAGCGAGGTCGAACACGTCATGGCCACGCAGACCCTGTCGCTGCGCCCGTTCAAGACCATGGCGATCAACGTCTCCGGCCGGTTGCAGCCCGGCGTCACCGCCAAGGACCTCATCCTCGCGATCATCGCGAAGATCGGCACCGGCGGCGGACAGGGATACGTCCTCGAGTACCGGGGCGAGGCCATCCGCGCGCTGTCCATGGAAGCGCGGATGACGATCTGCAACATGTCCATCGAGGCGGGTGCCCGCGCCGGCATGATCGCGCCGGACGAGACCACCTACGAGTTCATCAAGGGCCGTCCGCACGCCCCGCAGGGCGCCGACTGGGACGCCGCCGTCGCGGCCTGGGAGCAGTTGAAGACCGACGACGACGCGGTTTTCGACGCCGAGGTCGACATCGACGGCAGCGCGCTGACGCCGTTCGTCACCTGGGGCACCAACCCCGGACAGGGCGCGCCGCTCGGCTCCGCCGTCCCGGACCCCGAGGACTTCGCCGACGAGACCGCTCGCCTGGCCGCGGAGAAGGCCCTGCGCTACATGGATCTCCGGCCGGGCACCCCGCTGCGCGACGTGAAGGTCGACACGGTCTTCGTGGGCTCGTGCACCAACGGCCGGATCGAGGACCTGCGTGCCGTGGCGGACGTGCTGAAGGGCCGCAAGGTCGCCGACGGCGTCCGGATGCTCATCGTCCCCGGCTCGATGCGGGTGCGGGCCCAGGCCGAGGAGGAGGGCCTGGGTGCGATCTTCACTGCAGCCGGCGCGGAATGGCGGCAGGCGGGATGCTCGATGTGCCTGGGGATGAACCCCGATCAGCTGTCACCGGGCGAACGTTGCGCGTCGACGTCCAACCGCAACTTCGAGGGACGGCAGGGCAAGGGCGGCCGCACGCACCTGGTCTCGCCGGCCGTCGCCGCCGCCACCGCCGTGCGCGGCACGCTGTCCGCACCGGCGGATCTGGACTAGAGCACAGGACCGACGAGGAGATTTTTCGATGGAAGCCTTCACCACTCACAAGGGCATCGGCGTTCCGCTGCGCCGGTCCAACGTCGACACCGACCAGATCATCCCGGCGGTGTACCTGAAGCGGGTCACCCGTACGGGATTCGAGGACGGTCTGTTCGCGGCCTGGCGCACCGATCCGTCGTTCGTGCTCAACACCCCGCCCTTCGACCGCGGCACCGTGCTCGTCGCCGGACCGGATTTCGGCACCGGCTCGTCCCGCGAGCACGCCGTGTGGGCACTGTCCGATTACGGTTTTCGGGTCGTCATCTCGTCGCGCTTCGCGGACATCTTCCGCGGCAACGCCGGGAAGGCCGGTCTGCTCGCCGCTCAGGTCGAGCAGAACGACGTCGAGTTGCTCTGGAAGCTCATCGAGCAGCAGCCCGGGCTCGAACTCGAAGTGGATCTCGTGAACCGGACCGTGACCGCCGGAACCACCGTGGTGCCGTTCACCATTGACGACTACACGCGGTGGCGTCTGCTCGAGGGCCTGGACGACATCGGATTGACATTGCGCCAGGTAGACGCGATTTCCGAGTACGAAAAGTCAAGGCCGTCATGGAAACCACGTACCCTCCCGGCGTCCTGATCACACCTGCCTGACAGGTCCCCGGCGGGCCCGGCCGACACTCCCGTCGACCCGGGCCCGCCGACTTATTTGCATGAGAATCCGCGTGGCACATAGACTCTTGCCCGTTTGCGGGTCTACCGTGGACTGGAGTAGGTCCGACGGTGGACCGTGTATGTGCGGAGGACAGCAATGAACAAGGCAGAACTCGTCGACGTTCTGACCGAGAAGCTCGGCTCGGACAGGCGCACCGCTACGGCGGCAGTCGAACACATTGTGGACACCATCGTCCGTGCGGTGCACGCCGGAGAGAGCGTGACCATCACCGGCTTCGGTGTCTTCGAGCAGCGGCGTCGTGCCGCACGTGTGGCCCGGAACCCGCGTACCGGTGAGACCGTCAAGGTCAAGCCGACCTCGGTCCCGGCCTTCCGCCCCGGCGCGCAGTTCAAGGCCGTCATCGCGGGCTCCCAGAAGCTCCCCGCGACCGGCCCGGCCGTGAAGCGCGGTGCGGCAGCGGCTGCCAAGAAGACCGCTGCGGCGAAGAAGGCCGCCAAGAAGACCGCGGCCAAGAAGACCACCGCCACCAAGGCCACCGCGGCCAAGAAGACGGCGGCGAAGTCGACTGCGGCCAAGAAGACCACCGCCACCAAGGCGACTGCGGCCAAGAAGACCACGGCGGCCAAGAAGACCACCGCGGCGAAGTCGGCTCCGGCCAAGAAGACCACCGCCACCAAGGCGACCGCGGCCAAGAAGACCACGGCGGCCAAGAAGACCACCGCGGCGAAGTCGGCTCCGGCCAAGAAGACCACCGCCACCAAGGCGACTGCGGCCAAGAAGACCACCGCGGCCAAGAAGACTGCGGCCAAGAAGACCACGGCCCGCAAGTCCACCAAGAAGTAGTAACGCCTCTGCCGTTGCGGCCCGCTCACCCGCGGGCCGCAACATCCAGGCGGGACGCAACGACGACGGCGGCCACCGGATCTGCTCCGGTGGCCGCCGTCTCGTGTGTGCGGAGGTTCGCCGCCCGCGCCGGTGATCGGCCGCGTCAGTAGTCGGAATCGCCGCTCGCCCGCGGCGGCAGACCGTCGGCCGGCAGGGGACTGTCGAGATGATCGGCCGCCACCAGGCGATCACCGCGCAGCGACAGCACCCACATGCTCGCCTTGCGGTTTCGGGCCGCGGGCAGGGCGACCCCGTCGCGCTCCGCCCACCACTCGAGCAGGAACGGAATCACCTTCCCCTGACTGCAGACCACGGGAGTGCCCGGCCCCGCCGCGATCTCCAGGGCCCGCTTGCGCCCCCGATCCGGATCGGCCCGGTACTCCTCCTCCGACAGCGACGGCTCGATCGCGATGTCGAACCCGAAACGCTGCGCGAACGGCTCGACCGTCTGGACGCAACGGGTCCGGTCGGCGGAGAACACCCGGTCCCCCCCGAAGGCCGCCAGTTGCGGTACCAGCGCCTCGGCCTGCGCCCGGCCGGCCGCGTCGAGCGGACGAAAGCGGTCGTCCCCCTTGTACTTCTTCCGGCTGCCCGCCTTGGCGTGACGCACGATCAGCGCGGTGGTGGTGTCGACCGGCACCCGCCGGAACCGGCGGAGCACACTGCGATCCATCGGATAGGACAGCAGATCGAACGCTTCGTCGGGACTCACCCAGCGCAGTTCGTCGACCTCGTCGTTGGGGGTGAACTCCCCGTCGAGGACCCGTGCGACCCAGTAGTCCACGCGCTTGAGTTTGCGGTGCCCCGGCACGGGATAGGTGACCTTCCCGAGCCCGGTGCCCAGCGCCGCGCGGAAACCGGTCTCCTCCTCGATCTCCCGCACCGCGGCGACCACCGCGGTCTCCCCGGGGTCGAGTTTGCCCTTGGGGAAGGACCAGTCGTCGTACCGGGGCCGGTGCACGACGGCGATCTCCGCGTCGTCCGACGTGTTCTCGCCCGCGGGACGCCAGAGGACGGCGCCCGCTGCGAAGATGTTGGCCTTCACCGGCTTGTCGCGTGACTCGCGCAAGGTGTCCTCCACGTCAGGATGCGCGGCTGCGCATGAGTTCGACTTGGTGGTCGCGGGCGGCGGTGCCCGGCGCGGGGGAGGCCGTCCAGGTGCCGTCGCCCTCGAGGGTCCAGCACCGCGTCGCCGGATCGAGCGCCGAATCGAAGATCCCTTCGAGCTGACGGGTCAGGCGCTCGTCCTTGACCTGCACCATCACCTCGACGCGCCGATCGAGATTGCGGTGCATCATGTCCGCGCTGCCGATCCAGAACTCGTTGCTGCCCCGGAACTGGAACAGCCGCGAGTGCTCGAGGAACCGGCCGAGGATCGATCGCACCGTGATGTTCTCGCTCAGCCCCGGCACCCCCGGCCTGAGGGCGCAGATGCCGCGCACGACCACCTCGACGCGCACCCCGGCCCGCGACGCGCGGTAGAGCGAATCGATGACCTGCTCGTCCACGAGAGCGTTGGCCTTGAGCCGGATTCCGCTGGGACGGCCCGCCTCGTGGTGTTCGATCTCACGCTCGACCCGCTCGATGATGCCCTTGCGCACCCCGTGCGGCGCGACGAGCAGATTCCGGTACTGGCCCTTGCGGGAGTAACCGGTGAGCGTGTTGAACAGATCGGTCAGGTCGGCGCCGACCTCGGGGGAGGAGGTGAGCAGACCCACGTCCTCGTAGAGCCGCGCGGTCTTCGGGTTGTAGTTGCCCGTGCCGATGTGGCAGTACCGCCGGATCGTCGAACCCTCCCGGCGCACCACGAGACAGGTCTTGCAATGGGTCTTGAGACCGACGAGTCCGTACACGACGTGCACCCCGGCCTGTTCGAGTTTGCGGGCCCACTTGATGTTGGCCTGTTCGTCGAAGCGGGCCTTGATCTCCACGAGCGCGACCACCTGCTTGCCCGCCTCGGCCGCCGCGATGAGCGCGTTGACGATCGGGGAGTCGCCCGAGGTGCGGTAGAGCGTCTGCTTGATCGCGAGCACCTGGCTGTCGGCGGCGGCCTGCTCGATGAAGCGCTGGACACTCGTGGAGAACGAGTCGTAGGGGTGGTGGACGAGGATGTCCCCTTCGCGCAGCGTCGAGAACACGCTCTTGGGTGTCTCGCGTTCGCCGAAGGCCGGATGCGTCGCCGGAACGAACGGAGCGTCCTTGAGATCCGGCCGGTCCACGGCGTGCACCTGCCACAGCGACGACAGGTCGAGCAGACCCGGCAGCTGCACGACGTCCGAACGGTCGACGTCGAGTTCGCGCAGCAGCAGATCGAGCATGTGCTCGGTCATGTCGTCCGACACCTCGAGCCGCACCGGGGAACCGAAGCGGCGGCGGGCGAGTTCGCGTTCGAGGGCCTGCAGCAGATCCTCGTCGCGGTCCTCCTCGACCTCGAAGTCGGCGTTGCGGGTCACCCGGAAGGCGTGGTGCTCGACGATCTCCATCCCCGGGAACAACACGTGCAGGTGCGCGGCGATCAGTTCCTCGAGGGGCAGGAAGGCCGGCAGACCGTGCGAGGACCCGGCGCGGTCGACCCGGACGAAACGGTCGACGTTGTCGGGGACCTTCACGCGCGCGAAGTGCTCACCGGACGACTGTGAGTCCTTGACGGTGACAGCGAGGTTCAACGACAACCCGCTGATGTAGGGGAAGGGATGCGCGGGATCGACCGCCAGCGGGGTGAGCACCGGGAAGACCTGCTCGGCGAAATACCGTGTCAGCCGCTCGCGTTCGTCCGCCGTCAGGTCCGCCCAGCGGATGATCGAGATGCCCTCCTCGGCGAGCGCGGGCATCACCGAGTCGAGGAACACCTGGGCGTGACGGACGGCGAGTTCGCGCGTGCTCGAGGCGATGAGAGCGAGCTGTGCGCGCGGCGACAGACCGTCCGCCGACCGCACCGACAACCCGGTCTCGGCGCGGCGCTTCAGGCCGGCGACCCGCACCATGTAGAACTCGTCGAGATTCGACGCGAAGATCGCGAGGAACTTCGCGCGTTCGAGCAGCGGCTGGGAGGTGTCCTCCGCGAGCGCGAGCACCCGGGCGTTGAAGTCGAGCCAGCTCTGCTCGCGGTTGAGATACCGGTCCACCGGCAGCGAACTGTCGTGGTTCGTGGTCAGTTGCGGTTCGATCGCCGCCGGGGGTGCGGCGGTGGCCACGCGACTCGGCGGCCGGGTCGACCTCGTCCGGTTGGTCTGGTCGGAACTCGTCGTCGCGTCGGGAGTATCGCCGTTGGTCACCAGTTCATTGTGGCAGAGCCGTCACGAAACGACGTTCTGTCGCGCGGGCCGGGAAACGGTGAATCCGAGTTCGTCCGACACGGCCGCGGTCGCCTCGCCGACCCCGAGACGCGCGGCGGCGACGAGGTCGGCGATCGTGTCCACGTCGAGCCGCAGACCCGGGACCGCATCCGGGACCGCGACGGCACCGGCGGCGACGTGGAGACGCGCCGAATCCGGACCGAAGTGCAAGGGCGGCATGCTGCCGGGGACGCAGTGGAACAGAGCCGTCGTCCCTCCCGCGGTGTGGTCGGTCACCACCGCCGAACCCGACCCGCGGGCGACCTCGCGGGCGCGGGCGAATTCCTCCGGCCGCAACGCCGGCAGGTCGGCCTGCAACGCCACCAGTTCGGCGTCGGGCACGGATTCGCGCACGCGACGTGCCGCCGCCCGCAGGGCCGAATTGAGAGGATCGGGACTGCCGGGCGCGACCGGATCGGGGAACACCTCGGCACCGCACGCTCGCGCGGCACCGGCGACCCGCTCGTCGCCGGTGATCACCGTGACCGCCACGTCACCCGCGGCCATCGCCGCCGAGACCGTGTCGCGCATCATCGCCAGCACGAGTTCGGCGCGCTCGCGGGCGGTGAGGACATCGGACAGCCGCGACTTCGCCAGGCCGAGGGCCTTGACGGGGACGAGCACCTGCGTCGCGGTCATGGGCGCGATTGTGCCAGCCGGCGCGACGCCCGGCGATTCGCGGTCCGTGACGGGCACGCACCCCGAGGCGGCTGCGCGATACTGGGTGCGATCGTGGTGTGGTGACCGTGCCCGGAGGGGCGCACCGAGAGTGAGGGGATGGAGTGACCAGAGCAGCAGTCCTGGGCGCGGGCTCGTGGGGGACGGCGTTCGCGAAGGTTCTGGCGGAGGCCGGGACGGACGTGACGATCTGGGCGCGGCGCGAGGATGTGGCTCGATCCATCGCCGAACGACACGAGAACTCCGACTATCTCTCCGGAATCGCGTTGCCGCCCTCCCTGAAGGCCACCGCCGATCACCGGGTCGCCCTGGAGGGCGCCGATTTCGTCGTGCTGGCCGTGCCCAGCCAGACACTGCGCCACAACCTCGAGACGTGGAATCCGGACATCCCTCCGAACGCCACCCTGCTGAGCCTGGCGAAGGGCATCGAGAGCGGCACCCTGATGCGGATGAGTCAGGTGGTGCGTCAGGTCACCGGCACCGAAGCGAGTCGCATCGCCGTGCTGTCCGGCCCGAATCTCGCGCGGGAGATCGCCGAGGGGCAGCCGGCCGCCACCGTGATCGCGTGCACCGACTCCACCCGCGCGATGGAGATCCAGAAGTCCTGCGCCACCAAGTACTTCCGCCCCTACACGAATTCGGACGTGATCGGCTGCGAGATCGGCGGCGCGTGCAAGAACGTCATCGCCCTCGCGTGTGGGATGGCCGCGGGTGTCGGTCTCGGCGAGAACACGGTCGCGAGCATCATCACCCGCGGTCTCGCCGAGATCATCCGGCTCGGAACCGCCCTGGGCGCCAAGCCCACGACGCTCGCCGGCCTCGCCGGCGTCGGTGATCTCGTCGCCACGTGCACCTCTCCGCTGTCGCGCAACCGCTCGTTCGGGGAACGACTCGGTCGCGGCGGGTCGCTCGAGAGCGCGCAGCAGGCGACGCAGGGGCAGGTCGCCGAGGGAGTCAAGTCGTGCACCTCGGTCCGGGCGCTCGCCGCGAGCTACGACGTCGAGATGCCGCTCACCGACGCCGTGCACCGCGTGTGCCACGAGGGCATGTCGGTGCAGGACGCGATCGGGCTGCTGCTCGGCCGCCGGATCAAGCCGGAGTGAGTGCCGTGACCGGGGATTCCACACGCTGTGTGAAAGCCGTTGCCCACGAAGGTGTTCCGGGTTCCCCGCTGCAGGCGGGCCCGGTCTTCGCCGCGCCCTATCTGCTCGGAGAGGACGAACGCGACGACGTCGACACCTATGCGCGGGCGTCGAATCCGGGCTGGCGTGCACTCGAATCGGCGCTCGCCGCACTCGAACACGCCGCCGCCGCGCGCGTCGTCGGCTCGGGCATGTCCGCGATCACCGTCGCCCTGCGGGCCCTGGCGACACCCGGCGGCACGGCCGTCGTCCCGTCCGACGGCTACTACCAGGTGCGCGCGTACGCCCAGGAGTTCCTGGCGCCGCACGGCGTGAAGGTCGTCGAGATGTCGGTCGCGGAGTTCGGTGACGGCACCCTGACCGACGTTCTGGCGACCGCTCCCGACAATGCCGTCGTCCTGGTCGAGACCCCCTCGAATCCCGGCCTCGACACCGTCGACCTGCGCGCGATCGCGACCGCGTGCCACGTCGCCGACGCGCTGCTGCTCGTCGACAACACCACCGCCACACCCCTCGGCCAGCTGCCTCTCGGGCTCGGTGCCGACGTCGTGGTGGCCAGCGGCACGAAATCCCTCAGCGGCCACAGCGATCTGCTCTTCGGCTACATCGCCGTCACGGACCCGGGCCTGCTCGCCGCGGTCGACCGCGAACGGCTGCTGTCGGGCACGGTGCTCGGGCCGTTCGAGACGTGGCTCGCGCACCGCAGCCTCGGCACCGCGGGGCTGCGCTTCGAGCGCCAGTGCACCAACGCCCTCGCCGTCGCCGAGATGCTGTGCGAGCACCCGGCGGTGACGGGGGTGCGCTATCCCGGTCTGCCCACCGATCCCGCCCATGCGGTCGCCGCCGCGCAGATGCGCCGCTTCGGCCCGCTGGTCACCTTCGTCCTCCCGGGCCGGGAGTACGTGCACCGGTTCGTCCGCAACGCCGAACTCGTGGCCCCGGCGACCAGCTTCGGCGGCATCCACACCACCGCCGACCGGCGGGCACGCTGGGGCGACGCGGTGCCGGAGGGATTCGTCCGCCTGTCCTGCGGCATCGAGGACACCGACGATCTGCTCGCCGATCTCGACGCGGCACTGACCACCCGCTGACGGAGGGGAAGCGCTTCACTTCCTCGCGAGTCCGGCAGATCCGGCGTGCGCAGGACTCGGCTGAGCCGCACCGGCGCGCTACCGGTACGGTTTGACGCGTGAGTACGCCCCGCACCAGGGTGGCCGTCGTCTTCGGTGGCCGCAGCAACGAGCATTCCGTGTCCTGCATCTCCGCAGGCAGCATCCTGCGCAATCTGGACCCGGAGAAGTACGAGGTCGTGCCCATCGGTATCACCCCCGAGGGCGCATGGGTCCTCGGCAACACGGATCCGGCGAACCTGACCGCCGCCGGCCGCGAACTGCCCGTCGTCGACGGCACCGGCGCCGATCTGGTCCTGACCGCGGATCCCACCCGCCGCGGCGACATCGTCGCCCTCGACGAAGGCGCCTACGGCTCCGTGCTCGCCTCGGTCGACGTGGTCTTCCCGGTCCTGCACGGCGCCTACGGCGAGGACGGCACCATCCAGGGCCTGCTCGAACTCGCCGACATCCCCTACGTGGGTCCCGGTGTGCTCGCCAGCGCCGCCGGCATGGACAAGGAGTTCACCAAGAAGCTCCTCGCGGCCGAGGGTCTGCCCGTCGGCTTCCAGATCGTCATGCGCCCGGGCGTCGAGACCCTCACCGAGGAGCAGAAGGAACGGCTGGGCCTGCCCGTCTTCGTCAAGCCGGCTCGCGGCGGCTCGTCGATCGGCATCAGCCGCGTGGCGGACTGGGCGGCCTTCGACGGCGCAGTCGCCAAGGCCCGCGAACACGACCCCAAGGTCATCGTCGAGTCCGCGATCATCGGCCGCGAGGTCGAGTGCGGCGTCCTCGAGTTCCCGGACGGCGACGTGCGTGCCAGCGTCGTCGCGGAGATCCGCATGCCCGACACCTCGGGCGACCACGAGGTCTTCTACGACTTCGACACCAAGTACATCGACGACGTGTGCGAGTTCGACGTCCCCGCGAAGCTGGACGAGGACATCTCCGACCGCATCCGCGAACTCGCGGTGCGGGCCTTCCGGGCACTCGACTGCCACGGCCTGTCGCGGGTGGACTTCTTCGTCACCGAGGACGGCCCGGTGATCAACGAGATCAACACGATGCCCGGCTTCACCTCGATCTCGATGTATCCGCGGATGTGGCAGGCGGCCGGCATCGAGTACTCCGAGCTGCTGTCGATCCTCGTCGAGACGGCGCTCGCGCGGGGTACCGGCCTGCGCTGACGGCGCTCGGTGCCCTCGGGGTTCCTCGGGGGCACGGCCTGTCGGGCCTCCCACCGGCCCGACTAGGCTGGACCCATGACTGCCGTGACTCCCGACTCTGCTGCGACCCACGCCGGCACGGACACCCGCGAGGCCGTTCACGCCGCCGCGCGTCGCGCGCGCGTGGCCTCGCGCCGTCTCGCGCTGCTCACCACCACCGAGAAGGACGCGGCCCTGAACGCCGCCGCCGACGCCCTCCTCGCCGCCTCGGAGACCGTTCTCGCCGCCAACGCCGAGGACATCGAGACCGCCCGCGCCGCGGGCACCGAGGAGGCCATCCTCGACCGGCTGCGCCTGACCCCGGCCCGCGTCGAGGGCATCGCGGCGGGCCTGCGCCAGGTGGCGGGCCTGCCCGATCCGATCGGTGGCGTGGTGCGGGGCTCCACCCTGCCCAATGGTCTCGAGCTGCGGCAGGTCCGCGTCCCGCTCGGCGTGGTCGGCATGGTCTACGAGGCCCGCCCCAACGTCACCGTCGACGCCTTCGGCCTGGCCCTGAAGTCCGGCAACGCCGCCCTGCTGCGCGGCTCCTCCTCGGCAGCCCACTCCAACGCCGCGCTCGTCGAGATCCTGCGCGCCTCGCTCGAGGGCCAGGGGATCCCGGCCGACGCCGTGCAGCTCCTGCCCAGCGCCGACCGCTCCTCGGTCACCCACCTCATTCAGGCCCGCGGCCTCGTCGACGTGGTGATCCCGCGTGGTGGCGCCGGCCTGATCGCCGCGGTCGTCCGCGACGCCACGGTGCCCACCATCGAGACCGGTGTGGGCAACTGCCACGTCTACATCCACTCCGCGGCCGACCTCGACATGGCCGAGAAGATCGTGGTCAACGCGAAGACACGCCGCCCGAGCGTGTGCAACACCGCCGAGACGATCCTCGTCGACAAGGCGATCGCCGACACCGCGGTGCCGCGCCTGCTGCAGGTGTTCCAGTCGCACAGCGTCACCGTCCACGGCGACCTGCCGGGTCTCGTGCCCGCCACCGAGAAGGACTGGGCGGAGGAATACCTCTCGCTCGACGTGGCGCTCGCGGTCGTCGACGATCTCGACGCCGCCGTCGACCACATCGACCGCTGGGGCACCGGCCACACCGAGGCCATCGTCACCTCCGACCTGGCCGCTGCGCGGGAGTTCACCACGCGTGTGGACGCCGCAGCCGTTATGGTCAACGCTTCGACGGCGTTCACGGACGGCGAGCAGTTCGGCTTCGGCGCGGAGATCGGTATCTCCACCCAGAAGCTGCACGCGCGGGGCCCGATGGGTCTGCCCGAACTGACGTCGACGAAGTGGGTGGTGTGGGGCGACGGCCACACCCGCCCCGCCTGATCTCGACGAAAGGATCCAGCGTGGATCGTGCGCTGCCGACCACCCCGCCGACCTTCGCGGATGTCCAGGACGTGATCGAGCGGCTGGCCGCGACGGGCTATCTGGCCGACAAGGGCACGGCGACCGCCGTGTTCCTGGCCGACCGTCTCGGCAAGCCGCTGCTCATCGAGGGCCCGGCGGGTGTCGGCAAGACCGAACTCGCCCGGGCCGTGGCCGAGACCGCCGGTGCCGAACTGGTGCGTCTGCAGTGCTACGAGGGGGTCGACGAGTCCCGCGCGCTGTACGAGTGGAACCACGCCAAGCAGATCCTGCGCATCCAGTCGGCGGGTGCGGGCGCCGCGGCGGGGGAGAGCTGGGACAGCACCAAGGAGGACGTGTTCTCCGAGGAGTTCCTGCTCTCGCGTCCGCTGCTCACCGCGATCCGCCGCGAGGACCCCACGGTGCTGCTCGTCGACGAGGTCGACAAGGCCGACGTCGAGATCGAGGGCCTGCTGCTCGAGGTCCTCAGCGACTTCGCGGTGACCGTCCCGGAGCTCGGGACCATCCGCGCGACCCGCCGGCCGTTCACGGTGCTCACCTCGAACGCCACCCGCGAGTTGTCGGAGGCGCTCAAACGCCGGTGCCTGTTCCTGCACCTGGACTTCCCGGACGCCGATCTCGAACGCCGGATCCTGGCCAGCCGTGTGCCGGAGCTGCCCGACGCCCTCGCCGAGCAGCTCGTGCGCACCGTCGGGGTGCTGCGCGACATGCAGCTCAAGAAGGTCCCCTCGGTCGCCGAGACCATCGACTGGGGCCGCACCCTGCTCGCCCTCGGCCTCGAGACCCTCGACGACGCAGCGCTGACCAGCACCCTCGGGGTGGTGCTCAAACACCGTTCCGATCAGCTGCGGGCCGCGGCCGAGCTGCGGCTGAACTGACATGACGGGGCCGCACCTGTCCGGAACGGGAGCACCGGCGGCACCGAACGGGCTGCCCGGGCACCTCGTCGGGTTCGTCGAGGCCCTGCGCCGCCGCGGCATCGCGGTCGGGCCGTCGGAGACCGTCGACGCCGGTCGTGTGCTGACCGTCCTCGACCTGCTCGACCGGGAGGCGCTGCGTGAGGGGCTCGCCTGCACCCTGCTGCGCCGGCCCACGCACCGGCCGGTCTTCGACACGCTGTTCGACCTGTGGTTCCCGCCCGCCATCGGCAGCCGCAGCAGTGACGGCCCGGACGTGGAGATCCCGCGCACCCCGGACGGGGAGGTCGACCTCGACGCGCTGCGCGAGCTCATCGCGGAACTGCTCACCGACGAGTCCCCGGAAGCCCTCGAGACCACCGAGCGGCTCGTCGCCCGCATCGTCGAGGAACTCGGGCAGTACGCCTCGTCGAACGGCCCGTCCTTCTCCGCCTACCAGGCGCTGCGCGACGTGTCCCCGGAGACGCTGGTGACGAAGATCCTCGAGGGTCTGCTCGGCAACGCCGACCGGGAGGAACGCGAGGACATCCCCTACGAGACCGAGATCGCGCGCCGCACCGCCGCCCGGCAGGTCGCGGACTTCCGCGCGATGGTCGAACGCGAGACGCGCCGCCGCACCGCCGAACAGCTCGGCCGCGAACGCGTCGAGAAGTACGGGGTACCGAAGCTCGCCGAGGAGGTCGACTTCCTGCGCGCCTCCGACTCCGAACTCGTGGCGCTGCGCCGCAGTGTCGTGCCGCTCGCCCGGCTGCTCGCCAGCCGGCTCGCCGCCCGCCGGCGACGTGCCCGCGCCGGGGAGATCGACCTGCGCCGCACCCTGCGCAGGTCCATGTCCACCGGCGGGGTGCCCATCGATCTCGTCAACCGCAGACCGCGACCGGCCCGCCCGGAACTGGTGATCCTGTGCGACGTGTCCGGTTCGGTCGCCGGTTTCTCCCACTTCACGTTGCTGCTGGTGCACGCGCTGCGCGAGCAGTTCTCCCGCGTTCGAGTGTTCGCCTTCGTCGACACCGCCGACGAGGTGACCCACTACTTCTCGGCCGGCGCCGACCTCGGGGAGGCCATGTCGCGGATGCTGCAGGAGGCGACGCTCGTCACCTACGACGGCCACTCCGACTACGGGCACGCCCTCGGCAGCTTCATCGACAACCACGCCCACGCCCTCACCAGCCGCAGTTCGCTGCTGATCCTCGGGGACGCCCGCAACAACTACCGCAACCCCAACCGCGAGGCCCTCGAGCATCTCGTCGAGGTGGCGCGACACGCGCACTGGCTCAATCCCGAACCGAAGGGGCAATGGGGATCGGGAGATTCGGCGGCCCGCGTCTACGGCGAGATCATCACGATGCACGAGTGCCGGTCGGCGCAGCAGCTGGCGACGGTGGTGGCGAGTCTGCTCCCCGTGTGAACCCGTAAGCTGGACAACCGTGCATCAGCCAACGGATCGGCACCCGCGCCCGCAGCGCCGCCTGGGTGTGATGGGTGGAACGTTCGACCCGATCCATCACGGACACCTCGTCGCAGCGAGCGAGGTCGCTGCGAGCTTCGACCTGGACGAAGTGATCTTCGTGCCCACCGGGCAGCCGTGGCAGAAGTCCGGCCGGGACGTCAGTCCCGCCGAACACCGCTACCTGATGACGGTGATCGCGACCGCGTCGAACCCGCGCTTCACCGTCAGCCGTGTGGACATCGACCGCCACAAGACGACCTACACCGTCGACACCCTCCGGGACCTCAAGGCGCAGTATCCGGACGACGAGCTGTACTTCATCACCGGCGCCGACGCCCTGGGGTCGATCCTGTCCTGGCAGGACTGGCAGAGCCTGTTCGAACTGGCCCGCTTCGTCGGGGTCTCCCGCCCCGGCTACGACCTCCATGCCGAACACCTGGCACCCCATCTGGACGACCTGCCCGCCGAGGCCGTGACCCTCGTCGAGATCCCCGCCCTGGCGATCTCGTCGACGGACTGCCGCACGCGGGTCCGTGAGCACCGACCGGTCTGGTACCTGGTACCGGACGGCGTCGTGCAGTACATCAACAAGCACCGGCTCTACCTCCCCGACCCGCACCCGGGTGGGGAGTCCGCCCCGGTGCCCGACGCCGACACCCCCGGCCCCATCGAGAAAGAGAGCACGCAGTGAGTGCAACGGCAGAAGCGACGGAAATGGCCCGCATCGCGGCCCTGGCCGCCGACGAGAAGCTCGCCACCGACGTCGTGGTGCTCGACGTGTCCGAACAGCTGGTCATCACCGACTGCTTCGTCATCGCGTCCGCACCCAACGAACGGCAGGTCAACGCGATCGTCGACAATGTGGAGGAGAAGCTGCGCCTGGCCGGGCACAAGCCGGTGCGCCGCGAGGGCACCCGTGAGGGCCGCTGGACGCTGCTCGACTACATCGACGTCGTCGTGCACATCCAGCACGAGGACGAGCGCAACTTCTACGCCCTCGACCGGCTGTGGAAGGACTGCCCCGTCATCGAGGTCGACGGCATCGGCGGCCCCCGCTCGGCCCTCGACGAGGACACCGACAATCCGGAGGCTGTGCCGACCGACAATCCGGAGGCTGTGCCGACCGACAATCCGGAGGATGTGTGAGCAATCCGGTACGCGTGCGGCACCTGATCCTGCTGCGCCACGGACAGACCGAGTACAACGCGACCCAGCGCATGCAGGGCCAGCTCGACACCGACCTGTCCGAACTCGGCCGGCGGCAGGCACAGGCCGTCGCCGAGGCGATCGCGCGGTTCGATCCGCTCGCCATCGTCTCGTCCGATCTGCGGCGTGCCTACGACACGGCCACGGCCGTCGGCGACCGCGTCGGCCTGCCCGTCGCGATCGACACCCGGCTGCGGGAGACGCACCTCGGCGAATGGCAGGGGCTCACCCACACCGAGGTCGACGCCGTTGCCCCCGGTGCGCGCAGCGCGTGGCGGGCCGACGCCACCTGGGCGCCGCCCGGTGGGGAGAACCGCGTCGATGTCGCACGCCGGAGCATCGCCGTCGTCGGGGAACTGCTCGACAAGTACGAGTCGTGGTCGGATCGGCCCATCGTGCTGGTCGCGCACGGCGGCCTGATCGCCGCGCTCACCGCGGCGCTGCTCGACCTCCCGGTCGACCGGTGGCCCGTGCTCGGAGGGCTCGGCAACACCGGCTGGGTTCAGCTCAGCGGATACGGCGAGGTGCCGAACTGGCGCCTCGACGTGTGGAACGCGACGGCTACGGTGGCGCCCGATGACGTCCTCTGATCCGGTCGCCGCGAACGGAGAACCGGACGCGGCGCCGCAGCGCCCGACCCTGCTCGTCATCGGCGACTCCCTCAGCTACTACGGCCCGAAGGGCGGCCTGCCCGCCGACCATCCGCGGATCTGGCCGAATCTCGTGGCGGCCGAACTCGGCTGGGACGTCGAACTCGTGGCCCGCATCGGCTGGACCACCCGCGACGCCTGGTGGGCCATGACCCAGGACCCCCGGGTGTGGGCGGCGATCCCCCGCGCCGGCGCCGTGGTCCTCGCCGTCGGCGGCATGGACACCCTGCCGTCGCCGCTGCCCACCGCGCTGCGCGAGGGCCTGCGGTACATCCGGCCGCCGGCGCTGCGCCGCGTCGCCCGCACCGCCTACGGCTGGCTGCAGCCGCGCCTGTCGCCGCTCGGCCGGCCCGTCGCGCTGCCGCCGCGGGTGAGCGTCGAGTACCTCGAAACGATCAGGGACTCACTGGCGTACATGCGACCGGATCTGCCGGTGATCGCGACCCTGCCGTCCGTGCACCGCAGCGAGCAGTACCGCAGCGTGCACCGCGGCCGGCTCCCCGCCGTCCGCGCGATCGTCGCGTGGGCCCGCGAGAAGTCCGTTCCCCTGGTCGATCTCGGTGAGGCGGTGCGCGAGAACGTCTTCTCCGACGACGCGAACCCCGACGGTATCCACTGGGGCTGGGAAGGCCATCGGCGGGTCGCCGAGGCCGTCGGCGAAGCCGTCCGCATGGTGCACCGGGATGCGCAGTCCCCGGTGGAGGGCATACGGTAGGCCTCGTGTCCGTCGTCGTGGTTACCGATTCGTCGTGTTGCATCGACCCGGAGGTGATCGACCGGTTCGACATCCGGGTCGTGCCTCTGCACGTCGTCGCGGACGGACGCGACCTGCGTGAGGGAGTCGACGAGTTGCCCGACGACCTGTCGGGGGTGACCACCTCCGGTCCGTCCCCGGCCGAACTCACCGACGTCTACGCGGAGGCGCTCGACGCCAGCGACGGCGACGGTGTCGTCGCCGTGCACCTGTCGCGGCTTCTGTCGGGCACTTGGGACGCCGCCCGCCACGCCGCCGAGGCGTTCGGTGACCGCATCCGTCTCGTCGACTCGCAGAGCACCGCGATGGGATTGGGATTCGCGGTCGTCGAAGCGGCGCGGGCCGCCCGCGCCGGCGCCTCCCCGGCGCAGGTCTACGAGCGGGCGGTGCGGGTCGCGGCGACCGCGAAGACGTTGCTCGTCGTCGACCGCCTCGACCACCTGCGGCGGGGCGGCCGGATCGGCACGGCCACCGCACTGCTCGGCACCGCGCTCGCGATGAAACCGGTCCTGCACATCGTCGACGGCAAACTCGTGCTCCGCGAGAAGACCCGCACCATGACCAAGGCGATGGCCAAGCTCGTCGACGGAGTGGTCGCGGAGGCGGGGGAGGACCCGCTCGTCGCAGTGCACCACCGGCAGGCACCGGACCGGGCACGCACCCTCGCCGAGCAGCTGTCCGAGCGGCTTCCCGACGGCACGGAGGTCGGTGTCTCCGAGCTCGACGCCGTGCTCGGCGCGCATGTGGGCCCGGGCGCGGTCGGGGTCGTGGTGGCCTCCGCCGCGACCGGCGACTGAATCCTCCTACACCATCCGCCGCACCGGAGACGCGCTCCGGCGCCGGAATCCGCCGGTTCGTCCACAGGCTGACGATCCATCCACAGATCCACCCGATCCGCCGTTTTCCGGCCCGGTCCCGGTCGACGCGGCCGTTAGCGTCGCGGCATGGCCAGCAGTGACCCTCGCGACCTGGTGCGCACCCGGCTCGGGGCGATCGCGCGCTCCGCGGAGATGCCGGACATCCCGCCTTGGACCGATGACGACAGGTGGCCGGACGCCGAGGACGATCCGGACGAATCCCCTTCCCGCGTCGGCATCCTCGACCGTCTCGCCGCCGCACGGTGGGACACCGGACGGCGGGGCACCGCGGCGCTCGCCGCCGTCGGGGTGCTCGCCGCTGTGGTGACCCTCGTCGTGCTGTGGCGCGACCGGCCCGTCGCCGAACCGGTGCCGCCGCTGCCGTCCGTCGAGATCGCCGCGCCCACCGCGACATCCGAGACGGGTGAACCGGAGGAGTCCGGCGAACAGGTGGTCAGTGTCGTCGGTGCCGTGGCGCGACCCGGACTCGTCCGTCTCGCCCCCGGAGCGCGCGTCGCCGACGCCCTCGACGCCGCCGGGGGCGCCCTCGACGGTGCCGACCTGATCGGCCTCAACCTCGCCCGGCGGGTCGCGGACGGCGACCAGATCGTCGTGGGAGTCGTTCCACTCCAACCGGTTCCACCCTCCAGTGGAATCCTCGACGGAGGCGGCGAGGCGTCAGGCGCCGACACCGGCGGCGGCCTGCTCGATCTCAACACCGCCGACGAAGCGGCACTCGACGCGCTGCCCGGCGTCGGGCCCGTCACCGCCGCCGCGATCGTGGCGTGGCGCACCACACACGGACCGTTCACCGACATCGAACAACTCGGTGAGGTCGACGGGATCGGCCCGGCCCGGCTCGCGCGGCTACGACCGTTGGTGACGGTGTGAGCGGCGACGGCACCGGCACGGTATGCGACGTCCGCGCCGATGCGCCGGAATCGCTCCGCCCCGACGCGCGACTGGTGCCGTGCGTGGCCGCGGCCTGGGCGGCGACCCTGCTCGGGCTGGCCGCCGGCTGGCGGGTCGCCGCCGGACTCGTGCTCGTGGCCGGGGTCGCCGCGGCAACCCTGGTGTGTGTCCGCCGGTTCCGGCGCCGGACGGGCGCGCGGACGATCCTCGCGGTGCTGGTCGTGGTCGCCGGTTTCGGGACGGCGGCCGGTGTCCGGATGTGGGCGGCCGACCACCATCCCCTCGCCGACGCGGCCGAGAAGGGTTCGCGGGCAACGGTCGTGCTCGTCCCCACCGACGACCCGCGTCACATCCGGGCCGCGGCGTTCGACGGCAGCCCGCGGGTGCGGATCCCCGCGCGGCTCGAACACCTCACCGTGGCCGGACGATCCGTCGAGGCGGGTGGCGCGGTGGTCGTCTTCGCCCCGGCTGCATCGTGGACGGATGTACTTCCGGGGCAACGGATCACCGCGCGGGTGAAGGTCGCCGTGTACGAGGGGTCCGGCACCGTCGTCGCGGTCCTTCGCGCCGACGACCCTCCCCGGCGGATCGACCCGCCGCCGGCTTGGCAGCGCTGGGCCGGTGCGATGCGCCACCGGCTCGCGGACGCGGCCGCGGCGGTGCTCCCCGCCGACCGTGCGGGCCTGCTGCCGGGCCTGATCGTGGGGGACACCTCGGCACTGACCGACGAGGTGCGTGAGGACTTCCGTGTGGCCGGTCTGACCCATCTCACCGCCGTGTCGGGTGCCAACGTGAGCATCGTGCTCGGCGCGGTACTGCTCGTGGTCCGCGCGGTCGGCCTCGGGCCTCGCATCGGAACACTGCTCGCGGCAACGGCTCTGGCGTTCTTCGTCGTACTGGTGCGGCCCTCGGCGAGCGTGGTGCGCGCCGCCGCGATGGGTTCGATCGGGCTGCTCGCCTTCGTCACCGGACGGGAACGGCAGGCCCTGCCGGCGTTGTGCGCGGCGGTGGGGGCGCTGCTGATCGCGATGCCGGACCTCGCCGTCGACGTCGGTTTCGCCCTGTCGGTCTCGGCGACGGCCGCGCTGATCGTCGCCGCCCCACCGGTGGTGGCGGGGCTCGAACGCCGCGGCTGGCCCCGGCCGGTCGCGGAGACGACCGCGATGGCGGCGGTCGCGTCCGTGGTGACGGCACCGATCGTCGCGGCGATCAGCGGCACCGTCAGCCTCGTGTCGATCGGCGCCAACGTCCTCGTCGCCCCCGTGCTCGCGCCGCTGACCGTGCTCGGATCGGCGCTCGCGGTGGTGGCCCCGCTCGCCCCCGGTGTGGGGGGACTGCTCGCGCGCGGCACGGATCCGATGGTGTGGTGGCTGGTCACGGTCGCCGACCGCGCCGCCGCGTTGCCGTCGGCGCAGGTGTCGGTACCCGGAGGTCCCGCGGGTGCCGCCACCGTCCTCGTGTTCGTCGCCGTCGGATGGACGATCGTGCGGCATCGGCGGATACGGGTGGCGGCACTCGTGGCCGCGATCGCCGCGGCGGCCGTGTGGCTGCCGGTGCGGCTGGTACGCCCCGGCTGGCCCGCGGCCGAATGGCTCTTCGTCGCCTGCGATGTCGGGCAGGGCGACGCCCTGGTGCTCGCGGCGGGGGAGGGCCGCGCCGTCGTCGTCGACACCGGACCGGAACCCGCACCCGTCGATCGGTGCCTGCGCCGCCTGCGGATCCGCACCGTCACCGCGCTCGTGCTGACCCATCTGCACGCCGATCACACCGGCGGCGCCACCGGGGTGCTGGCCGGGCGGACCGTCGAAACACTGGTGCTCGGCCCGGGCGCCGCAGCGCGGGAGGGCGGCGTGGACGTGCTGCGCCTCGCCGCGGACGCGGGGATCCCGGTGCGGGAGATCGCCGCCGGTGCCGGGCTGCGGGCCGGGGACACGGCGATCCGGGTGCTGGCGCCCGCCGCGGATCCCGCGGCCCGGCCGGTGTCCGGCAGCCCGGAGAACGACGCGTCGCTGATCCTGGCCGTGGACACCGTCGTGGGACGGATCCTGCTGCCCGGCGACGCCGAGGCCGCGGCCCTCGACGCCCTCGTGCGTTCCGGTGCCGACGTGCGCGCCGACGTGCTGAAGCTGCCGCACCACGGGTCGCGCACCACCCCCGCAGGATTCCTCACCGCGGTGCGGCCGCGGGTCGCGGTGGTCAGCGCCGGTGCCGACAACCTGTTCGGGCATCCGCATCCCGAGATCGTCACCGCCCTGCGCGAGTCGGGCGCACGGGTGTGGCGCACCGACCTGCACGGCGACGTCGCGGTGATCCGCGCGGGATCCGGGGCACTGGCGGTGGTGTCGGCTGCGCGTGGGACGATCGAGCCGTGAGCGACACGTCCCTGCATCTGGTTCTCGGTGAAGAAGAGTTGCTCGTCGAGCGGGCCGTCGCGAGGATCGTCGCCGACGTCCGCGCCCGCAGCGGCGACCCGACGGACCTGCCCGTCTCGCGCCTGCGTGCCGGTGATGCCGGGGTGTCCGAACTCGCCGAGCTGCTGAGCCCGTCGCTGTTCGCCGAGGAACGGGTGGTGATCCTCGAAGCGGCCGCCGAGGCCGGCAAGGACGCCTCGGCCCTGATCCTCGAGGTGGCCGGGGACCTGCCGCCCGGTGTGACCCTCGTCGTCGTCCACAACGGCGCGGGCCGCGCCAAGGCGATGGTGCCGGCGCTGCGCAAGTGCGGCGCCGAGGAGCACGACTGCATGGTGCCGGCCAAGGCGGGGGAACGGGCGAGCTGGGTCCGCGGCTTCGTCCACAAGGAGTTCCAGGCGGCCGGGGTGCGGGTGTCGGGGGAGGTCGAGCAGCTCGTCATCGAGGCCGTCGGCTCCGATCTGCGCGAGCTCGCCGCGGCGTGCAGCCAGCTCGTCGCCGACACCGGCGGCAAGATCGACGCCGCCGCGGTGCGGCGCTACTACTCCGGCAAGGCCGAGATCTCCGGCTTCGACGTGGCGGAGAAGGCCGTCACCGGAGATACCGCGGGTGCTCTCGAAGCACTGCGGTGGGCCATGCTGCGCGGCGTGCCCCACGTGCTGCTCGCCGATGCGCTCGCCGACGCGGTGCACACCATCGCCCGGGTCGGTTCGGCCGGTCGTGGCGACCCGTTCGCGCTCGCGTCGTCGCTGGGGATGCCGCCGTGGAAGGTCAAGAAGGCCCAAGGACAGGCCCGCACGTGGGCGCCGGCCTCGATCGGCACCGCGCTCGGGGTGGTCGCGGCCCTCAACGCCGACGTCAAGGGCGCGGCCGCCGACGCGGACTACGCCCTCGAACACGCCGTGCGGCAGATCGCCCAGCTCGTGTCCTGATCAACCGCCCACATGCGGAAAGGGGGCGTACCGGATGTCCGGTACGCCCCCTTTCGGGTGCATGCGAAGCCACGACGGCCTCCCCTCACGAAGAGGGACGGCCGTCGTGAAGCAGAGCCTGTGTCTACTAGCTCGGAGCGATGAACTCAGAGCTTGTTGGCAAGCTTCGCGAGAGCAGACTTCTTGTTGGCGGCCTGGTTCTTGTGGATGATGCCCTTGCTGGCAGCCTTGTCGAGCTGGCGGCTCGTGGCGACGAGGAGCTCGTTGACCTTGTCCTTGTCGCCCGCGGCCGCAGCCTCGCGGAACGAACGGATCGCCGTACGCAGCGACGACTTCACCGACTGGTTCCGGAGCCGGTTGCGCTCGTTGGTGCGAATCCGCTTCACCTGGGACTTGATGTTGGCCACGCGTAAAATCCTGTCGTCTTGCTGGTAGCTGGTAGGAAAGCTCTGGGTGCGCACGGGCACCGATGGACAAGACTACCAAGAACGGTTCGCAAAGCCCAAACCGGTGTGGATCACCCTCGTCACCGACCCTGATGTTTCGTGCATGAAACGACTCTGTTTCATCTGAGGTCACCTGCTCACGCGTGTAGAACGATGCTGGGCATGAGCCGCACGATCTCTCCCGAACAGGCCGGACCCGCGCCCGGCCGCGCCGTCTCGGACGTCTTCGCAGGCTACCCGGGCACCGGCTCGGGCCGGCCCGACGTGCCCGTCGCCTACGACGAGATGTTCGATGCCGACGGTGCCGTGCGCGAGCCCTACCGCCGGCTGTTCGACACCCTCACCGCGAAGGGTGCCGACGATCTCGCCGCGCGCACCGAGGCCCTGGGTCGTGCGTTCACCGACCAGGGCGTGACCTTCTCGCTGTCCGGTCAGGAGCGTCCTTTCCCGCTGGACATGGTCCCGCGCGTCATCGCCGCCGCGGAATGGTCCGAACTCGAACGCGGCATCCGGCAGCGGGTGCGCGCCCTGGAGCTGTTCCTCGCCGACGTCTACGGCGAGCAGCACATCCTCCGCGACCGCGTACTGCCGCGTCGCCTGGTCACCTCGTGCCCGCACTTCCACCGGCAGGCCTCGGGCATCGTCCCGCCCAACGGCGTGCGCATCCACGTCGCGGGCATCGACCTGATCCGCGACGAGAAGGGCACCTTCCGCGTCCTCGAGGACAACCTGCGCTCGCCGTCCGGGGTCTCCTACGTCATGGAGAACCGCCGCGCCATGGCCCGCGTCGCCCCCGATCTGTTCGCCCAGCACAAGGTGCGGCCCGTCGGGGACTACGCCCTGCACCTGCTGCGCGCGCTGCGCGCCTCCGCAGCACCGAACGCCGCCGACCCCACCGTGGTCGTGCTCACCCCGGGCATCGCCAACTCCGCCTACTTCGAGCACTCGCTGCTGGCCCGCCAGATGGGCGTCGAACTCGTCGAGGGCCGCGACCTGTTCTGCCGCGACAACGTCGTCTACATGCGCACCACCGAAGGCGAACGTCAGGTCGACGTCATCTACCGGCGCATCGACGACGACTATCTCGACCCGCTGCACTTCCGGCCCGACTCGGTGCTCGGCGTCGCCGGCCTGGTCAACGCCGCCCGCGCGGGCAACGTGGTCATCTCGAGCGCCGTGGGCAACGGGGTCGGCGACGACAAGCTCGTCTACACCTACGTGCCCGAGATCATCGACTACTACCTCGGCGAGGAACCGCTGCTACCCAACGTCGACACCCTGCGCTGCTGGCTGGACGACGAACGCGAGGAGGTCCTCGACCGCATCGACGAACTCGTCCTCAAACCCGTCGAGGGCTCCGGCGGCTACGGCATCGTCTTCGGCCCCGACGCCTCCACCGTCGAACTGGACGAGATGGCCCGCAAGATCCGCGAGGATCCGCGCAGCTGGATCGCGCAACCGGTCGTACAGCTGTCCACCGTCCCCACCCGGGCGGGCAACGCGCTCGCACCCCGCCACGTCGACCTGCGTCCGTTCGCCGTCAACGACGGCGACGACGTGTGGGTGCTGCCCGGCGGGCTCACCCGCGT
>Ga0182741_1001993_pt1 | contig 24792 bp, 20 predicted proteins | sample eDN5th37CBELigOP_FD_128874 | JGI IMG/M metagenome (GOLD analysis project Ga0182741, IMG submission 128874) | Enriched Organic Plus compost microbial communities from Emeryville, California, USA - eDNA 5th pass 37_C BE-Lig OP (version 2) (version 2) ... | reverse complement strand
TGAACATGCGGCGGCATCACTCGCTCAAGGGCAAGCTGCTGGCCACGCTGATGGGCGTGAGCCTGGTTGGCTGGCTGATCTGGCTGGGCTGCCAGTACGTGCAGGTCTCGCGACAGCAGAGCGGACACTGGGACCAGTCGCTGCGCGAGGTCGGCCAGCAGATCCTGATGTCGATGCCGAGCGACGTGGACACCGTCGGCGGCCGCTCGCGCCTGCAATTGCCGGCGGATCTGCCGGCCCAGCCGAACTACAAGTTCGACAAGATCCGCTTCCAGGTCTGGAGCCTGCAGCGGCGCGAAAGCATCGTGTCGTCGAACGGCGCGCCGACGACGCCGTTGCAGCCCAGTTTCCGGACCGGACTGGCCAACACCCACGCCGCCGGCGACGACTGGCGCGTCTACGCGGTCACCGATGCCAGCGGCCGCGTGCAGGTGCAGGTCGGGATGTCGCGCAAGCAGCTGCGCGCCGAGCTGGCGTGGTGGGTGAAGGTCACGCTGTTGTCGGCGGTGGCGCTGATGGCCGGGCTGGCGCTGGCGATCTGGGCGGCCATCCGCTGGAGCCTGCGGCCGGTGAACCGCCTGCGCGACCAGATGTCGCAGCGCGATGCCCTGGACCTGGCGCCCTTGCCCACGGCGGGCATTCCGCGCGAAATCCAGCCGCTGCTGGAGTCGTTCAACCACCTGCTGGCGCGGCTGGCCGAAGCCATGCAGGGCGAGCGCCAGTTCCTGGCCGACGCGGCGCACGAGCTGCGCACGCCGCTGGCCGCGCTGCAGACGCAGACGCAGGTGGCCCTGCGCGCCGGCAGCGAGGCCGACGCGCGGCAGGCGCTGGGCCAACTCGCGCACGGCATCGAGCGGACGTCGCGGCTGGCCCAGCAGTTGCTGGATTCGGCGCGCATCGACGCCTCGCAGCGCCGGCATGAACACGCGACGGTCGAACTGGCCGACGTGGTCACGATGGTGGTGCGCGAATTCGAGGCGATGGCCTCGCGCCGCCAGCAGACGATCGTGCTCAATACCGCGGTCGCGCCGGTCTGCGGCGACCTGGACGATCTGGGCGTGCTGGTCCGCAACCTGATCGACAACGCCATCCGCTACAGCGGCGAAGGCGGCCGGGTCGTGGTCGCCTGCGGCCGCGACGCCACCGACACCGGCGTGGAGCTGACCGTCACCGACAACGGTCCGGGCGTGCCGCGCGAAGAGCGCGAGCAGATCTTCGACCGCTTCTTCCGGGGCAGCAACGGCAACGGCGAGCGCGGCAGCGGCATCGGCCTCTCGCTGGTCCGGCGCATCGCCCAGGCCTACGGCGCCCAGGTCAGCGTGGACGATGGCCTGGACGGACGCGGGCTGTCGATCCGGGTGCGCTTCCCGGATCGCTGAGCGCGATCAGCGCGGCAACCGCCACCACGGCGTGAACGGCGGCGGCGCGGCGATCGAAACCGGCTCGCCGATCATCGGCGTGCTTACCGCCACGCCGCGCGCGCTGGCGATGCCGCTGACCGCTTCCATCGGGGCGTCCCAGTCGTGGAAGGCAAGGTCGAACGTACCGTTGTGGATCGGCATCATCCAGCGGCCCCGCAGGTCCAGGTGCGCCTGCACGCTCTGCTCCGGCAGCATGTGCACGCCTTCCCATAGCGGATCGTAGGCGCCGCATTCGAGCAGGGTCAGATCGAACGGCCCGAACCGCTCGCCAATCTCGCGGAAGCCGGCGAAGTAGCCGGTGTCGCCGCTGAAGAAGATGCGTTGCCGCGGCGTTTCGATGACCCAGGACGCCCACAGGGTGGGATTGGTCCGGAAGGGTGCGCGACCGGAGAAGTGCTGCGCGGGCGTGGCCGTCAGTTGCAGGCCGCCCGCGCGCACCGACTGCCACCAGTCCAGTTGGGTGATCCGTTCCTTCGGTACGCCCCAGCGCGCCAGCAGATCGCCCACGCCCAACGGCGTGATGAAGCGTTCGGCGCGCGTGGCCAGCGCGCGGATGCTGGCCTTGTCGAGGTGATCGTAGTGGTCGTGCGACAGGATCACGCCGGCGAGCGGCGGCAAATCCGCCAATGCAATCGCAGGTGCATGGAAGCGGCGCGGACCGGCCCATTGCACCGGCGACGCGCGCTCGGAAAACACCGGATCGGTGATCCAGTAACCGCCTTCGAGTTTCAGCAGCACGGTGGAATGACCGATGCGATAGAGCGTGCCGTCCGCGGCCGCGTCCAGTTCGGCGCGAGTGATGCGCCGGATCGGCAGCGCGGCCGGCGGCACGGTGCGATCCGATTTGTCGAACATGAAGCGCCACCACAGGCCGGGCATTTCGCGGGTCGAGGGCTGGCGCGGTCGGACCGGATTATGGAACGCGCGCTCGCGGTACTGCGGCGACTGCGGATAGGGAACGGTGCTGCAGGCGGACAGGGACATGTAGAGCGATCCGGCGATGAGGAGCAGGCAGGCGGTGGCGACGCCCCGGCCGAGGCGCCGCCGGGGGGAGGAACGGCGGCGCCCGCGGCTCATGACGCGACGGGAGGCTGGAGGCGGAGCGCGACGTTGCCGCCGGCATCGACGCGGGCGCCTTCCACGGGCAGCGGCGGAAGTTGCGCGCCCTGCTGCCAGTGCACGGCGAAGCAGCCCATCTGCTCGGCAGCCTCGCGTGCCGCGTCCAGCAGGCATGCCTCCACGCCCCGCCCGTGATGGGCCGGATCCACGTACAGGGACTCCAGGCGCAGGTAGTAGCCGCGCTCCAGCAGCGAGAAGCCGATGGTGGCGGCGGCATAACCCGTCGCGGTGCCGCGTTCGCGGGCGATCCAGGCCCAGGCGCGCAGCGGCGGATCGAACAGCGCTTCCATCAACTCGAGCATGCCGGTCCGCGCTTCCGGGTCGCGCGCCGGTCGCTGGGTGGCCTGGCCGTGCAGATCGCACAGCGCCATCAGGACATCGAGATCCAGGCGGGAGACCCGGCGGACCACGGTGCCCGCCGGCGGCTGGAACACCGGGGTGGATACGCGGTTGCGCGGCACGAGTGCGGGGAACAGGTTCATGGGATTCCTCGGGCGGGGGCGTTGCGTCGCGGGGCATGCTGCGCCGCCTGCATTAAAAGCGCTTTAAGTGGCCGCCCGCCCGCGCCGGCCGGCATGCCGGCATTCATGAAAACCGCCATCAGCGGCACGCGCCGGCGACGCGCGCCTGGTGCCGCGGTGCTTGCCACGGGCGCGCGGATTCGCGCCACGTGGTTTCGACTTCGCACGAGCCGCAGGGGTGCTGCCGGCCGGTCGCGATGCGCTCAGTCGCCGGTGGTCTGTCGGACCAGCGAGGCGAGGATGCGCAGATCTTCCGCGTCCAGTACGTCGCCGTCGGTGCCGCGGAAACGCCGGTGGAACGCACGGACCGTGGCGGCGCGATCGTCCAGCGGATAGCCGATCAGGCGCAGCGCGTTCCAGGGATCGAACCCGTCCGGCGCCGGCGGTGCATCGGCGGCGGGCCAGATGCCGAATCCGGCCTGCGCCAGCCGCTGCCACGGAAAACGCGTGCCGGGATCCTGCTTGCGGGTCGGCGCGAAGTCGGCATGTGCGACGATCTGCGTGCGCGGGATGTACAGGCGCTCGCACAGGTCTTCCAGCAACACGATCAGGCTGTCGATCTGCGCGGCCGGGAATTCCGATTGCCCGTCGTTGTCCAGCTCGATGCCGATGGAAACGTTGTTGACGTCGGTGATCGTGCCCCAGCGACCGCCGCCCGCGTGCCAGGCACGCAGTTCGTCCGGGACCAACTGGTAGCGCGCGCCATCGCGGCCGATCAGGTAATGCGCGCTCACCGGCCCGCCCGAATTTTCGGTGCGCAGCGTTTCCAGGCTTTCGGCCACCGATCGCTGTTCGGTGGCATGGATGACGATCAGGATCGGCCGGCGCGCTTCATGGTTCGGCGACGGCACCCAGGTCGCGAGCGGATTGCGGGACGGCGGCGGCGCGTGGCTGCATGCGGCCAGCAACGCCGCCACGGTCGCGGCAAGAACGGGAAGACTGCGCCTGGCATTGCTCATCGATCCGGTTTCCCCCTGGAAAATTCCATACCACGTGCTAGCGACGCGGCCATGCGGCCAGCAACGCCCACAGGCCACCGATGCCGGCAATCCACGCCGAAGCGGGCACCGACAGAACGCGCGGCCCGCCCGCTTCCAGCCCGTACAGCACCGCCGCCACCAGCAGCAGGCCCACGCCCAGGATCGCCGCCACGATCCTGCGCTGCATGCCGCGCAGGGTGGTGGCCAGATCGGCCAGATCGCGCGAGCGCATGGACAGTTCGTGCCTGCCTTCGACCTGCTGGGTGAGCCAGGCATGCACCAGCCGCGGCATGTCCGGCGCGTGCGTCATGATCTCCGGCAGTCGCTTGCGGAACTCCTGCACGGCGCGCTGCGGGCTGTAGCGTTCCAGCAGGATCTTTTCCAGCACCGGACGCGCGACCGCCCAGATGTCCAGGTGCGGATCCAGCTGGCGGCCGACGCCTTCGATGTTGAGCAGGGTCTTCTGCAGCAGGATCAGCTGCGGCTGCAGGGTCAGCTCGTACTTCTGCGCGGTGCGGAACAGCTTGAGCAGCACCTCGGCCAGCGAGATTTCCGACAGCGGCCGGGTGAAATAGGGTTCGCATACCGCGCGCGCGGCCGCTTCGAGTTCGTCGATGCGCACGGTCGCCGGCATCCAGCCCGCCTCGACATGGAGCTCGGCGATGCGCCGGTAGTCCTTGTTGAAGATGGCCATGAAATTCTCGGCCAGGTAGTACTGGTCTTCCGGCGAGAGTTGCCCGGTGATGCCGAAGTCCAGGGCGATGAAGCGCGGATTGGCCCTGCGGGCCGGATCGCCGTCGACCCAGATGTTGCCGGCGTGCGCGTCGGCATGGAAGAAGTTGTCGCGGAACACCTGGGTGTAGAACACCCGTACGCCCTTGGCCGCGAGCGCGCGCCGATCCACGCCGGCCGCGTCCAGCGCGGCGATGTCGTCCGAGGGAATGCCGTGGACGCGCTCCATGGTCAGCACCCGTTCGGAGGTGTGCGACCACAGGATCTCCGGCACGTACAGATCGTCCGAGTCCTTCCAGAAGCGGCGCATCACGCTGGCGTTGGCGCCTTCGCGCTGCAGGTCGAGTTCGGCGGCCAGGGTCGATTCGATCTCGGCCACGATCTCGCGCGGGCGGATCTTGTCGGCGCTGGGATGGGCGCGTTCGACCAGCGCGGCCACCGACTTGAGCAGCGCGATGTCGGCAGCGATCTGCTTCTCGATGCCGGGCCGCAGCACCTTGACCACCACTTCCCGACCGCCCGGCAGCGTGGCCGCGTGCACCTGCGCGATCGAGGCGGAGGCGAGGGGCGAAGTGTCGAAGGCGGCGAACGCTTCCCCCACCGGCCGTCCGAGCGCCTGTTCGACGATGGCGCGCGCGGCGTCGCCGTCGAACGGCTGGACGCGATCCTGCAGCAGCGCGAGTTCCTCGGCGACATCGGGCGGAACCAGATCCCGCCGGGTGGACAGGATCTGGCCGAACTTCACGAAGATGGGCCCCAGTTCCTGCAACGCCAGCCGCAGGCGCGCACCGCGCGGCTGCGCGGCGATCTCGGCCGAGGCGCGCGGCACGAACGGACGTGCCAGCTTCAGCCAGCGCTCGGCCGGGGTGTCGTCGAGCAGATCATCGAGTCGGTAGCGCAGCAGCACCCGGCCAATCTTGCTGGCCCGCAGCACCGGCTTCACGCGGCGCTCCCGCGGCGTGCCGCCAGCCGCTGCACGCGCGCGGCCAGCCGTTCGACGTCATCGCGCAGCGCGTCGACATCGTCGTGGAAGGCATTGAGTTCGGCGCGCGCGACCACGTCGCGCGATTCCTCGGTCAGGTATTCGGCGGTGCTCCCGGCGAATCCGCGCGCAGCCTCGCGCGCCTGGCGCAAGCCCGCGCGCAGGGCGTTGGCGATCTGCACGCCAAGGATGTCACCGAACGCGGCGGTGAACGGCTCCTGCCAGTCCGGGTCGAACCGCTCGGCCAGGGTCTGCAGGCGACGCGCCAGATCGGCGTCGCCGGAAATGCGCATGCGACCAACCGGCGCCGCGTGGTCGCGCCGCAGGAACGGCAGTTGCGACAGCACGCCACCCAGGGTCGCGCGCACAGCCAGATCCGGTTCGTGGACTTCGTGTACCGGGCCGACCTGCAGTTCACCGCCGCCGACCCGGATTTCCATCGCCACCGCGGGCGATTCCAGCGCCAGTGCGACGCGACGGCCTTCCAGCGGCGCCAGCCCGGCGCGGGTGTCGGGATCCAGGGCCAGCGCCCGGTTGAGCGCGGCTTCCAGCGCGCGGCCGGCGAAGGGCTTGAGCAGGTCGAAGGGAGAGGCGGACATGCCGCCATTCTACCCATACGACCTGCCCCGCACCGCCGGCCGCAGACGCGGCGTCCCGCGCTACACGCTCCTGCCGCGGAACAGGGAAATGATGGCCAGGATCAGGAAGACGACGAACAGGATCCAGGCAACATTGCTGGCGGCGCCGGCGATGCCGCTGAAGCCCAGCACCGCCGCGATCAGTGCGATAACGAAGAAAATGACGGCATAGCGCAGCATGGGATCTCCTGAAACACGGGCGCGCTCCATTCGGCGCACGCCCATGCTGGAGCGCCCGCAGTCACGGAGAGGTGACGGCGGCGTTGTCGCGGAGTGAGGACTTCAGCCGGATGATGCCTTCGTTAAACGACACCCTCGGCACGTAGCCGAAGTCTTCACGCGCCGGCGTCATGTCATACCAGTGGGTAGTGCTGAGCTGCTCGGCCAGGAAGCGGGTCATCGGCGGTTCGCCCTTCAGCGGCAGCAATGTCCACAGCGCTTCGCAGACCGCGCCGATGCGGTACGCCGCCTTGAACGACAGATGCCTGTCCACGCCCGGCGCCCCCGCCGCGGCCAGCAGGGCGTTCAGCAGTTCGGCCATCGGCTTGGGTTCGCCGTTGGAGATGAAATAGGCCTTGCCGGCGCAGCGCGCACCCGGCGCCAGATGCTCGAAGGCGTCGAAGTGGGCCTGGGCGGCGTTGTCGATGTAGGTGGTATCCACGCGGTTGCCGCCGTCGCCGACGATGCGCAGGCGGCCGGTGCGGGCGCGCTCCACCAGGCGCGGCAGGATCTGGTGATCGCCGGGTCCCCAGATCAGGCGCGGGCGCAGGGCCACGGTCGCCAGTGCGGGACCGTTCGCGGCCAGCACGGCTTTTTCGGCGATGAGCTTGGTGGTGGCATACGGCGCCTTGAAGCCCTCGCCATAGGGCACGCTGTCGGCCGTGCCGCCTTCGACCGGATGCGTGGCGCGGTGCGTCACGCTCGGGGTGGAGGTATAGACCAGCTTGCCGATGCCGTGCTGCCGGCAGGCGGCCAACACGTTCTCGGTGCCGACCACGTTGGCCTGGTGATACAGCCGGTAGGCACCCCACGCACCCGCCTTGGCGGCGTTGTGGAAGATCGCGTCGACGCCGTCGGCGGCATGCATCACCGCGTGCGCATCGGCCAGATCGCCCTGCACCTGGCCGACGCCGAGCGCCGCCAGCGCCGGGTAATGGCCGCGGTTGAAACTGATGACGTGATGGCCGCGTTCGACCAGCCCGCGGCACAAAGCCTGTCCGAGGAATCCGCCACCGCCGGTGACCAGGATCTTCATGCGCGATGCTCCAGTTGCCGGGCCGCCCAGATCGCCAGCTTCTCGCGGCCGATCTTCGCGTTGTGGCGGATGTCCACCGGGAAGCCCGGATGGCACAGGAAAATGTCGATGTCCGCGGTGTGCGGATGCCGGCGCGCGAGCGTGCGCAGGTCCTCGGCGACCGCGTCGCGGCGCATCGCCGCCACCTCGGGCAGCAGTTCGAAACACAGCACCGCCCGCTGGCGCCCGGGTTCGCCGACGCCGACCAGCGCGGTGCGGCGTACGTCCGGGTGGGTGTTGAAGATCGGCTCGGCCTGTTCGGTGTACAGCGGCCCCTGCGCGGTTTCCACGCGCTGGGTCTTGCGCCCGCAGAACCACAGCCGGCCCTGCGCATCGAAGTAGCCGACGTCGCCCATGCGATGGACGATGCGCTCGCCGCCGTCGGGCAGGCGCTCGCGGATCTTGGCGATGCGGGTGGCGGCTTCGCGGTTGAAGTAGGCGTCGGTGGCGGTGGGACCGGCGACCGTGATCTCCCCCACCTCGCCATCGGGCAGCGGTTCGGCCAGTGTCCAGTCGGCAATCGCGCCGTCGTCGATGCGGATGATGCGGACCTGGTTGGGCGGCACCGGGCGGCCGACGCAGGTCCCCGCGCCGGATTCGGTGGCCTCGCGGGTGGCTTCCAACTCGCGACCCTCGATCACCGCCACCGGCAGGCATTCGGTGGCGCCGTACGGCGTCCAGAACTGCGCGTCGTCCGGCAGCAGCGCGCGCATCCGCGCCACGGTGTCGGGCGGCACCGGCGCGCCCGCCGAAGTCACGCGGCGCAGCGTCGGCAATGGCCGCCCGTGATCCGCCAGCACCTTCATCAGCGCCGGCGATCCGAACAACTGGGTCACTCCGAACCGCGCGATCGCCGCGTGCAGTTTTTCCGGATCCGCGCTGGCCGGCCGGGTCGGATCCATGTCCGGGATGATCGAGGTCAGGCCCAACGCGGGATCGAACAGGGCGAACGGCGGGAACGTCGGCAGGTCCACGCCGCCGGGCTGCATGGCGAACGCGTCGCGCAGCAGATCGATCTGGCCGGTGAAGTGGCGATGGCGGTAGACCACGCCCTTCGGCACGCCGGTCGAGCCGCTGGTGAACAGGATGGCGGCCATGTCGTCCGGCGCGGTGTCCGCCAGTTGCGGTCCGGCACCGGCGCCCTGCTTCTCCACCCGCGCCAGCGTCGTACCGCCCCAGCCCCAGCGCGCGCCGACGGTGACGATGCGGCGCGCACTGCGCGCCCAGCCCAGCAGCAGGCGCGCGCACTGCGCCAGCGGGATGCCGATGAAGGCCTCCGGCTCGGCTTCGTCCAGGCATTGCTTCAGCGCGCGCCGGTCGATGCCCGGATCCACCAGCACCGGCACCGCGCCGGCCTTGAACAGGGCGAACATCAGCAGGAAGAACTCCGGCGTGGGGCGGACCATGACCACCGTGCGGGTGCCCCGGCCGATGCCGTACCTGCCCAGTCCGGCGGCGATGGCGTCGCTGCGGGCGTCCAGTTGCGCGTAGGTCAGCACGGGTGCGTAGCGGCCGTCGGCGCCGGGACAACGCATCGCGACGCGGTCGGGCTGCTCGCGGGCCAGCCGCGGCAAGGTAGCCGCGATATTGCAGGGTTCGCTCATCCGCCCATTGTCGCCGCTGGACGGTACTTGCGTCAGCCGCGGGAGGCCTCACAATTCCGCACCCCGTCCACCCGACTCGCGCACGGCCCGAGCTTCCCATGCATCCCTGCCTGACCTGCGGCGCCTGCTGCGCCTACTTCCGCGTCAGTTTCCACTGGAGCGAAACCGATCCCGCCTTGGGCGGACCGGTGCCGGCCGAACTCACCGAGCCCTTCGATCCTCACCGCGTGGTCATGCGGGGCACCTGGGAACAGAAGCCGCGCTGCGTGGCGCTGGATGCCGAGATCGGCGTGCGTTCGCGCTGCAGCATCCACCCGCAGCGCCCGACCGTCTGCCGCGACGTGCCGGCCTCGTGGGAATTCGGCGAGCCGAGCCCGCAGTGCGACAAGGCGCGCATCGCCTGGGGCCTGCCGGCCCTGACCGCGGCGGACTGGCGCTGGCGCGACGACGCGGCCAACGACGACGACAGCAATCCGGACGATCACGACAACGATCCGTCGACCCCGCTGCCGCCCATGCGCGCGGCCTGAGCAGGCGGCGGTATCGCTCAGCCGGCGAGCGGATGCCGCTCGAGGAAACCGCGGATCAGCGGCACCAGTTCGGCCGCCTTGTCTTCCAGCACGTAGTGCCCGGCGTCGTCCCAGGCATGCGCCTCGGCCTGCGGCAATGCGTCGCGGAAGCCGGCCAGGAAATGCCGGTCGAACACGAAATCCTTCAGGCCCCAGCCCAGCAGCGCCGGGCGATCGGCGAATTCCGGCAGGCGGCGGCCGGCCTCTTCCAGCAGCGCCCAGGCCTTGTCGCCCGGACCCAGCGGAATGTCCTGCATGAAGCGCACCGTGGAAATGCGGTTGGCCCAGCTGTTGTAGGGCGAGACGTAGGCGCGACGCACGTCCGCCGGCATCTTCTTCTCCACGCCCAGGTAGGACGCGCCGCCGGAGAAGGCATTGAACGCGCGGATGATGAAGGCGCCGAACTTCCAGTCGCGGCCCAGCGCGATCTGCCACGGCATCGGCTTGGCCTTCGGCAGCGGGAAGGCGGCGGTGTTGGTGATCACCAGCCGCTTGACCTGATCGGCGTGCGAGAGTGCCCAGCCGAAGCCGATCATGCCGCCCCAGTCATGCACCGCCAAGGTGACCGGCCCGGTGATGCCCAGGTGCGCCAGCAGCGCCGCCAGATCATCCACGCGCGATTGCAGCGTGTAGTCGTAGTGATCGTCGGACGGTTTGTCGGACAGGCCCATGCCGATGTGATCCGGCACGATGCAGCGGTAGCGATCGCGCAGGCCCGACACCAGGTTCCGCCAGTAATAACTCCACGACGGATTGCCGTGCAGCATCACCACCACCTCGCCATCGCGCGGGCCCTCGTCCAGATAGCTCATGGACAGGCCGGGACGGACCTCGAAACGCTGGGAAGTGAAGGGGTAGCCGGGAAGATTCATCGGGCAGTGCCGCGGTAAACAAAAGGGCCGGCGAACCGGCCCTCGGGAAAGGTCAGCGGGCCGGTCTCACCAGACCACTTCGGCCATCGAGCAGTTGAGCCCGGAACCGATGCCGAGCAGGGCGATGCGATCGCCCTTCTTGAGGCGGCCCAGTTCCTTCAGCTTGCTCAGCACGATCGGCACGCTGGCCGGGCCGATGTTGCCGTGCTCGCCGAAGATGGTCAGCACCTTCTTCGGGTCGATGCCGAACGCCTTGATGAAGGCGGCGGTGTGCACCTGGCTGACCTGATGGATGACGAACTGATCCAGTTCGTCCACCGCCCAGCCCAGCGCCTGCTTGGCGGCGATGAAGGTCTTCTGCGCCAGCTTGATGCCTTCGATCAGCAGCATGCGGGTGTCGGTGACCATGCGGTCCAGGTTGCCGCGGCAGAGCTTGTTCCACTCGGTTGCCGAACGGGTCACGCCACCCTTGTAGCGCGGCGCTTCCGGCACCAGCTCGGCGCGCGCCATCACCATCGCGGCGGCGCCGCAGCCCAGGGTCAGGGTGGCCAGTTCGTTGCGGAACTGCTCCTCGGTGATGTCCGGCGCGGTCATCCGCTCGAGCGTCTTCTTGTAGGCCAGGTTCGCGGTCTCGCCGTCCACGACCAGCGCGTAATCGATCTCGCCGCGCTCGAGCATGCGGGCGGCGATGTCCATGCCGTTGATGAAGGCCAGGCACGCATTGGCGACGTCGAAGTTCTGGCAATGCTCGCTCAGTCCGAGGTTGCCCGAGACGATGCTGGCGGTCGACGGCTCCAGATAGTCGCGGCTGACCGAGGTGTTGACCAGCAGGCCGATGCGCTCGGCCGGCACGCCGGCGTCTTCCAGCGCCTTGCGTGCCGCCAGCGTCGCCACGTCGGACGCCTGTTGTTCGTCGTCCCACAGGCGGCGCGCGTGGATGCCGGCGATGTCGCCGAGCACGTCCGTGCGGATGCCCAGGCGTTCAAGCGTGGGCTTGAGCTGCTCGTTGATTTCCCGGGAAGTCAGCGTGTGCGGCGCATCGACGTGCGCCAGTCCCGCGATGGAGACGTTCTTGAAGAGCATCGAAAGTAGCGCCAAGGCTCAGGCGGAAGGGGGCGACAAGGTTACCGGCTTCCGGACTTCACCGCATCTTTATGAACACCGTGGCAGGGACGCAGAGGGCGGTACGCGCCCAGATTTAGTGACGAACATCACACTTATGGCCGCAGCCGGGTCCGGGCGTGGATCCGGGCAGAAGGGCGGCCAGCGGGCTCGGTGGCTTTCGCCCCCATGCGGTTCCGGACGGTCCGACCCGCCCCATGCATGTGCGGCGCCCCGGCCATGCCCGACACCGCCCGATCACGCGGGCGGCGGGTCCGTTGTTCCGCCTCCTCGCGCCGCACGCCGCATGTGTGCCTTTCAGCGACAGCGGTAGGCGGCGAAGCGCTGCTCGCCGTCGGCGGGCTCGCCCAGCGGCTGGATGGTGTCGGCCTGGATGCCGGGCGCCTCGTTGCGGGCCAGGGTTTCCAGCTCGTCGCGCACGCGCAGGTCGTTGCGCTGGTAGAAGGCGACCTTGTCCTTGACCGACACCGCGACTTCGCCCTGCTTCTGGCAGTTGGCCGGCGCGGCGCCGGCAGCGATGACGCGCACGCCCTTGGCGTTGGGCGCCAGCGGTACCCAGGTGCAGGCCGACAGGGCGACGGCGGTGAGGAGAATGAAGTTGCGCATGGATTCGCCTCTTTGCGGAAACGGCGGGCATTCTCGCCCAGCCGGGATGAATCATGGGTGGCTTCCCCCGCTGGCCGCGGGGGAAGTCCCGGTGGTCGGCGCCATGCCTCCCTTCCACGCGGAAAGGGAGGCCGCGGGCCGGTTTACTTCTTGCCGGTGGCGACCGGTTTGCCGTCGGCGTCGAGCGTGGTGACTTCGCCGATCTTCAACCCCCGGATCGGTTGTTCAATCTTGGCCAGGTCGCCCACCACCACGTAGGTCAGCGCGTCGGGATCCAGCGTCTTCGCCGCGGCGGTCACGTCCTTCGAGGTGATCGCTTCGTTGCGCGCCTTGTAGGTCAGGATGTAATCGTCCGGACGCCCGTAGCGCAGGTTGCTGGTGATCTGGCCCATCACCGCGGCCGCGGTCTCGTAGGCGCCCGGCAGTTCCAGCGTGTTGCTGGCGCGGATCTTGGTGACCTCGGCCTCGGACGCCGGCGCCTCGCCGGTGGCGAAGCGGGTGATCTCCGCCTTGAGTTCCTTCACCGAGTCCACCGTCTTGTCGCTCTGCACCGCGGCCTGCGCGAACCAGGGACGCTGGCCCAGGGTGTTCGAGGCGCCGCTGTAGGAACCGTAGGCCCAATGCTTGTCCTCGCGCAGGTTCATGTTGAGGCGCGAGCTGAACTGGCCGCCGAGCACGCCGTTGGCGAAGTCGAAATCGATCGTGCCCTTGTCGCCGGTCGGCGGAATCAGCTGGCCGACATAGATGTTGGACTGGATCGCGCCGGGCTGGTCGATCAGGAACACGCGCGGCGCGTCCGGCTTGGCCACCGTCGGCACCTCCGGCAGCGCCGGTGCGTTGGGTGCGGTCTTCCAGTCGCCGAGGCGGGCTTCCAGCAGCGGCACGATCTCGGCCAGGGTGGTGTCGCCGACCACGATGATGCGCGCCTTGTCCGGCTGCAGCCAGTCGCGGTGGAACGCGAGCAGGTCGTCGCGGGTCAGCGAAGCAATCGAGGCCTCGGTGCCGCTGCCGGTGAACGGGATGGCGTACGGATGGCCCTGGCCGTACAGCAGCGGCGGCATCACCCGCAGCGCCGCGGTCTGCGGGCGCGCCTTCTCCTGCTTGATGCCGGCGATCCAGGTCGCGCGCACACGCTCGATTTCGTCGCCGTCGAAGGTCGGGCGACGCAGCACGTCGGCCAGCAGATCCAGCGATTCGGGCAGCTTGTCGCTCAGCGCCGACAGGCCCACGGAAGCGCTGTCCAGGCCGGCGCCGGTATTCAGTTCGGCCCCCAGCGCTTCCTTGCGCGCGGCGAACTGCAGGGCGCTGTAGTCACCCGCGCCTTCGTCCAGCATCTGCATGGTGAAGCTGGCGGTGCCGAGTTTCTTGCCCACGTCGGCCGTGTAGCCGCCGGGGAACTGGACCGACAGCTGCACGACCGGCGTTTCATGCCGCTCGGCCAGCACCACTTCCATGCCGTTGGACAACCGGGCGCGGTGCAGCGCCGGGAACTTCAGATCCGGGAAGGAAGCGGTCCTGGGCACGCCCTGGCTGCGATCGACGTCGGTTTTCACCGTCTTGAACTTCGGGTCCACCGCCGGGATCTCGGCCGGCCGGGTGGCCGGCGCGGCGAGCACGGTTTCCGGCAGCGAGGACAGCGGCTTGTCGCTGGGCTGCACCACCAGCGTGTGCGAACCCTTGCCCAGCCACTTGCGCGCGGCGGCCTGGATGCTGGCCGGCGTGGCGCTCATCAGTTCCTTCAGTTCGTCGCGATAGCAATCCGGCTTGCCCTGGTAGACGGTGCACGAGGCCAGCACGTCCGACTTGCCGCCGAAACCGCCGATGCGCTCGATGCCGCGGATGAAGCCGGCGCGGCTGTAGGTGCGCGCCTGCTCGACTTCCGCGGCGGTCGGGCCGTCGTTGATCAGGCGCTGGATTTCCTCGTCCAGGACCTTTTCCACCTTCGCCGGATCCACGCCGTCCTTGACCGTGGCGCTGACGATGAAGGTGCCGGCGATTTCGCTCAGCCACGGCATCGTGCTGACCTGATCGGCGATCTTGTCGCCGTGGACCAGGCGCGCATCGAGGCGCGAGGACGCGCTGCCGCCGAGGATCTGCGAGAACAGTTCCAGCTGGGTCGCATCCGGCGTGCCCATCTCGGCCACCGGCCAGGCGCGGTAGATGCGCACCTGCGGCACGCGATCGGGCACCGTCTCGCGGGTGTCCTCGGCGCGCCTGGGAATGTTGGGCGCCATGTCCGCCAGCGTCGCGCTGGCCGGGATGTCGCCGAAATAGCGGGTGACCTTTTCCTTGGCGGTCTTCAGGTCGATGTCGCCGGCCAGCACCAGCACCGCGTTGTTGGGGCCGTACCAACTGCGGAACCAGGTCTTCACGTCGTCCAGCGTGGCCGCGTCCAGATCGGCCATCGAGCCGATGGTCTGCCAACTGTAGGGATGGCCCGGCGGGTACAGCGCTTCGAAAATCTTGGTGTAGATGCGGCGGCCGTAGGGCTGGTTCTCGCCCTGGCGCTTCTCGTTCTGGACCACGCCGCGCTGTTCGTCCAGCGCCTTCTGATCGATCGCGCCGAGCAGGTGGCCCATGCGATCCGATTCCATCCACAGCGCCATGTCCAGCGCGGTCGTCGGCACGTTCTGGAAGTAGTTGGTGCGATCCTGGTTGGTGGTGCCGTTCTGGTCGGTGGCACCGACCAGTTCGAAGGGTTCGAAGAACTCGCCCTTGTGGTTCTCGCTGCCCTGGAACATCAGGTGTTCGAACAGGTGCGCGAAGCCGGTGCGGCCGGGCTGCTCGTTCTTGCTGCCGACGTGGTACCAGACATTGACCGCCACGATCGGCGCCTTGCGATCGGTGTGCACGATCACCCGCAGGCCGTTGGGCAGGGTGAATTCCTCGTAGGGGATGACGATGTCGGTCCCGGCCGGTTTGGCCTGGGCCTGGGCGGGAGCCGGCGCATAGGCCAGGCCTGCAAGGGCGGTGCCGAGGGCGACGGCGAGCAGCGCGGCGCGCGGCCGACGGGATGCGATCATCGTGTGACTCCTTGTATACAGGTGCGGGATTCCCCAGGAATCCCCGATGCTAACCCGGCCGCCGGGGCCATACACTAGGCCTCATGGCACGTGTCCCTCGAAGCGAGGTGTCCCATGGATCGCCGCCATTGCCTGGTCACCGGCGCCAATCGCGGCCTGGGCCTGGAATTCGTCCGCCAGTTGCTCGCACGCGGCGATCACGTGATTGCCGCCTGCCGCCAGCCGGGCAAGGCCCACGCGCTCACCGTGCTGGCCGGCGAGCATCCGGGCCGGCTGCAGGTGCTTCCACTGGATGTGGCGGATCCCCGCACCCATGCCGCCCTGGCCGCGGAAGCCGCCCTGGTCACGGATGAGGAACCGCTGGATCTGCTGATCAACAATGCCGGCGTGCTGCGCGGCGGCGAACGCTTCGGCCAGGTCCAGGCATCGGATCTGGACGCCAGTTTCCGCACCAACGCCGCCGGTCCCTTCCTGCTGACCCAGACACTGGCCCCGCAATTGGCCGACGGCGCCACCGTGGCGAACATTTCCTCCGAGGTCGGTTCGATTGCGCTCCGGCAGGAATTCCGCACGCCCAGCTACGCGATGGGCAAGGCCGCGCAGAACATGGCCACGTCCCTGCTCGCGCAGGCGCTGGCGCCGCGCGGCATCAAAGTGGTGGCGCTGCATCCGGGCTGGGTCCGCACCGACATGGGCGGCGCACAGGCCGCACTTTCCGCGCCGGAATCGGCGGCCGGCCTGCTGCACGTCATCCACCGGCTCACGCTGGAACAATCCGGCGGTTTCCTCGATTGGCAGGGCCAGCCCCTGCCCTGGTGAACGCACGCCAACAGAGCCGGGTTCACCGCAACGCTTCTCACATAAACCGCATCCAAACCAGCAAGCCCCGGAAGTGACCGGATGGCGGTGGGAAGGGCGTGTTGGAGGTCACATCCCGTCGCCGACCCCGTCGTAGCCCTCAGGAACGGACGGCAACGCCGGACACTGGCCGGACGCGGACACCACGAATGAAGCGGATTTCCTTCAGTTTCAATGATTTGAGATTGGCACGGGTTCTGCATTACTCCTGAAGCCAGCAAGTTCGACCCGAACAACCCTGACTAAAAGCTGAATCAAGGAACTGGAAGCACAGGTTCCGCTTGATCTGACCGATTAGGTGTACTACCTTACTACCACACCACACAACAACATCACTACAGAGGCAAAACAATGAACACCAAAACGCTGCTCCCGCTGACCGCCGCCGCCGTGTTCGCGCTGTGTGCCGGTTCCATGTTTCTGTCGGCCAAGACCTACGCGGACAACAACGTCCAGGCTACGTCCGCCGCTCCCGCCGCTGCCCGCATCGTCGATCTGCCGGCCGTCACCGTGACCCCGGACGCCGCCGACCTGGCGCACTACCTGACCTACAAGGACGTGAAGGTGGTCAACCTGCCCGCCGTGACCGTGAATCCCGATGCGCGCGATCTGGCGTACTACCTGGCCAGCCAGACCGCCAGCATCGTCGACATGCCGACCATCACCGTGCGTCCGTCGGCGGAAGACCTGCAGCAGTTCGCCGTGCAGGCGGGTGTGCTGGCCCAGCAACTGGCCGCGCGCTGATTACCGGATTGATCCACGCAAGCGTTTCAGGTTTCCCGTTGTTCCCACGTTCCATCCTCCGGTAAAGCGCGTTCCAGTCGCTGCAGTACCCGCTCTTCCGCCGCGCCGTCGTTCCGGACGCGCGCAGGCCGCTCCACCCGGTCCGTCGATTCCCGTCGAATCCGGCCACGATTCCTGCGATCCCCCGATCGCCTTCCGGCAAAGCCGCATCCGGTCGATGCGGCTTCACCCGGCTCCCGCAAACGGATCGGATTCCGGCGGATCCCTCGCCTTGCACGGTTGCGCATGGGAAGGCGCGGGGCGGGTCCGTAGAATCCGCGCATGACCACGCTTTCCCTCGACGTCCTGCTCTATCAGCCGGAAATTCCGCCCAACACCGGCAATGTCATCCGGCTGTGCGCCAACACCGGCGCGCGGCTGCACCTGATCCGCCCGCTGGGCTTCGAGCTCGAAGATCGCCAGTTGCGCCGCGCCGGACTGGACTATCACGAGTACGCCAACCTCCAGGTCCATGACTCGCTGGAGGCCGCGCTCGCGGTGATCGCGCCGCTCCGGCTGTTCGCCCTGAGCACGCGCGGCACGGTCCGGTTCGATCAGCCCCGCTACCAGCCGGGGGACGCTTTCCTGTTCGGTCCGGAAACCCGCGGCCTGCCGCAGGAAGTGCTGGACGCGCTGCCCGCCGGACAGCGCCTGCGCCTGCCCATGCGCCCGGACAACCGCAGTCTCAACCTGTCCAACACGGTCGCGGTGATGGTGTTCGAGGCCTGGCGCCAACAGGGATTTCCGGGCGGCGCCTGATCCGCTGCTCAACCGCGGGCGTAGCCGCCGAAGCGGGCGAGCCGGTACGGCGCCAGCGGCACCGGAGAGCCTTCGCCGACCATCGACCGCGCCATCAGCTCGCCACTGATCGGCCCCTGGGTGAGCCCCAGGTGGCCATGTCCGGTGGCGATGAAGATGCGTTCGTCGTCGACGCGATCCAGGATCGGCAACGAATCCGGCGTGCACGGCCGCAGGCCGGCCCAGTCGGAAACCGGTTGGCCCGCGAGCGCGGGGAACAGCCGCCGGGCCTGCGGCGCGAGTCCCTGGATCAACGCCGGCCGTGCCGCGCGCCCGGGCGCGGTCATTTCCTTGAAGCCCGTCACCCGCACGCCCCCTCGCATCGGCGACACCACCATGTAGCGTTCCGCCCATAGCGTCGGACGACGGACGATGCCTTCCTGGCGCGGGTACATCGCGTGGTAACCCCGCGCCGCCGCCACCGGCAGGCGGATGCCGAACGGTCGCAGCAGTTCGCCACTCCACGCACCGGCGGCCACCACCGCCTGATCGGCATGCACGTCGCCGCCCGACGTGCGTATCCGGTAGCCTTCGCCTTCGCGTTCGATCACGCGCGCGCTGGCGATCAGGATGTCCGCCCCGCGCGCGGACAGCCAGTTGAACAGGCGCCGGCAGAATTCACCCGGATCCTGCACGAACAGGGAATCGCGCTGCAGGACGCCATGCCGCACGAAGTCGGCCAATCCCGGTTCGAGCTCGCGCAGCTCCGCCGCATCCAGCACATCGAACGCGACACCGTTGCGCTGCATGTGCGCACGCGCGGCCGCCGCGCGTTCGAAGCCGGCGTCCTGGCTGTAGACGTGCAGGTAGCCGCTGGGACTGATCAGGTCAATCGCGCCGATCGCTTCCGCCAGCTCCAGCCACGCCCCGCGCGCGGCGCGGTTGAGCGCGTGGGTCGCATCGACGATGGCGGCCACCCGGCGTGGATGCCCGGCGCGCAGGAACCGCCACAGCCAACCGGCATAGTGCGGCCAGGCACCCGTGTCCAGCTTGAACGGCGCCAGCGGATCCCGCAGCCCGCGCAGCGCCGGCCATGCCGTGCCCGACGCCGAAGCCGGCATAAGGTTGCCCACCGACACCGCGCCGGCGTTGCCGTATGACGCGTCGCCGGCCGGTCCGCGCGGATCGATGAGCAGGCACGACAGACCGCGCCGCTGCAACTGGAAGGCCGTGGACAGACCGACGATGCCACATCCCATCACCGCGACGTCGACGACGCGCGGGTTCGGACGCCAGGAAACCGAACTCATTGCACCGGGATGTCGTAGGCAGTGGTCGGCGTGGGCTCCGGCTGGAAGGTGTAGTGCCACCATTCCAGCGGATAGTTGCGGAAGCCCCGGCGCTGCATGGCGTCCCGCAGGCGATGGCGATTGGCCTTCTGCCCGCCTTCGATGCGGGGATCGTCGGTATTGGCGAGCGTGTCGAAGCGATCGAAACCGGTGCCCATGTCCAGCAGTTCGCAGCGCGCGCGTTCGCAGCGTTCGAGTCCGAGATCCACGGTGGCGCCGCGGCTGTGGCCGGACGTCTCGGCGATGTAGCCGTCCAACAGTCTGGACTTGTCCAGATTCGGATAGAAACGCGGCTTGGTTTTCTGATCGGCGGGATCGCGCGCCCAGCGCACGAAATCGCGCACCGCGCGCACCGGCCGGTAGCAATCGAACAGGCGCAGGCGGTAGCCCTCGGCCGCCAGATCCGCGGCCACCTGCCGCAAGGCGTCGGCGGCCGGCCGCAGCAGATAGCACTTCGGCGCCAGGTAACCCTCGACCGGGCGGCCGACGAAGTTGTCCTCGCCGGCATAGCGGATCTCCAGCGTGGCTTCCGGAATGAGCGCGCCCACGTCGACCAGATCGACCTGATCGAAACGGGTGGCTTCCGAGACCTTCACTTCGCCGGCCTGCACGGCAGTGAGGCCCAGCAGGATCCAGGCCGCCATGCACCCCGCCTGCCAACCGCGCCGTCTGTCAGCCACACCCACCTGCCCGCCGGAAATCCAGATCGGCATAGTCATAGCTGAAATCCGCATCCGGATCGACATGCGACAACGTCATGCGCGGCGGCTCGCCAGCGTTCGCCGGATGGAACTGCAACCAGGGTTCGGCATCGACGCTGTCGTCGTCCCAGTCCACCAGCCAGCGTTCCCCCACCTTCATCACGCGCCCCGCCAGCATCGGCGAGCGCACGGCCCGGAAGCGGACGTCGGCGCCCCGGCGACACAGGGACACTTCGCCGAACCAGGGATCGCGATAGCGTCCGAGTCGGTCCACCAGTTCATCGGCGGACGCGGCCACACGCGACGTGGTGTCCGGCTTGCGCTTGTTTTCCGGCACCGCCGCATCCTCGGCGGCGATCGCATCGGCGTAGTAGGCGACCGACGCGGCCCGGGCCGGCGCGGTGTAATGCCTGGTCAGTACCTGCCCCAACACCGATCGCGCATCCTCGCCTTCGCCGTTGATCAGGATGACGATGCCGACCTTCCGATCCGGCAACAGGATGACCGAGGAATACATGCCGGCCAGCGTGCCGGTGTGCGCGACCTTCCAAACCCCGTCGACGTCGGACAGGCGCCAGCCGTAACCGTAGGCGGAGAAATGGCTGTTGTCCCATACACGCATCCGCGCGGACACCGGCATCGGCATGTGCGCGGTCCATACCGCGCGGCGCTGCTCGGCGCTCAGCCACGCCGGCTGGCGATCCGGCGACAACCACGTGCCGATCCAGGCGAGCATGTCGTTGAGGCTGCATCGGATGCCGCCGGCCGCCATCGAGGTGATGTCGGGCACGACCGCGCCGTCCTCGCGGATGGGCGTGTTGCCGTCCTCCGTGCGCATGTGCGGCTGCGCGACGTTGCCGACCTGCCCGCGATTCCATTGGCCGACCTGGCAACGCGTCATCCCGAGCGGCTCGAACAGTTCCCGCCGCACCAGCACATCGTAGGGCGCGCCGCCGGCCGCCGCCGCCACTTCGCCCGCGACCACGTAAAGCAGGTTGTCGTAGGCGTAATGCGAACGGAAGCTGTGGGTAGGCTTGAGATGCTGGAGTCCCGCGATGATGTCCTTGCGGGTGAAATCGTTGGGCTCGGGCCACAGCATCAGATCCCCCGCGCCCAGCCCCAGACCGCTGTTGTGGATCAGCAGATCCCGCACCTGCATGTTCCGCGTCACCCAGGGATCGTGCATGCGGAAGCCCGGCAGGTACTTCGTGACCGGGTCGTCCCACTTCAGCCTGCCCTGGTCCACCAGCCGCGCCAGCACCGCGGCCGTCATCGCCTTGGTGTTGGACGCGATCTTGAAGAGCGTGTCGGCATCGATGCGCTGCCCGCTCCCCGCAGCAAGTTCGCCCTCGGTGCGCTGGTAGACGACCTTGCCGTCTTCGATGACGCCGACCGCGATGCCCGGCAACCGGTAACGGGCCACTGTCTCGTCCACGGCTGCGTCAAAGCGGGCGCCATCGTAGGAATATGCCCAAGAAGAGGCTTGGAAACCCAAGAGCACGAGTGCCAGTAGTTTGTGGCGTCCTGTCATCACGTCTCCTCTCCGCTTCCACGCAAAGCCGTCGCCGGTCTCCACCGGCGACGGCTCGTGCAAACGGAATTACTCAGAAGTTGTAAGTCGCTACTAGTTGCATATAGCGCGGGGACTGCCAACCAGTGCCGGTGCCGAAAGTGTCCGAACGATAGTCACCGGGCTGGCTTTCGTATCGGGTATGGACATTGGTGACCCTCTTCTGGTTGAGCAGGTTATACACCGAGAAGCGGACCTTGAAGTCGATATCGTCCACAGGCAACGTCCACACCACGGTTGCACCCAGATTATAGGTCCAAGGCATGCGGCCATAGTCTCCACGACCCGTGAAGCGATAGACGCGATCCGCATAGGTCCAACCGGGATCTTCGGGTGTTGCGCGGCAGCGCGAGACACAGATATAGCTCGAGCCGCCACTACCGTACTCGTTGGTGAAGCTGCCCGCCGATGTCGTGTCGCCAGGCCAGGTCACGCCATAAGCGGTAATAGGCGCGCCGGATTGGATATTGAGGGTGCCGCCAAACAACCACTGATCATTGAGCGCATAGCTGCCGCGCACTTTTATCTGATGTTCATGGTCATTGAACAGAACACCATAGCGATCGTTATTCGCCGGGTGATCCCAGTGCTGCACCATGCCCGTATCGGCATAGCCTAGCTCCGAATTGACAGGCCCCTCGAAATTGCCTTCCGACTTGGACCACAGATACGACACATTCAATGCCCACTTTCCGTCCCAGGCGCGATCAATCTGGAACTCCACCGCCTTGTAAGTCCGCTTGGGATCGGAGTAACCGACAACTTCACCACTGCCCCCCTTGATATAGCCATCCTTCGAGGTATCAATGGTGATCCAGCCTTCGGTTTCGCAGCCGATGCTTGCATCGCCCCAGATGGTCAAGGCTTCGCCAGGATTTGCGATTGGATACAGGTTGAATCCGACCGGTCCGCACGGCGTGTGGTTGATTCGCACATCATCCAGTGCGCGTGTCATACGACGATAGGTCGCGTTGACTCCCCAAGACCAGGCTTGGTCAATCATGCTCTGGAAGCCAAGGATCGCTTCATCCTGATATACGGCCTTTAGATCGCGGTCAACCGACTGGCGCAAATCCCCACCGCCCGCATTCATCGATGTATCCGTTGGACCCAGCTGGGCTCCAATAATCGGCGCCGAATAGGGCAGGCCCGTAGCGGGGTTCGTGGCGATGGTCCAGCCGTCGAGTGCATAGTAGGTGTACTCGTCGGTCAGCCCACCAGCGAAGGTAACGTTGATGTTATTGGTAACGGGTAGATAATACCGACCCAAGTTACCGTAGAGCTTGGTGCTGCCATCCCCTTTCATGTCCCACGAGAAACCGACTCGCGGGGCAACCAGGTTGTCCATTTTGATGAAGCTGCTGCCGTTCGCCGCGCGGTTGTCGAAGTTGTCCCAGCGCACACCGATGTTCACAAGCAGGTTGGGGGTGACATTCCAGATATCTTCGATGTAATAAGCGTTAGCCTCGGTCTCGAACGTTCCGCCATCCACGCGACGCCGCGCGCGCAGCGCCTGGAAGACTCCATCCGGAACAAAGTTTCCAGAGAAGAGCTCATCCCCAGGCTCCACGCCAATCGCGGTGTAGGTCATACCTGTCGGACCGGGATATCGCGAGGACTGTTCGGTGGTCATCACCTCACGATCCGCACCAAAACGAATCAGGTGATCACCAATTGACCATTCAAAGTCAAGGCGGGCCGCTTCTCGCTCATTGTCACGGGTCACGACCGAATTACTGCCACCGCACCCAATCGCCGCCGGCAGAGGAATCTCATCTGCATACTGGCCATAGGAGGACACGTCGTACGTCACGCGACTGCATAGCTCGTCTACATTCGACCGGGTCAAGGAGTTCCGGTTGTTGATGCCATACATCGCTTTCGCAACGAAGTTGTTCCCGAAATGGCCGGTATATGTCGCCGACCAGTTCTGCCCACCACCGTCAATATTGGTGACATTAATGGGGTCCAGCCGGGTATAGGTATCGAAGTCATACCCGTATAGCGATTGCTCAGTCTCACTCTCGTCATTGAAAGCGAGCAGTTCGAGCAGGTGATTGTCGTTGATGTTCCAGTCCAGCTTCGCGCCCCAGAAGCCGTCGTTGGCCTCCCCGTTCGTTATCGAAGTACCGACATTATTGGTGAACTTGGTGCGATTGTTTCGGTCCTCGTACATTGCGAACAGGAACAGCTTGTCCTTCACAACCGGCCCGGACGCCCAGACGTTGGTTTTGGAAAAGCTCTGCTTATCCTGGCTGGCATACGCATGTACCGAGCCGTCCCTGTGGAAGTGATCATCCGCATGTGAGCGCCAACCTGCAGGCTCCAGCGTCACCTCTGCGCCGCCGTGGAATTCATTGCTACCCGATCGCGTGACAGCGTTGATCACGCCGCCGGTACTGCGACCGAATTCTACGGAGTAGCCACCGGTTTTGACCTGGAACTCCTGGAAGAATGCGAATGGCGTCGTGGAGAATCCCTGGCGGTTGTAAATGTCGGTGACATTCAGGCCATTGATGAAGACTGCGTTTTCCGCCACCGAAGATCCGGCAAAGGTCAGGCCACCAAAGGAGGCGTTGCCCGAATTCACACCTGGTGCGAGATTCACGACCGCAGCGATGCTCTGGTCAACGGGGAGCCGGGCGAGGTCCTCGCGGGTGACGTTGGTTGCACTTTCCGTAGCGCGCACGTCGACGCGATTGATCACGCGTGAGCCGATGACCTGCAGCGAATCCAGGTTGACGACGCCTCCTTCAGCACCCAGGTTGACTGTTGTCGTGCCGCCCAGTGAAACGTTCACTGCGACTGCATTGCCCACTGGCTGCCCGTCGCGCTTCACCTGCAAGGAATAATCACCCACTGGCAGCTGTGACAAGCGATAGCTGCCATCCGCGTTTACGGTGACCGTACGGGTCAAACCCGTTGCCGTATTGGTAACGGTGATTTGGTCTCCGGCGCTTGCGCGGCCCGCCACCGCGCCGTTGACGTTCTGCGCCATCACCATCGGCGCCATCGACGCGATGCATGTGCCCAGCGCGATACATAGCGCTGCTTTCTTCAAGGTCTTGCCGTTCATCCCCGCTCTCTCCTGCTAGGTGTTGAAGTGATCCCGCCCGGTTAGTGGTTACCGCCCTCCAGGGGCAGCATGGTCCATTCGAACTGGTAGTCCCATTGATCGAAATAGAGGTTGCCTCCGCGCCACTCGGCCTCGCCGCGCTGCGAATCCACCGTTTCCGAGCGGAAGTGCTGCTTGGCGGGCACCAGCGGGCGCGAGAAGTCGTCGTTGAAACTGATGCGATAGGCGTCGAGC
>Ga0182741_1001991_pt1 | contig 24801 bp, 32 predicted proteins | sample eDN5th37CBELigOP_FD_128874 | JGI IMG/M metagenome (GOLD analysis project Ga0182741, IMG submission 128874) | Enriched Organic Plus compost microbial communities from Emeryville, California, USA - eDNA 5th pass 37_C BE-Lig OP (version 2) (version 2) ... | reverse complement strand
TGCAAGCTTAAGCACTTCAGGCGCGTCGCAACCCGCTTCGATAAGCTGGCCAGGAACTTCCTGGCCTCGGTCGCTCTCGCCTCAGCCCGCCTCTGGACCAGAACTTATGAGTCCACTACCTAGTTGGTGAGATCATTCGCGTTCAGAAGACGAATATGCCTAGCGAGGTTTCGGCCACTGGCCGCAGCGCCCTTTCGATAAATAACCCCCTTGGTCATGGCGTCACGTTTCGCTTCAACGAAACCACTAGTACGCTGTGCATCCAGCATGAGCCTCGCATCGCATCATCAGGGCGGCTGCTTGAATACATCACGGATTGTTGGCCTGAGGCGAAATACGACATAAAGCCGTTGGTAAAGCCGAAGACCTGGGAACGGTTTGGCAAGAGCGACGTGAAGCGAATTGAGATCAAGATCGCGCAACCCGACAATCTAGCTAGCGTCCTGCCGAACGCTCATTCGGCTGCCTCGGGGCTGGGCACTATGGCGGAAGCCTATGATGCGCCGATTATCAAGGTTGAACTTTCGATGGGCCACAACAAGGGCTTTTTAAGCTCAAAAGTGAAGGAGCTCGCGAAAGCCATTTTCGACGGCGCGGCAGATGATAATGGCCCGGAACTCCGGGGGCTTAGTGCCGTGACGTATTTGGATGATGCGCGCGAAGAGGTCGATCTTATCGAGGAGCGGATCAAGGTGCGGGAGGACCTGCCCCTTGATGACCGTGACCCAGACAAGAATTACAAAATCAAAAAGCTTTTCATAAAGAAGATTATGAACGACCAAGGCGTATAGATGGTCGGGCTGGCGATAGAGAGGTTTCTACCGTGCGCCGTTGCAGCGTTGGTGCTGGCGATATGTTTGCTGTTTCGTTCTGAAATCGCCGTATTCTTTACGGATAACCACCTCAGTATGGACGGCCTCTATAACGCGGTGTTTGGCTGGAGTGCGATACAGACTGGTTTTATATTCGCGGTGTACGGGTTCGTCGTTGGGAGCGAGGGCGGCTTTATCGAAAAAATACGTGACACCACTCCGATGAAGCAGTTTCTTGTCTATACGAAAAACGCAACATACATCGGGTTCGCGCTTACCATCCTCTCTATGCCGTTGATGGTTTCTGGCATAAAGGTTGGCGCCAACTTTTGGCCTTATTTTTTCGTCGCGGTGTGGTTCACCCTTTTCATATGGGCATTTCTCTCGTTCGCGCGGGTGGCCTATCTCTTTGGCATACTGCTGCGACCGAAGAGCAAACCATTATTGCCCGGTTGAATATTTCCACCGGCGAAAGGCTTGGGCCTTCTGCTTAAGCGTGATCGGCTTAGTCAGGCCTACGATAGGTGAGGCGCTTTCCCTGAATGCCTTTGAGCGCCTTGGCGGCGCGCATTGCGTCATCAATCTCTAATGCCTCCCGGTTGGAATAGCGGAAGTCAAATTCGGCCAGATAGCGGTGCATATGGGCCTCGCTGCAATGCTGATAAACGCCCTTCATGCCGCGCTTGAAGATGCTGAAATAGCCTTCAACGGTGTTCGTGGTCGCGGTGCCGCGAACGTACTCATACTTGCTGTGGTTGACCGTCTGATGGTCGGCAAAGTGAGCGCCGACTGACGGGTAAACCGAATGTTCGTCCGTCATTAGCACCGACTTGCGGTCGGCATGGGTGAAAAGGATTTTGCTGACGGTCTTCTTGTCCACGTTGGATACCATGAACGAGCGTGCAGCGCCGCCGCGTTCGACCAGGGCAACGATCTTCTTCTGCTTTTCGATCTTCGGATGGGAAACCCAGCCGAAGCCGGAAACGAACGTATCGGGCTGGGACGGGGTGCCGTCACGCTTGCCGAGGTAGGTTTCATCGGCCTCGATCACCTTGCCCTCGCCGCCCAGCGGGCCGGGCTTGGCAGCCGGGGCCATGGCTTCGCGCAGGCGGTGCATCATGAACCACGCGCTCTTGTAGGTGATGCCGAGCATACGGTGCATCTGGTGGGCGCTGATGCCCTTCTTGGAGGCGCACAGAAGGAAAGCGGCCAGCAGCCACTTGTTGAGCGGGATATGCGAGCGCTCAAAGACGGTGCCGACCTGAACCGTGAACTGCTTGCGGCAGCCCTTGGCATTGCACTGGTAGAAGCCCGGACGGGTCGGAATCTCGGTGGATTCGTCCACGCACCCGCAGTAACCGCATGACCGGCCATCCGCCCAAAGCAGGGCTTCCAGCCAGGCGCGAGCCTTGGTGGCGTCCTTGAAAATTGGGTTCTCTAGCAATGACTTAGCCACGACTATCTCCTTGAATACAAAGATAGATCATGAACCTTGCTGAGTCAAGTATATAATCGCCGGGGAGGAGGAGAATCGCCTGCCCCGCCCTTCCGGGCGCACCAGCCATGCGGCCAAAGAAAAACGCCGCGGGGATAGCCCCGCGGCGCTTCTTCCGGCGTCTTGCTGCCTGCTTACTGGGCCGGAGCGGGCGCCGCCGCACCACGGCCGCCGCCGCGGCCGCCACGGCCACCCGGCTGCTGCGGCGGGATATAGGCCTCGCCGCCCGGGGCATAGGGACCGACGGTGGGACGGCCCTGGGTGTTCCAGAGCGGGCCCAGCTCGGCGCGGGCGCCCGCCGCGATCAGCGCGGTCTCGCTGCCGGCCTGGAAGCAGGTGAAGTCCGGACGGTCGCGCCAGGAGAGCGGGCCGCACAGGCGCACCTTGTTCTTGATCGCCGCGTCATGGACGATGTTGATCAGCCGCTCATAGTCGGGCGAACCCTGGCTGAAGCCGCTGTGGTTGCCCAGGTCGCCCGAAGCCGCGAACACGGCGGTGACGCCCGGCACGGCGGCGATCCGGTCGGCCTCGGCGACGCCGGAGATCGTCTCGATCATCAGGATCAGCACCAGATTGTCGTTGATGGTGGCGCGATAGCCGCCCGGCACGCCGCCCCAGAAGGCGGCGCTGAAGGCCTGGCCGCCGCCCGCGCTGCGCTGGCCCAAGGGCGGGAACATGGCGAAGTCACGCGCCTTGATCGCCTCGGCCTCGCTGCGGACGGTCGGGACCACCAGCACCAGTGCGCCGCCGGTGAGGGCGTTCTCCTGCTCCTTCTCATCGGCATAGGCGATGCGGGCGCCCGGCACGGCGCGCGCCTTGGGGCAGGCCGCCCACATGCGCGCCGCCTCGTTCCAGCTCCGCGAATTGTGCTGCTGCTCGGTCCAGATGAAGTCGTAGCCGGAATTGGCCAGGGCGCAGTAGGTCTCGGGCGAGGTGGTCGAGAAGGCGGTGGCGCCCGTCACCTTCTCACCCGCCTTCATCTTGACCATCACCGGATTCCAGATCGGCGAGCCGCCGGCGGGCGGGGCGTTGTTGGGGCCATAGCGCCAGGTCTTGGGATTGACGGGGCCGGTGTTGACGGCGCCGGGCAGCGCGGTCTTGGCCGCGCCGCTATCCTGGCCGGCCTTGGCGGCCAGCGGGAACTGCAGCGTGCCGGCGGCGGCGTTGTTGGCATACGGATCGGCGCTCTGCGCGATGGCGGCACCGACGGCGCCGGCGCACAACGCGGCCGACAGCAGCATCCAGGACAATTTCTTCATAAGATTTCCTCTCCCCAAGAACATGGTGGGCGGTCCCACGCCTGACACGCTTTTCCGGTCCCGCAATCGTTGCGCAGATAATCAGGGCCGCCCCGTCCGGTCAAATGCCGAACACGGTTTTGCCGGAATTTCATTGCCGCGCGCCAATCTCTTCGCAGATGCAAAAGAAAACCGCACCGGCCTTATTGCGCAGGGCGCGGCGGCGGCTGGAGGCGATAGGCCTTGTGGCAGGCGCCGCAGTTGGATTGCAGCGTCGCCAGCGCGGCGGCAAGGCCCGGCCCGTCGCTGACCGCTGTCAGCGCATTGGCGTCGGCGGTGAACTTGTCGGCCGCCGCCTTGAAGCCCGCCGCGTCGGTCCAGATCGCCGGGCTGGCCTGCGGATTGTTCTGGTCGGTGCCCGGCGCGAACAGGACGGCGATCTTCGCGCCATTGCCCGCCAGGACCTCCGCCTGTGCCTTGACGGCGGCGGCGTCGAAACTGGTGGTGAGCGGGCGCAGGGCGGCGACGGCCTGCCCGTTGGACCGCATCACCGCGGCGCGCTCGGCATTGATGTCCTGGGCAAAGACCATGCCGCTGGCCGCAGCCAGCAGCAGGGCCGCGCAAACGGTCTTCTTCATGCTCATCCCCCCTTAGAGCGTCATCGCGTCACAGGGGACCGGCTTTCGCGCCCAAAGGCAAGAGAGCCCGGGCTTGCACCCGGGCTCCCATGCCTGTCCTTGCCAAGAATTAATGACCGGCGGGGGCCGTGCCCGCATCGGCGGGCGCCTTGCCGGGACGCGGCGGCAGGCTGGTGAGATAGGCGGCCATCGCCTCGCGGTCTTCCGGCGAGAGCTTGCTGGTGTTCTCGATCACCTCGGCCATGGAGCCGCCCACCGAGTCGAATTCCGGCGTCTGGCCCGTCTCCAGGAACATCACATAGTCCTCGGCCGACCATTTGATGCCGTCCTCATGCGGGGTGATGTTGGGGATCCAGCCCGGGCCGTCCGGGTTCTTGCCGCCGGCGAAGCGGCTGGCCTGGATGATGCCGCCCATCGCATCGCGCGGGGAATGGCATTCGGCGCAATGGGCCGGGCCTTCGACCAGATAACCGCCGCGATTCCACTGGGCGTCCTTGCCGGGATCGTCCTGCCAGGGCTGGTAGTCCATGTTGAGGAATTTCCAGCCGCCCAGGAGCCGGCGGATGTTGAAGGGAAAGCCCACCTCATGCGGCTGGTTGGGCGTGGCCTCGGCGGGCAGCGTCTTGATATAGGCGAACATGTCGCGCACGTCCGACACCTTCATCCGCTGGTAGGAGGTGTAGGGCAGCGCCGGATAGAGATGCTCGTTGTTGACGCCGACGCCGCGCATCACCGCATTGACGAACTGAAGCTCGGTCCAGTTGCCGATGCCATGGGTGGCGTCGGGCGAGATGTTGGGCGCATGGAAGGTGCCGAAGGCGGTGTGGAAGGCCAGGCCGCCGCCCAGCCGGCTCTTGTCCTTCTGGCCGGTGGTCATGTGGCAGCCCGCGCAGCCGCCCGCGTGATACATCGCCTCGCCATTGGCCAGGTCGGGCTGGTAGTTGGCGGCCAGCGCCTCGGCGCCCAGCGTCCGGGGCGCGGTGACGAACCAGAAGACGACCAGACCGATCGCGGCCAGCACCGCGATGGCGATGAGAAACTTCTTCATGGCGTGGCTCCCTCCACATTACCTCGAGTTAATGAGGTATTATCGGCCAGAACTAGCCAAGCGGCGAGCCCAAAAGCAAGAGGCCGGACTTCCGTCCGGCCTCCGCCCAGTCGGTTCAGAACGTCGCAGCCGCTAGCTGGCGGGGCCGCGATAGACCTTGTGGCAGCTCGAGCAGTCGGTCTGCAGCGCCTTGTAGGCGGCGGCGAAGCCGGCCTGGTCCTTGGCGTTGGCCGCGGCGCGGGCGTTGGCGATGAACTTGGCATTCTCGGCCTTAAAGCCCGCCGCGTCCGACCAGATGGCGGCGGTGGCCTGGGTCTTGATGCCGTTGCCGGGGCCGGTGCCGGCCGGGAAGAGGCTTCCGAACTTCTCGGCATGGGCGATCAGCGGCTCCATCGCCTTCTTGGCCGCTTCGGGCGTGAAGGGCTCAGTGCCGCGCGAGAGGGCGAGGCCCGCCTTCATCGGCCCGGCGATCTGCTTCATGATCGCCTGGCGATCTTCGATCGGACCGGCGAACGCGGCGGTGGCGCCGATGGCGGCCAGGACCAGCGCGGTGACAATCTTCTTCATTGGAGGCGTTTTCCTTCCTAAAGGCGGCGGAGTGGGTAGCAGAATTTTCTCCGCGATGACAGAGATACGAAACGCCACATGAAGGAGACATGAACGGTTCCGTCGCCCGGTTGTCAGCTTGCCGTCAGGGCAGCGCGCGGGCGGCAGAATTTAAGACTCTTTCGCAGATGGCGCGGTGCGGGCGTTGGACGGCGAAGCGCGCAAGCGGCGGACTCTGCTGAGCTTTTCATATTATTAGATGATATATAATTATCGTATTGCAATAACTTATTATTGCGATACGGTGGTGGTGTTTCCAAGAGGCCTTCGCCATGAGCCAGACCCTGACCGCCGCGCCCGTCCTGTCGTCCTCCTTCGACCGCGCCCGGAAACTCAGCCGCGTGATGGCGCTGCTCTTCACCGTCTGCTTCTGGGGCGCGGCGGCGATCCTCGTCTGCCTGCCCGCGATGCTGATCTGGCCCCTGGCAGGCAGCATCAATGTCAACGGGGTGGAAGTCGCCTTCGCGGACCTGTCGCGGCCGCAGCAATTCTTCGCCTTCCTGGCGGCGGCGGTGAACTTCGCGCCCGCGCTGGTGCTTTTGCATCATGCGCGGCGCGTCTTCGGCGCCTTTGCGAAAGGCGAGGTCTTCCTGCCCGCCACCATCGCCCATATCCGCAGCGCGGGCGTGTGGCTGATCGTCTGCTTCTTCCTGGGGCTGACGACCTTCCCGCTGATGGTGGCCGCGGGCCTGCATGCGCCGGGGCAGATACCGCTGGATTTCTGGCCGCTGGTGATCGGCGTCACCACCGTCATCGCCGCCCATGTGATGCGCGAGGCCGCGCGCATCGCCGCCGACCATGCGGAGATCGTCTAGTGATCGTGGTGAATCTGGACGTGATGCTGGCCAAGCGGAAGATGCGCTCCAAGGAGCTGGCCGAGCGCATCGGCATCACCGAGGCCAATCTGTCGCTGCTCAAATCCTCCAAGGTGAAGGGCGTGCGCTTCGAGACCTTGGACAAGATTTGTTCGGTCTTGGAATGCCAGCCGGGCGATCTTTTGGAGTACCGGGCGGAGTAATCCCGCACGGGCGGGACGATCGCGCCAGGCGCCCTGTTCAGGCAGCCGAAGACAAGCGCGTTAGCTCACCTTGCGCGGAACGGCGGTGCCGGAGAGCACATCCTTCACCTTGGCCGCGAGCTGCTTGAGGCCGAAGGGCTTGGGCAGGAAGTGGATGTCGCCCGCGCCCTCGTCGCGGCGGAAGGCTTCCTCGGCATAGCCCGACATGAAGATCACCGGCAGGTCGGGCTTCAGCGCCTTCACATGCTTGACCATGGCGGGGCCGTCCATGTTGGGCATCACCACATCGGTGATGATGAGATGGATCTCGGCGCCGGACTGGACGATCTCCAGCGCCTCTTCGCCGCCGCCCGCCTCCAAGACGTCATAGCCGCGCATGCGCAGCGCCCTGGCCGCGAAGCTACGCACCGCCTCTTCGTCCTCCACCAGAAGGATCGTGTCCTGGCCGGTGACGTCGCGCGCGGGGGCGGCCGTCTCGGCGGCCTGCGCCGCCGCGCCCGCATGGCGCGGCAGATAGATATGGAAGCTGGTGCCCTTGCCCACTTCCGAGCGCACATCGATGAAGCCGCCCGACTGCTTGACGATGCCATAGACGGTGGCCAAGCCCAGCCCCGTGCCCTGTCCCACCGGCTTGGTGGTGAAGAAGGGATCGAAGATCTTGCTCTGAATCTCCTTGGACATGCCGACGCCGGTATCGGTCACCTCCAGGCGCACATAGTCGCCCGGCGGCATGATGGCGCTGCCCAGGGTGGAGGCGGCGGCGACCGTCTCGTTGGCGAGGCGGATGCTGACGGTGCCGCCCGACGGCATGGCGTCGCGCGCGTTGACCACCAGGTTGATCAGCGCGTTGGACAATTGCGCCTCGTCGGCATGGACGGGCCAGAGCGTCTCGTCCTTCTCCACCTTCAACTCGATGCCCTCGCGCAGCAGGCGGCGCAGCATCTGGGCGAGTTCCCCCACCACATCGTTCAGCGCCAGCACCTTGGGCTGCATGGTCTGCTTGCGGCTGAAGGCCAGGAGCTGGCCCACCAGCGTGGCGGCGCGCAGCGCATTCTGGTGCACCTCGTTCAATTCCTTGAAGGAGGGATCGCCCGCCGGGTGGCGCATCAGCAGGAATTCGCAATTGCCGATGATGACGGTGAGCAGGTTGTTGAAGTCGTGCGCCACCCCGCCCGCAAGCTGGCCCACCGCCTGCATCTTCTGCGACTGGGCGAATTTGGTTTCCAGTGCCTTCTGCTCGGTGACGTCCACCAGATAGAGCACTGCCCGGCCGTCCGGCATGGGACTGGCGAAGAGCTCGCCCAGCTTCTCGTTGCCGCCCGCGCCCTGGGTGCGCAGCTCGACCGCATTGGCGCCGACGCTGCCCGCGGCCGCCTTGGCGATGCGGGCCATCACCGCCCCCGCATCGGCGGCGTCCAGCAGGTCGGAGAGCCTGCGGCCTTTGAGGACCGCGCCGCCGAAGAAGGCGGCGAAGGCCTTGTTGGCGTCGGCGATCACGCCATCGGCATCGGCGAAGGCGACCCCCATGGGCGCATCGCGGAACAGATCGTCGGAGGCGGCGGGCGCGGGCGCGCTGACGGCAGGCACAGGCGGCGCGGCCGCCGCCTGCGGCACTGGCGCCGGAGCGGAAACAGGCTGCGCCGCGGGCATGTCGCCGCGCGCCGCCAGCCTGGGCACGAACCACCAGGCCGCCTGGCCGCCATCCAGCGGCCGCACGGCGGCGATGATCTCCAGCCCCGGCATCACCTGGAAGCTTTCCTCGCGCGCCTTGCCTTCGCCCGCATCGCGCGTGAGGCGATAGAGCACGGCGGCCGACGGCTCGCCCGCCAGCGCCAGTTCGGGCGGCGGCGGGGTCTCATGCTCGCCCACGCCCGCCATGCGCCGATAGACGGCGTTGCAGTCGATCACCGCGCCGCCTTCGCCGGTGATGGCCCAGGCGACATTGGCCTTGCCCGCCGCCTCGGCGATGCGGCGCGCCCCGTCCATGCCGCGGGTGGGGCGCGGCCAGACCGCGAAAAGGAACAGGAACGCCAGGGCGGCGATGCCGAAGAGCAGGGCATGGCCCGCCCAGCCCGCCAGCGCGGGGGCGGTGACGGCCAGACCCGCCGCGCCCAGGGCCACCACAAAGGCGGCCAGGGCGGCCCAGCGCCAGCCGCCAAAGGGCAGGCCGAGCGGAGTTTGGGAGAAAGAGCGCGCAGCGTCCATGCGCCGCACTCTACAGGATTTGGTTAACCAATCCTTTCCGGCCACAACGGATTGTTTTTCTTGGGAAATTTTCCCCGCTCCCGACTCGGGGATTCACCGGATTGAATGATTCGTTAACGCTGTTCGTTTTGATGCCCTCCTGTGCCATCGCAGCCAGCCGCCCAGCCATCTGCGCTATACAGGGGATCATGGCGGATCAAGCGGCCCAGAGGCCCGACTGCGGCGGATGCACCGTGTGCTGCACGGCCCTTCCGATCACGGAATTCGCCAAGCCTGCGGGTGTCACCTGCCAGCACTGCACCGCCGCTGGCTGCGGCATCTATGAGACGCGGTACGATATCTGCCGCAGCTTCCTGTGCGGCTGGCTGCTGCTGCCTGGGCTGGACGAAAGCTGGCGGCCCGACCGCAGCGGCATCCTGATCCGCTTCATCGAGCGCGAGGACCTGCCGGAGGACTATCGCGGCCCCGGCAGCGGCGTGCATTTCACCCTGCTGGGCGGCGAGGCGTCGGTCCTGCGGCCCGGCTTTGCCGATTATGTCGCCACGCTGGTGCGGCGCGATGTGGGCGTATGGCTGTCGGCGGACAGTCCGCGGACGCTGGTCAACCCCTATCTGAAACCGGCGGCGATGGCGCATGACAAAAATGCGCTCACCGCCATACTGCTGCATCTCTATCGCCTGCATCTCAAGCAGCGCGACATGCAGGGCGGCATGAAACCGCTGCCCTGGATCATACCGGAAAGTATCTAGTGAACCCCCATCCGTCACAGCTCGCCTGCGGCCGCGCGCTTCGCGCGCAGGCCGCAGAGCTCGCTGCGCCACCTTCCCCCTTTCGGGCGCGTTGACGCACGCAAAGGGGGAAGGAATCTTTCGGATGCTGCGGGTCGCCCGGCGGCTGGCGCTGCCGGGATCGAGATTTCTGGTTGTCAGTTTGCCTTGATCTTCCCTTGCAGGCGGAAGACATAGCCGATCACCTGCGCCACGGCCTTGTAGTGCTCCGGCGGCACCGGCTCGTCGATCTCGACCGAAGCGTGCAAGGCGCGGGCGAGCGGCGGGTTCTCCACCACCGGCACGTCATTGTCCTCGGCCACGGCGCGTATCTTGAGCGCCAGCGCATCCAGACCCTTGGCGACGCAGATGGGGGCGGCGGTCTTGCCGCTCTCATACTGCAGCGCCACGGCATAGTGGGTCGGGTTCATGATCACCACCGTCGCCTCGGGCACGCGCGCCATCATGCGGCGGCGCGAGCGCTCCTGGCGGAGCTGGCGGATCTTCGCCTTCACATGCGGGTCGCCTTCATTCTGGCGGAATTCTTCCTTGATCTCCTGCTTGGACATGCGGTTGCGCTTCATGAACTGCATGCGCTGCAGGAAATAGTCGGCGCCCGCGATCACCGCCAGCGCCGCCAGCGCCGCCATCAGCACCTTGAAGAGCAGAAAGCCCATATCGGCGACCACGCCCGCGGGCGACTGGCTGAGGATGGATTCCAGCATGCCGCGCTGCGGCCAGAGCTGCGTCCACACCGCCAGGCCCACGATCGCCATCTTCGCCAAGCCCTTGAGCAGGTTCATCCAGCCATCGAGGCCGAAGAGCCGCTTGAAGCCTGCCATGGGCGAAATCTTGGAGAAGTTGGGCGCGAGCTTGGAGGGGGTGAAGCCGGGACGGCTTTGCAGCACATGGCCCGCAAAGGCGGCGACGATCAGCACACCGAAGAAGGGCGCCATCACGATGCCCAGATTGAGCATGAGCCCGCGCATCAGGGCGGCAAGTCCGCCCGGGTCCACCGCCATCGCCTCCGGCCGCTCCAGGAACATGCGCAAGAGGCCGGCCAGCCCGGTCATGGTCCTGGGGCCCAGCATGGCCAGCGCCAGCGTGCTGCCCGCCAGCATCACGAAGGCCGACACCTCCATGGACTTGATGACATCGCCCTGCTCGCGCGCCTGCTCCAGCCGCTTGGCTGTCGGCTGTTCGGTTTGCTGGCTCTCGTCGCGCTCTTCCGCCATGGCTTAAAGAAAATTCCCCATCTGCGTGGCGTAGAAGTTGAGGAAGATGGTCATCATAGCCCCCAGCATGGCGAGGAAGATCAGGAAGCCGCAGACGATGTTGATCGGCACGGCGACGAAGAAGATCTGAAGCTGCGGCATCAGCCGCGCCAGCAGGCCCAGGCCCGCATAGACTGCAAAGCCGAACACCAGGAAGGGCGCGGCGAGCTGGAAGCCCAGCGCGAAGGCGCCCGACACCAGGGTGATGGTGAGCCGCGCCATGTCCTCGGTGGGCAGCGCCCCGCCCGGCGGCATCAGCCGATAGCTGCCCGCGATGGCGCCGATGGCGAGGTGATGCAGGTTGGTGAGGAAGATCATCACCGCGCCCAGCAGCGAGAGGAAGTTGCCCATCACCGCGCCCTGCTCGCCCTGGGAGGGATCGAGCGTCTGGGCATAGGCGAGGCCCGTCTGGGTGGCGATCAGGAAGCCCGCCACATGCAGCGCGCTCATCACGATGCGCGCCATGGCGCCGACAAGCACGCCGACCGTGGTCTCCTGCGCCACCAGCAGGCCCAGCGCCATGCCGGTGGCGGGTGGCGGTGTCGTGGCATAGGCCGCCGTCACGGTGGGGGCCAGCGCAAAGGAGATCGCCAGCGCCAGCACCAGGCGCACCCGCGCCGGAACCCCGGTTTCGCCTATGCTGGGCAGCAGCATCACCATGGCGCCCACCCGCGCGAAGACCAGCAGGTACACAAGTACGTTGCCGGTCAGGTCGGGCAGGGTGACGGTCATGGGCGCTTAATAGGCCGCGATGCGGCCGGCAATGTCGGTCATCAGCCCGCTCATGGCCGCGCCCGCAAAGGGCAGCGCGATCAGGAGAACGATGAAGACCGCGACGATCTTGGGAATGAAGACCAGCGTCTGTTCCTGGATCTGGGTGAGCGCCTGGAGCAGGCCGATCACCAGGCCCACCACCAGCGCGGTGAGCATGGCGGGGGCGGTGATCTCCAGCAGCACCAGGATGGCGGTGCGGGCGAAATCTACGGCTTCGGCGGGCTGCATATGGTCTCTCTCGCTATGATGGTCGCGCGGCCTGGCGCTGCGCTTCGCTCCGCTTGGCCGGCGCTCCGGGCTTCTGCGGGCTGCATGTCATTTCCTCTGGCTCACCCTTCGACAAGCTCAGGGTGAGGAAAATATGAAATCCTCATGCTGTGCTTGTCGAAGCATGAGGGACGGAAGGCTAGATCGGCATGTTCATGATGGACTGATAGGCCTGCACGACCTTGTCGCGCACCGCCACCACCGTGTTGAGGCTGAGCTCGGCGGAGTTCACCGCATTGACCACATCGACGATGTTGGCGTTGCCGGTGACGGCCGCCTGGGCCGCCTGTTCGCCGGCGCGGATATTGGCGATGGAATCCTGCACCGCTCCGGACAGGAAATCGGCGAAGCTGCCCGCGCCCGCCACATTGGCGGGGGCGATGGCCGCGGATGCGGCGCTGGGCGCGGTGATGGAAGCGGCGGCCTGGTAGGCGGCGGCGGCGGCGGCGGGAATGGCCATCTTTTATCCTTTCATCTTAAGGCCCTCCTCCCCTTTTGGCGCGAAGCGCCTGAAAGGGGGCCGTAGCTGGCCCTCGGGCCAGCGAAGGTAGAGGGGGTTACTTGTTCAAAAGATCCACGGTCCTCGCCAGCATCGCCTTCGTGGCTTCCATCGCCGTCAGGTCGGCCTCGTAGGAGCGCTGCGCCTCGCGCATGTCCATGATCTCCACCAGCGGGTCCACATTGGGCAGCTTGACATAGCCGCGCGCATCGGCGGTGGGGTTGCCGGGATCGTAGCGGGTGCGGAAGTCGCGCTGGTCGGGCAGCGCCTTGCCCGCCTGCACCAGATTGACACCCAGTTCGCGGTCGAACTCGCTCTTCACCGTGGCGATCTTGCGCCGGTAGGGATCGCCGCCCGGCGCCGCGGCGGTCGAATTGGCGTTGGCGATATTCTCCGCGATGATCTTCATGCGCTCGGACTGCGCCCGCATGCCGGACGCGATCACCGCCATGGATTTGGAAAAGTCCATTGTCATTCTCCTTCAGACGCGGCCGATCGCCGTCTTCATCAGTGTCATGGCCTTGGCATAGAGATTGGCCGCGGCCTGGAACTGGGCCTGGGTCTCGGAGACCTTGATCATCTCCTGCTCCAGGCTGACGGCATTGCCGTTGGGATTGGGGACGCCGCCCGCCGCCATGTCCTCGAAGCGCAGGGACGAGCCCGGCTTCATGCTGATATGGCGCGGATTGGTGGAGAGGAGCGCGCCGCCATGGCGCGCCTCGCCCTTCAGCAGACTGGTGAAATCCTGCGGCTTCAGATCGCGCGCGACATAGCCGGGCGTGTCGGCATTGGCGACGTTCTGCGACAGCACGTCCTGGCGCTGATGCAGCCAGGTCATGCGCTCGCGCAGCATCGAGAGCAGCGGCATCTCGGGCAGGTTCATCGAAAGCAACCTTTCGTTAGCCATATCCTTCGCGCCCGAGGATGAAGCCTCATGCTTAAGCGGCGCTTAACGTCGGCCGAAATTGCCGGGCAGATTTTTCCCGCGCTTAACCCGCGATTAAGGTTGACGGTGTGTTATCGCCGCCATGGATTTGTTCAACCTGCTGCAATATGCGACCGCGCTGCTTCTGGTGCTGGCGCTGGCCGTCGTCGCGCTCTTGGTCCGGCGCTTCGGCAACAACCCCGCCGCCTTCAAGGAGAGCCTGAAGGGCAAGGGCTGGGGCAAATGGGACTTCAAGGCGCCCGAACGGCGCCTGGCGGTGGTCGAGACGCTGGTGATCGGCCCCAAGCAGCGGCTGATGATCGTGCGCCGTGACGCCGCCGAGCATCTGGTGCTGGTGACGGCCGACAGTTCCTCGGTCATCGAAGCCAACATCCCGGCTTCCTCAACCCCCTCCGGCGCAGGCGCTGCTACGGTCCCCGCCCCCTTTGGCGCTGACGCGCAAAGGGGAGGAGCCCCCGCGCCGTGACGCGTCTGATCCGCCTTTGTCCCTATCTGCTGGCGCTGGCGCTGTTCGCGCCGGCCGCCGCCTTCGCCCAGGCGGCGGCGCCCGCCGCCGCCGGTGCGGCGCAAGCGGCGGCGGGTGGGCTGACCATCGACTTCAACGGCAGCGGCCTCTTCACCGACCGCATGGTGCAGATCATCGCCCTGGTGACGGTGCTCTCCATCGCCCCGTCCATCCTGATCATGATGACCAGCTTCGTGCGCATCGTGGTGGTGCTGTCGCTGCTGCGCACGGCGCTCGGCCTGCAGCAGAGCCCGCCCAATGCGGTGATCATCTCGCTCGCCATGTTCCTGACCCTGTTCGTGATGGGTCCCACCCTGACCGACGCCTACAACCAGGGGGTCAAGCCGCTGATGGCGAACCAGGTGACGACCGAGCAGGGCTTCACCGCGGCGATGACGCCGATGAAGAAGTTCATGCTGGAGCATGTGCGCCAGGCGGACTTGCGCCTCTTCGCCGACATGGCGCGCACCCCGGTGCCGGCGCGCGCCGAGGATGCCGCCATCACCTCGCTGGCCCCCGCCTTCATGCTGTCGGAGCTCAAGCGCGCCTTCGAGATCGGCTTCCTGCTCTTCGTGCCGTTCCTGATCATCGACATGGCCGTGGCCTCGATCCTGATGAGCATGGGCATGATGATGCTGCCGCCGGTGATCATCTCCCTGCCCTTCAAGCTGATCTTCTTCGTGCTGGTGGATGGCTGGCGGCTGGTGGCCGGCTCGCTGGTGCAGAGCTACATGAACGGACCGCCGCCGACTTGATTCTTTGTCGGACCCCCTCCGGCCTTCGCAACTTTGCTCAAAGTGGGCGCCTGTCATGCGCCCACTTTTCGCGTTGCTACGGCCACCTCCCCCTTTCCTGTGCTTCGCACGAAAGGGGGAGGAAGCTGGTGCCTAGCGGATAGCCGCGCCGCGGCTGACGCTGCGGCGCGAGATTTCTGGAACTGCGGGCGTCCGCGCAGAAACCAGTGTTTTCCGCGCGCCATGGCGCTAAACTCCCGGCCATGGCGCATGCGCACGACCATTCCCACGACGACCATGCCGACGACGCCCACGGCCATGGCGTCTGGACGCGCGACCATGTCTTTCTGGGCCATGGCCACAGCCGGGCGGAACGGCGCGCGCGCCTGGCCACCATCATCACCGCCCTGTTCATGGGGGTGGAGATCGCGGCCGGATTCCTCACCGGCTCGATGGCGCTTCTGGCCGACGGCATCCATATGGCTACCCATGTGGGGGCGCTGGGGCTGGCGGCGCTGGCCTATTGGCTGGCGCGGCGGCATGCCGCTTCCGCCCGCTTCAGCTTCGGCTCCGGCAAATTCGGCGATCTGGCCGCCTTCGCCAGCGCCCTTCTGCTCGGCGCGACGGCCGTGGCCGTGGCGGTGGAATCCGTCGGGCGGCTGATCACCCCCGCCCAGGTGGCCTATGCCGACGCCCTGCTGGTCGCCGTGATCGGGCTGGGCGTCAACATCGTCAGCGCCGTCATCCTCAAGGACGATCATGGACATGACCATGGGCACGGCCATGCCCACGCCCATGACAACAATCTGCGCGCCGCCTATGTGCATGTGCTGGCCGACGCGGCCACCTCGGTGGCGGCGATCGCCGCCCTGGCCGGAGCCTGGTGGTGGGGCCTCTCCTTCCTCGATCCGCTCTGCGGCCTTCTGGGGGCGGCGGTGATCGGCGTCTGGGCCGTAGGCCTGATCCGCGATTCGGCGCTGGTGCTGCTGGACGCCGAATCCGATCCCGTCCTGGCGCGCGACATCCGCAGGCTGGTCGAGACCGAGATGGGCGCGCGCATCGCCGACATGCATCTGTGGCGGCTGGGGCCGGGGCATCAGGGGCTGATCGTCTCGCTGGTGAGCCGGTCCGAGACCTCCGCCGAAGCCATCAAGGCCACCTTGCGGGCGCGCCATCCGGGCCTGTCGCATGTGACGGTGGAGGTGGCGGTCTGCGCCGACTGCACATGATCTTCCGACGCATGTTTCGCCGCCGGAAAATCGCCAAAGACCTGAAAGCCGTCACCGAGGCGGCGGGCGACCAGATCACGCCGGGCCTCGGCACCTTCGCCCTGGTGCTGGGCGGTCTCGCGGCGGCGGGCGTCGCCGCCTATGTCGTTCACCGGAAGCGGCAAAGCAAGAAAGCCGCGGACGGAGCGTCAGCCCAGCAGGCCGGGCATCAGCCCGGCCGTCAGCGTTAGGCTGCGCGACCAACAAAAAACCGCCCCGCCAGGGGCGAGCGTCAGCCCAGCAGGCCGGGCGTGAGCCCGGCCGTCAGCGTTAGGCTGCGCGACCAACAAAAAACCGCCCCGCCAGGGGCGAAGCGGCTTCTTCGGGAATTGACCGGCCGGATCAGGCCTTGGGCTTGGAGGCGGGCAGCAGGCCTTCGCGCTGCAGGCGCTTCCTCTGGAGCTTGCGGTAGCGGCGCACCGCCTCGGCCCGCTCGCGGGCGCGCTTCTCGGAAGGCTTCTCATAGGCGCCGCGCAGCTTCATTTCCCGGAAGATGCCTTCGCGCTGCATCTTCTTCTTCAGGGCCTTGAGGGCCTGGTCAATGTTGTTGTCGCGGACGATGATCTGCAAAGCCGTCTCCGAAGGATTTTGAGGCGCGGGTCATATCAGAGGCCAAAACCCCTGTCCACCCGCGGATTTTAACCGTCCAAGCCTTTCCCCGTTCCGCTCCGCGCCCCATATTCCCAGGCATGGCCATCCTGAAGATCGCCCGCATGGGCCATCCCGTCCTCGCCACCCCGGCGGCCCCGGTCTCCGACCCCGGCGCGCCGGAAATCCGCCGCCTGGTCAATGACATGGTCGAAACCATGGTGGATGCCAACGGGGCCGGGCTGGCCGCGCCCCAGGTCCATGTTCCCCTGCGGGTGGTGGTGTTCCAGGCCCCAGGCGAGCGCAGCCCCGGCCTTTCGGGCGAGGAAGCCTTCGACCACACCGCCCCCCTGACGGTGCTGATCAACCCGGAGATTGCGGTGATGGACAACACAACCGAAGGCGGCTGGGAGGGCTGCCTCTCGGTGCCCGGCCTGCGCGGCTGGGTCGAGCGGCCCGCCCATATCCGCTACCGGGGCTTCGGCCTGGACGGCCGGATGATCGAGCGGACGGCGCGGGGCTTTCACGCCCGGGTTGTGCAGCATGAATGCGATCATCTGGACGGGCGGCTTTACCCATCACGCATGACGGACCTGTCGCGGCTGGTGTTCGAAAGCGAGATTCGTCATGTCCTGGAGCCGGTCCCGGCATGAGCGACGCACCGAAAAAGGCGGCCGGCAAGCCTGCCGCGAAGAAACCGGCAACCCGCAAAGCGAAGGGCAAGGTGGACGAAACGAGCACGGAGACACGCGACGATGCGGCGCTGACGGCGGCGGTGCTGGAGGCCGCCCTGCCCCATGCCGCCTTTGACGGCTTCACCGGCAAGGTGCTGGAGGAGGCGGGCCGGGCGGCGGGCTTGTCCAAGCCCGAAACCGCGCGGCTTTTCCCCGAAGGGCCGCTGTCACTGGTCGAGGCCTGGTCGGTGGCGGTGGACCGGGAGATGACCGAGCGGCTTCAGGCGATGGACCTGCCCGCCATGAAGGTGCGCCAGCGCATCGCCGAGGCGGTGAAGACCCGCCTTGCCATCCTCAAGCGCCACAAGGAAGCGGCGCGGCGCGCCGCCGCGCTTCTGTCGCTGCCCGTCCATGCGGGGCTGGCGGCGAAACTGATGTACCGCACGGTGGATGCGATGTGGCGGGCGGCGGGCGACACCGCAACCGATTTCAACTTCTATACCAAGCGCGGCATCCTGGCGGGCGTCTATGGTTCGACGCTGGTGCGCTGGTTCTCGGACGCTTCGGCGGACGAGGCGGCGACCAACGAATTCCTTGCCGCGCGCATCGAAAATGTGATGCAGTTCGAGAAGTTCAAGGCGAAAGCCAGGGAGGCGCTTTCGAACTTCCCCGCCTTTTCCGACTGGCCGGGATCGAAACGCACCCGGTGACGCGCGGCAAGCGCGACGGAAGGGGGGCGCATGGATCAGATGGACCGCCGCGACATCTTCGCGGTCATTTCCGCTTTCGCCGCCATGGCCGCGGCCGGCGGCGGCGCCCGCGCCCAGCCGCTGGGCCCGATGACGACCGCGCAGTTGTCGCGCTCGCGCGTGATCCGGTTCGACGAGCTGCCGACGCGCAAGCTGGATCATGGCGGGCTTCAGCGCATCGTGATGTCGGGCACCCTGCCCACCGGCGAGTTCATCGAAATCCACCAGACGCTGTTGCCTGCCGGCAAGATGCCCCATGCCGCGCACCGGCATCCCAACAGCGAATGGCTGTTCATCCAGTCGGGCGACCTGGAGTTCATCGACGAGGGCGGCAAGGTCATTCCGGTAAAGCCCAACGACATCGTCTTCAGCGCCTCCAACAACAGCCATGGCCTGCGCAATGTCGGAAGCACGCCCGCCAGCTATCTGGTCTTTTCGGTGAGTGAGATGCTGCCGGAGCACCGGCCGCAATTGCCGCGCTAAAGGCTCTCGAACAGGCGCGCCGCTTCATACCAATCGGCGATCTGGGTATGCGCGCCCGCTTCCACCAGCAATTCGCGCAAATGCGCATCCATATGCGCGCCGCCGCAAAAGCCCCACACCGTCATGCCCGCGGCCAGGCCCGCTTTGACGCCATTGACGCTGTCCTCGATCACCAGGCAATCGGCGGGCGCGACACCCAGTTGCGCGGCGGCATGCAGGAACAGGTCGGGCGCGGGCTTGGCGTGGGTCACATGCTCGGCCGAATAGATATGGGGCGCGAAGGGCTCCCACAGGCCGAAACGCTTGAGCTTGTGATCCAGCGCCTTGACGCCGCTGGAGCTGGCGACCGCCTTGGGCAGCCGGACCGCTTTCACCGCCTCCAGCGCGCCCGCCACCGCCTTGAGCTCGGTGGCGAAGCGTTCCAGCACGCGGGCCTTCATGCGCGGCCGCAGCTCCGCGACGATGGAGCGGCCCAGCCGTTCCTGCGCGTCCAGGTCGAGCGCGGCGTAATAGGCATTGTCGCTCATCCCCAGGAAGCGCGCCTTGAAGGCGCGGCTTTCATAGGAAAGCCCGAACTCGGTCAGCACTTCGAGCTCGACGGCATGGAACAGCACTTCGCTGTCCACCAGGACGCCGTCGCAGTCGAAGATGACCGCCCGCACCATGCCGGTCAGAGCAGCTCCGCGATCTGCACGGCGTTGAGCGCCGCCCCCTTCAGGAGTTGATCGGCGGCGACGAACATGGAGATGGACTTGCCCGAAGGATCGGACAGGTCCCTGCGGATGCGCCCCGCCAGCACATCGCCCTGGCCGCTCGCATCCTTGGGCATGGGGAAGTAGTTGTTGGCCCAGTCGTCCACCAGCTTGACGCCCGGCGCCTGGGCAAGCAGCGTCTTGACCTCCTCCGGCGCGATCGGGCGCTCGCACTCGAAGGTCATGGAGACCGAATGGGCGCGCAGCACCGGCACGCGGATGCAGGTGGCCGAAACCGCGATCCGGTCATCCTCGAAGATCTTCTTCGCCTCCTTGATCACCTTGGTTTCTTCGTCGTTATAACCCGTCTCCATATCGATGGCGGTGTTGTGGCTGAAGAGATTGAAGGCGTAAGGATACTTCACCACCTTGGGCTCGTAGGTCTTGCCGTCCAGATAGGCGCGGGTGGAAAGCTCCAGCTCTTCCATCAGCGCCGCGCCGCCGCCCGAGGCCGCCTGATAGGTCGAGACGATCAGGCGCCGGACCGGATTGACCCGGTGCACCGGCCAGAGCGGCACCAGCGCGGTGATGGCGGCGCAGTTGGGATTGGCGATGATGCCCTTGTGATCGGCGATGCGCCGCGCATTGATCTCGGGCACCACCAGCGGCACCTCGGGATCGGCGCGGAAGGCCGAAGAATTGTCCACCACCACCGCGCCCGCTTGCACGGCGATGGGCGCATATTGCCGGGAGATGCCCGAACCCGCCGAGAAGAGCGCGATATCCACGCCCGCGAAGCTGTCCGCCGTCAGTTCCTGGATGGTGAGGTCCTCGCCCCGGAAGCGCTGCTTCTGCCCGGCCGAGCGCGCCGAAGCCAGCAGCTTCAGCCCCGTCAGCGGAATGCCACGGCTTTCGATGCAGCCGACAAACTCGCGGCCCACGGCGCCGGTGGCCCCGACAATGGCGACAGTCTTGTTCTTCACGTCTCTCTTCCTTTTGCGGCCTTCCTGCCGCTCTTGTTTGCGGCTCCGGCTCCCGCCTACGCCGCTGTCTGAAATAAAAAAGCCCCGGTCCGTTCGGATCGGGGCCTGGGATTTGTCTCTTCGCCTGCTTTTACGCGCGCGCGACAGCCCAGCCCCGGACGGGCTTGGTCTTGGCCGTGGTCTTTTTGGCGGTCGCGGTCATGGGCGCGCAACCTATGAGGGCGCCCCCGGCGAGTCAACGGCGCTTATGTGCGGGGCCTGAGGCGCGTCACATGGCCCATTTTCCGCCCCGGCCGCGCGGCCTTCTTGCCATAGAGATGCAGCGCCCCGGCGCGGGCCAGGCTTTCCCAGGCATGGGCCTCCTCGCCGATGATGTTCTCCATCACCGCATCGGCATGACGGGCGGGATCGCCCAGGGGCCAGCCCGCCACGGCGCGGATATGCTGCTCGAACTGGGAGCAGGCGCAGGCTTCCAGCGTCCAGTGGCCGCTATTGTGGACGCGCGGGGCGATCTCGTTGACCAGGAGCGCGCCATCGGCGGTGACGAACAGTTCCACCGCCAGCACGCCGACATAATCCAGCGCCTCGGCGATTCGTTTCGCGATGGCCTTGGCCTCTCCGGCTTGCGCGGGGGTGAGCCGCCCGGGCACGGTGGAGCGGCGCAGGATGTGGTGCTCATGCACATTCTCGGGCGGATCGTAAGCGGCGAAACTGCCATCGGCCCCGCGCGCGGCGATCACCGACGCCTCGAAGGCAAATTCGACAAACCCTTCCAGGATACAGGGCCTGCCGCCCAGCGCGGCGAAGCCCAGCGCGGTATCCTCGGCGCTGATCACGCGCACCTGGCCCTTGCCGTCATAGCCCAGGCGGCGGGTTTTGAGGATGCCTTCGCCGCCCATCTGCTCATAGGCGGCACGCGCCTGTTCGGGCGAGGACACCGTGAAGAAGGGCGCGGTCTGCAAGCCCAGCGCGGCGACGAAGCTCTTTTCGCTGAAACGGTCCTGGGTGGTGGCCAGGGCATGCGGGCCCGGGCGGACCGGCACCCGCTCGGCCAGGAAGGCGATGGCGTCGGCGGGCAGATTCTCGAACTCGAAGGTGACGGCGTCGCAGACATTGGCGAGGCCCGCCAGGGTGGCGCGGTCGTCATAGGGCGCCGCCAGTTGCAGCGGCGTCACCTGGAAGGCGGGCGCGTCGGGCTCGTCATTATAGACCAGCGCCTTCAGGCCCAGGCGGGCCGCCGCCAGCGCCAGCATGCGGCCGAGCTGGCCGCCGCCGATGATACCGATCGTGCCGCCCGGCGGAACGGGCTTGTCGAGGGTCTTCATTTGGGCGTCTTGGCGACCGACCTGGTCTGGCGGCGGCGCCAGGCATCGAGTTTCTTCTTCACGCCCGCATCGGCCAAGCCCAGGATGGCGGCGGCGTGCAGGGCGGCGTTCTTCGCCCCCGCCTCGCCGATGGCGAAGGTCGCCACCGGCACGCCGCCCGGCATCTGGGCGATGGAGAGCAGGCTGTCCAGACCCTTGAGCGCCCGGCTTTCGACCGGCACGCCCAGGACCGGCAGGGTGGTCATGCTGGCGACCATGCCGGGCAGATGCGCCGCCCCGCCCGCGCCCGCGATGATCACCGCGATGCCGCGCGCCTCCGCCGTGGTGGCGTAGTCCACCATGCGCGCGGGCGTGCGGTGGGCCGAGACGATGCGGCTTTCGTAAGGAATGCCCAGCACCGCCAGCAGGTCGGCGGCGGGCTTCAGCGTCGGCCAGTCGGACCGGCTGCCCATGATGATGCCGACTTTGCTCTTGCGGGAGGCCATGCGCGAATCGCCTGTCTTAGGGGGTGCCCCGGAAAGGCGCGGAGTATAGGGAGCAAAATCCCCTTGAAAAGCCTTAGATTTGCACCCCGTTAACCATTCGTTGGGGAACATAAACGCAATCTTAAGGCCGGTTTCCTAGGGTTGGCGGCACCGGATATGAAGATCGAACGCACAAGCGCGCCCCGTGCGCCCCGCCAGGTCGCGGCGGCCTATGCCCGCACGGTGGAGGCCACCGTGCCCGCCGCCGGCGTGGAGCCGGTCGCCCCCGCCAGCGTGCTGGGCATCCCGGAAGCCGAATTCACCCCGCGCGTGCGCGACGCCATCATGGGCCTGATGACCGAGGTGGACAGTCTGCGCCGCGAGCTGGCCGAGACGCGCAAGCGCCTGGACGAGGTCGAGAAGGCCGCCGACCAGGACAGCCTGCTGCCCCTCCTCAACCGCCGCGCCTTTGTGCGCGAGCTGACGCGCTATATCGCCTTCACCGGCCGCTACAACACGCCCGCCAGCCTGATCTATTTCGACCTCAACCATATGAAGCAGGTCAATGACAGTTTCGGCCATGCGGCGGGAGACACGGTGCTCAAGCATTTCGCCGAGGTGCTGCTGGCGCATGTGCGCGACAGCGACAGCGTCGGGCGGCTGGGCGGCGACGAGTTCGGCGTGCTCTTGTCCCATGCCAATCAGGAGCAGGCGCTGAAGAAGGCCGACGCCCTGGCCGAGGCGCTGCGCACGCAGCCCGCGCGCTGGAACGGGCAGGAGATCACCGTCTCCTTCGCCTATGGCGCCTTCGAGCTGAAGGCGGGCGACAATGCCGACATCGCCATGGCCCGCGCCGACGAAGCCATGTACGCGCAGAAGAAGGCGTCGCGCAGCGCGGCGGAGTAGCGCGACGTCAGCACGGATCTTTGTGACAGGAAAAAAGGCCGGGTTGCACCCGGCCTTCTTTGTTTCAAGCATCCCGTTTTCAATCTCCATGGCCGGCCTCCGAGCCGGCCATCCAACTTTCGATCACGTGGTGGAAGTTGGATGGGCGGGTCAAGCCCGCCCATGGAGAGAATGGGTTATCCCATCGCCTTCTGAAGGTTGACGTCCACCTTGTCGAGGAAGCCTTCCGTGGTCAGCCATTTCTGGTCGGGACCGACCAGGAGCGCCAGGTCCTTGGTCATGAAGCCGTCTTCCACCGTGGCGATGGTGACCTCCTCCAGCGTCTGCGCGAACCTGGCCAGCTTGTCGTTGCCGTCCAGCTTGGCGCGATGCGCCAGCCCGCGCGTCCAGGCGAAGATGGAGGCGATGGAGTTGGTCGAGGTGCTCTTGCCCTTCTGATGCTCGCGGTAATGGCGCGTCACCGTGCCGTGCGCGGCCTCGGCCTCCACCACCTTGCCGTCGGGCGTCGCCAGCACCGAAGTCATCAGGCCGAGCGAGCCGAAGCCCTGCGCCACCGTGTCGGACTGCACATCGCCGTCGTAATTCTTGCAGGCCCAGACATAGCCGCCGCTCCATTTGAGGGCGCTGGCCACCATGTCGTCGATCAGGCGGTGCTCATAGGTGATGCCCAACGCGTCGAACTTCGCCTTGAACTCCGTCTCGTACACTTCCTGGAAGATATCCTTGAAGCGGCCGTCATAGGCCTTGAGGATGGTGTTCTTGGTGGACAGGTAGACCGGATATTTGCGCGCCAGGCCGTAATTCAGCGAGGCGCGGGCGAAGTCGCGGATCGAATCGTCCAGATTGTACATCGCCATGGCGACGCCCGCGCCCGGCGCCTGGAACACCTCATGCTCGATGGTCTGGCCGTCCTCCCCCACGAACTTGATGCTGAGCTTGCCCTTGCCGGGGAACTTGAAGTCGGTGGCGCGGTACTGGTCGCCGAAGGCATGGCGGCCCACCACGATGGGCTGGGTCCAGCCCGGCACCAGCCGCGGCACATTCTTGCAGATGATGGGCTCGCGGAAGATCACCCCGCCCAGGATGTTGCGGATGGTGCCGTTGGGCGACTTCCACATCTTCTTGAGATTGAATTCCTTCACCCGCGCCTCGTCCGGGGTGATGGTGGCGCATTTGACGCCCACGCCATGCTTCAGGATCGCCTCGGCCGATTCCACCGTCACCTTGTCGTCGGTGGCGTCGCGGTTCTCGATCGACAGGTCGTAATAATGCAGGTCGATGTCGAGATAGGGCAGGATCAGCTTTTTCTTGATCAGGTCCCAGATGATGCGGGTCATCTCGTCGCCGTCCAGCTCCACGACCGGGTTGGCGACCTTGATCTTGTCCATGTCGGAAATCCTTAGGTTTCGGCGGGAAACGGGATATAGCGGGGGGCGCAAGCGAGGTCAAAACGACAGGCCATGGGCCGGACAAAGGGAATATTGCTGATTGTCGCAGGCGCGCTGGTCTTCACGCCGCTCTTCTTCGCGCTGGGCTTCTTCCTGACCGTCTGGCTGGGCGACGCCTTCACCGGCCTTTCCGTGGCGCCCCATGGCTATGCCCTTCTGGCGCTGGAGGTGGCGCTGGGCCTCTGGCTGATGCGCCGCGGCTGGCGCCTGTATCAACACCCGGTCCCATGATCCCGCCCGCCGTGATCCTCAGCCAGCCCCAGATGGGGGAGAATGTCGGCGCCGCAGCGCGCGCGATGAAGAATTTCGGCCTGTCGGAGCTGCGGCTGATCGCACCCCGATGCGGCTGGCCCAACGAGAAGGCGCAGATGCTGGCCTCGGGCGCCGCCGACATC
>Ga0182741_1001987_pt1 | contig 24827 bp, 24 predicted proteins | sample eDN5th37CBELigOP_FD_128874 | JGI IMG/M metagenome (GOLD analysis project Ga0182741, IMG submission 128874) | Enriched Organic Plus compost microbial communities from Emeryville, California, USA - eDNA 5th pass 37_C BE-Lig OP (version 2) (version 2) ... | reverse complement strand
CGCCACGTTGATCTCGAGCTGGCGGATGCGCACGTCCACGGGCACGTTCATGGCCGCGACCGTCGAGGCCGTCATGGTGCCGGTGGAGCTGATGCCGTGGCGAGCCTGGAAGCGACGGACGCCGGCCTCAACGTAAGAATCGTAGATCGGCGATTCGCCGGCGGTCTGGTCGAGATCGCCGGAGATGATGAGGCGCTGGCGCAACGCGACCACGGCCGGGCTCTTCGAGCCGACGCGAAGGCCCTGGACCCCCTGGACGGGCTGCCAGCCACCGCGAGCCGCAATATTCTTGTAATAGGCGATCATCTGCTCGGTGGCGGCCAGGGCTTCCTGGGAGACCATCGGCGTCGAGGTGCGCTGCACACGCGTGCGGGACACGGACTCGTAGTTCTGCGACCACTCGGCTTGATTCCCGGCAAATTGCTGAGCCAAGGCCGCCGTGACCGGCGTGAAGACGAGGGCGAGCGATCCTGTCAGAAGGGTGCGGCGAGACAACATGAGCGCAGGCTTTTCCGGTTGTTGCAAGAGCGAGGCGAAAGCAGAGGAACTCTTTCCTTAACCACTTTCAATCTCAGCGGAAAATGCCGGGATTGAATTAAGGAACGGTATCGAAAACAGGGAACATCGGGGCCGATTTATGGCAAATCCGGCAGGTCCGAGGCTCCTTTAGGCTTTTGATCCCGCAATTTCCCTATCTAACCCATGCCTGTGTGATTCCGGATACACTCTTTCGTGAGCATTCCTATTTCTAGGACTGTTTTTCTAGCTCGGAGGACGTATTAGCCATCCCGGCCTCATCTTTCCTAGGGAAAGCCGGATTTACTTCTCCTGCGCCTCGAGCCACGCGATGCCGAGGTAGACGGCGATCAGCGCGAAGAAAAAGGCCATTGTCAGGAGGCCGCTGGAAACGACGCTCGGAAAGAAGGCCGCGAGAACCAGATGGCTCATGACGGCCAGGAGCCACATGATGCCGCCCCAGGAACTTCCCATCCACAGCCCGACGGCGGCGATGAGATCGATGATGGCGAAATAGATGATCGTCGCCTGGTAGCCGGTGGTGCGACTCTCGAAATGGCCGGGCGTCCAGATCCCGAGAATCAACGCCCAGGCGCTCAGGCCCTTCATGATCCACAGGATCGCGAGGATCCGCATGTACCAGGTGAGGACGAACCCCCAGCGCAGGGCGGCGGGCGAGGCCGGCCGCTCCTCGATCCGGTCCGAGGCATGGTCCTTGGCCAGGTCGAGGGTGCCCTTCTGGCTGGCGGAACGGGGCATCAGGCAATCTCCAGTTCATCGGGGCCGAGACCGCCGAAATAGCCGTCCACGGTCGCCGGGTCGAGGGCGTCCAGGGTCGCGGGCCGCCATTGGGGTGCCCCGTCCTTGTCGACCAGGGTTGCCCGCACGCCCTCGTAGAAGTCGTGTCCGTCGATGATCCGCGACACGATGCGGAACTCGGTGCGCATCGCCTCCACGAAATCGAGCGAACGCCCCCGCCGCACCTGCTCGAAGGCAATCGAGAGGCTGGTCGGGGACTTCGTCCGTATGGTGGCCGCAAGGGCACCGGCATGCTCCGAGCCCTTTTCGGCCGCCTTATCGAGGCGCCGGAGGATCGCCGGGACGCTCTCGGCCGAGAAACAGGCGTCGATCAGTTCACGATGGGCCGCAAGCGGCGCCGGGCCCGGATCGACGCTGGCGCCTGCAAGGGCCTCCTCCACAGGCATTCCGGCAACCAGGGCCTCCCGCACCTCCCCCATGCGCCCGCTATCCACCGCATGGGTGGCGAGGCCCAGCAGAACGGCGTCGGCGCGGCGGATCCGCTCGCCCGTCAGGGCGATGTACATGCCCATCTCGCCGGGGAGGCGCGGCAGCGCATAAGTGGCGCCGACATCCGGGAAGAAGCCGATCCCGACCTCCGGCATGGCAAAGAGATAGCGCTCCCCCGCGACCCGATGGCTGCCGTGAAGGGATACCCCGACGCCCCCGCCCATGACGATCCCGTCGATCAGCGACACGTAGGGCTTCGGGTACCGCTTGATCAGAGCGTTCAGCCGGTATTCCTCCCGCCAGAAATCCAGCGCCTCCGCCTTGCGGCCCTCCCGCCCGAGCTCCGTCAGATGGCGGATATCCCCACCGGCGCAGAAGGCCTTCTCGCCTGCCCCCATAACGACGACCCGCGTGACGGCCAGATCCTTCGCCCAGGCTTCCAGCGCCCGGGTCATCTCCTCGACCATGCCGAGATTCAGGGCATTGAGGGCCCGGGGCCGGTTGAGCGTGACGAGGCCCGCCGCTCCTTGCCGCTCGCAGAGGATGTCCGTGCTGTGGTCCATGGGAGACCTTCCGTCCTTCGGTTCCACGGGCATAAAACAAGAGCCTGCGGGACCGTCAATTGCGCCTGCGGCCGAGCTTGGAGGCGGGACCGCCGCGCCGCAACCCTCTCATGCGGCGCCGGGACCTTTTTTAGACTCGCTCAAATGTGCTAACCCTCTGCCATTCGCCGGCACGCGAAGCCGGCCCTGGACCAGGATCCATGTCGAAGCTATCTCCCCTGCACCGTCCCGCCGCCCCCGAAGCCGCCCCGTCCCTGGCTCTGCCCCAGCGCCTGCGACGCAACCGCAAGGCGGAGTGGTCGCGGCGCCTCGTGCGGGAGAACGTGCTCACGACCGACGACCTGATCTGGCCGATCTTCCTTACCGAAGGCGCGAGCGGAAGGGAGGCGGTGACCTCCATGCCGGGCGTTGAGCGGCTGACGGTCGTCGAGGCCGTCCGCGAGGCCGAGCGGGCCGCGGCACTGCGCATTCCGGCGCTTGCCCTGTTTCCCTATACGGACCCGTCCCTGCGCGACCCGACGGGCTCGGAATCCCTCAACGCCCGCAACCTGGTGTGCCGCGCGGTGCGAGAGATCAAGCGGGCCGTGCCGGAGATCGGCATCGTCACGGACGTGGCGCTCGATCCCTATACGAGCCACGGCCATGACGGCGTGATGGACGGCGAGCGGATTCTCAACGACGAGACGGTGGCGCTGCTCGCGCGCCAGGCCGTCCTGCAGGCCGAGGCCGGCGCCGATATCATCGCCCCCTCGGACATGATGGACGGCCGGATCGGCGCGATCCGTCAGGCCCTCGATGAGGCAGGCTTCCAGGACGTGCAGATCATGGCCTATGCGGCCAAATACGCCTCGGCCTTCTATGGCCCGTTCCGGGACGCTATCGGCACCAGCGCGACCCTCGTGGGCGACAAGCGGACCTACCAGATGGACCCGGCCAATTCCGACGAGGCCCTGCGCGAGGTCGCCCTCGACCTGGACGAGGGCGCCGACATGATCATGGTCAAGCCCGGCCTGCCCTATCTCGACATCGTCCGGCGCGTGAAGGACACCTTCGCGGTCCCGACCTTCGCCTATCAGGTGTCGGGCGAGTACGCGATGATCCAGGCCGCGGCGGCGAATGGCTGGCTCGACGGCGAGAAGGCCATGATGGAGAGCCTTCTGGCCTTTAAACGCGCGGGGGCGGACGGCATCCTGACCTATTTCGCCCCAAGGGTCGCCGAGAAGCTGAAGGCCCAGGGCTGATCGCCCTCCATGGCTCACCCCGGCCCGTTTCGAGCATGGCGGCTTGTCCTGCTTGGAGCGGCCTTGGCGCTTATGTCCGGCTGTGCCCTGTCGATAGACGCAGAGCAGACTCGTGTCTGCCGGACCGCCCTGCCGGCCGTCAATCCGGGAGCGCGGATTACGGTGCAACGGGTGGAGCGGGGTCAAGGCCCGCACAGCCTCGTGATCTTCTACGCGGCCGAATACCCCGACCGGCCTCCCCTCGACCGTTTCGTGCTCTGCCGGTTCGCGGCAGAAGGGCTTTCGCCCGACAAGGCGGAGCTGACGGCTCTGGCGACTGAGAGCGGCCCCATCTCCGGCGCCAGTCTCTATTTCCTGAAGCATTACTACATCGACACGCCGGAGGGCGTGGCGAACGACCCCGGAAGCCCGCCCCTGGCGGAGGTGGCCGAGATCCCGGCCGAAGCTGCCTATTCGCTCCAGCAACTCGTCGCCAGCCTGCCCCGCACGGCCATCTACGCCCTCCTCGCGGTCGCCTATGCGCTCGTGTTCGGCCTCAGCGGGCGGATCAATCTCGCCTTCGGAGAACTCGCGGCGGTCGGCTCCGCCGCCACCGTGGCGGGAGCCTCCATCGCGCTCGCGGCCGGTATCAGCACCCCGGTGGTCGGGCTCGCGGCAGGGCTGCTCGCGGCCCTGTTCGCGGCCGCCATGCATGGTGCCGTGGGCGGCATCTTCACCATCGGACGGATCCGGACCGCCAGCAGCCAGCCGAGCCTGATCGCGACGGTCGGCCTGTCCCTGTTCCTGATGGAATATCTGAGGCTGGTGCAGAGCCCGGTCACGGTCTGGCTGCCGCCGGTCTGGTCGGAGCAATGGCCGCTCGCCCGGGCGGGCGATTTCCTCGTGACCCTGACGCCGCTCTCTCTCGTGACCGGCTCGATCGGGCTCTTCGCCGCCTTGGGCCTGATCTTCCTGATGAAGGCGACGGAGTTCGGTCTCGCCTGGCGAGCTTATGCGGACGATTCCCGCGCCGCTACGCTCTTCGGCATCGATGGTGACCGCCTTCTCGTCCAGACCCTTGCGCTCGCGGGCGGCATGGCGGGCCTCTCGGGCATGCTGATCGTCGCGCAATATGGCGGCCTGGGCTTTGCGGGCGGTTTCCAATACGGGCTGAAGGCGCTGATTGCTGCCGTGATCGGCGGCATCGGTTCGATTCCGGGCGCGCTCATGGGCGGGGTCGCAGTGGGATTGTTCGAAACCCTCTGGTCCGCTTATCTACCCATCGAGGCCCGGGACATGGCGCTATATGCCGCCCTGGTGGTGTTTCTGATCTTTCGTCCGGGAGGCCTTCTCGGCATGAGGGAGCTGACACCGCGCAGCGTCTGACGAACGGGACGACAAGAAGAACCGGAGGATATCTTGGCAGACTTTGCCATCACCATCGACGACGTGAAGAGCGCCGCCGCCACCATACGGGGCCAAGTGCTGCGCACTCCTCTGGTCCCGGCCCCACGCCTGTCGCACCTGACTGGCGCGACCGTCTGCGTCAAGCATGAGAACATGCAGCCGACCGGCTCGTTCAAGGAGCGCGGAGCGGTGGTCAAGCTCGAGAGCCTCACGCCCGAGGAGCGCAGCCGCGGCGTCATTGCCATGTCGGCCGGCAACCACGCACAGGCCGTGGCTTACCACGCACGGCGCCTCGGCATCCCGGCCACCATCGTGATGCCCGTGGGCACGCCCATGGTGAAGGCCGAGAACACCCGCTCCTATGGAGCGCGGGTCGTCCTGCACGGAGAGACCCTTTACGAATCGGCCGACCGGGCCCGCGAGATCGCGGCTGCCGAGGGGCTTGTCCTCGTACATCCCTATGACGACCCCAGGATCATGGCCGGCCAGGGCACCATCGGCCTGGAAATCCTGGAAGACGCGCCGGATCTCGACCAGATCGTCGTGCCCATCGGAGGCGGCGGGCTGATTTCGGGCATTGCGGTCGCGGTCAAGGCCATCAATCCCTCAATCGAAATCATCGGCGTCGAGGCGGCGCTCTATCCCTCGTTCCAGAACGCGATCCGCCACGAGGATCGGCCCATCGGCGGCGCGACGCTTGCGGAGGGCATTGCCGTGAAGGCCGTGGGGCAGCTCCCCCTGCCTATCGTGCGGGACCTGGTCTCCGACATCATCCTGGTCGAGGAGCCGCTCATCGAGCGGGCCGTCAACGCCTATGCGACCCTGCAGCGGACCATGGCGGAGGGCGCCGGTGCGGCGGGGCTCGCGGCCATGCTGGCGCAGCCGGAGCGTTTCAAGGGCAAGCGGGTCGGCCTCGTGCTCTGCGGCGGCAACATCGATGCCCGCATCCTCGCCTCCGTCATGGTTCGCGAACTGGAGCGGGACGAGCGCATCACCTCGTTCCGGATCACGTCGAACGACCGTCCCGGCCTCCTCGGCAAGGTGGCGACCCGGCTCGGGGATCTCGGGGCCAATATCCTGGAGGTTTCGCACGGGCGTCTCTTCCTCGACGTCCCGGCCAAAGGGGTTTCCATCGACATCACCATCGAAACCCGCGACAGACAACATACATGGGAGATATTCGAAGCCCTGGCGGCGGATGGGCTCGCTCCGAAACGGATCGATTCCCACGGCCTGTCCGAGACCGCCTATTGAGAGGAGCAGAGCCTATGGCCAGCCGGCCCGTACCGACCATCAACCCGACGGTCTATGCCGTCGAGCGCTACGCGACCGAGGGCGTCATCAGCCGCCGCTTCTGGGCCTATCTCATCGACCTCGTCGTGATCTCGTTCTGGTTCCTCCTGGTGTGCCTTGCCCTGGTGGTTCTGGGGCCGCTCACCCTGGGGCTGACCTGGGTCGTCCTTGCGGTCGGCCTGCCCATCGCGGGGCTGACCTTCGTCATCTACAACGCCATTACGATCGGCGGGTCCGCCCAGGCCACGGTCGGGATGCGGGCCATGGGCCTGCGGGTGGTCGATCCCCATACGGGCGCGCCCGTGTCGATGCTGGCGGCCGCCGTCCACGCGCTCCTGTTCTACGTGGCGGTCTCCACCTTCCTGCTCTGGGCCGGCGACGTGCTGATCGGTTTCGCGCGGGATGACCGCCGCTTCGCCCGGGACCTTCTGACCGGCATGATGGTGATCCGGATCTAGAGCCTCGGACGCAAAAGTGGGAACCGGTTTTGCGTGCAAAGATGCTCGGCAACAAAAGCTTAAAGTCTCGGACGTGAGGTCGATATCACGTCCGAAACTTTAGAAGGCGCCGGGCTGCGGCATTCCGGGCTTTTCCTGCGACGCCTCTTTTCATGGACGTGGCGGGCACCAATGTTATCCTTGAGCGTTGAACCTAGCGCTCAAGGTTCCTCACTGGGGCAATAAAAGCTTGACGAGTCAGCCTCGCGACGCACCGCAATTCTACCTCACGTCTCCGTCCTCCTGCCCCTACCTGCCGGGCAAGGAGGAGCGGAAGGTCTTTACCCATATCGTGGGTCGGCGAGGGCGTGAGCTGAACGAGATCCTGACCCAGGGCGGCTTCCGCCGCTCGCAGACCATCGCCTATCGACCTGCCTGCGATACCTGCCGCGCCTGCGTCTCGGTCCGCGTCATCGTCGACGAGTTCAAGCCCTCGGGCAACCTGCGGCGCGTCCTGCGGGATAATGCGGACCTGATCGGTCATACGATTCCGAACCGCCCGTCCTCGGAGCAGTATTCCCTGTTCCGGCGCTATCTCGACGCCCGTCACGCCGATGGCGGCATGGCCGACATGACCGTGCTCGATTATTCCATGATGGTCGAGGACAGTCATGTGGACACGCATATCGTCGAATACCGGCGCCGCGGGATCGACAGCGGCATCACCGGAAAGGGCTCAGGCGACCTCATCGCCGTCTGCCTCACGGACGCCATGAGCGACGGCCTCTCGATGGTCTATTCCTACTATGACCCTGCCCTGCAGGACCGCAGCCTCGGCACGTTCATCATCCTCGACCACATCGCCCGCGCGAAGGCGATGGGCCTGCCCTATCTCTATCTCGGCTATTGGGTCGAGGGTTCGAAGAAGATGGGCTACAAGGCCCGCTTCAAGCCGCAGGAGCGCCTTATGGCCCACGGCTGGGCGCGGGTGGGATAGCCCACCCGCAGATGAAGTTTTTCGCAGATCAGCCGTTTTCGTCAGACGGAGCGCCAATCCGGATGCCCGGATAGCTCCGACGCGGAGCCTGACGCTGATACTGCATCGCTCCCGGGCGCGCCTCGGGGGCCTGCGAGGCCTTCTTTCCCTTCATGGGCTGACGCTGGGCAGGCATGGGCTGCGGAGCCGGCTGGGCTGCGCCGCCAATGGCATTCATAAGAGAGCCCAGGGGAACGGACTGTGCGAGAGCCGGAGATGCCGCCAAGAGCGGAGCGGCGAGAAATCCGGCCAGGACAAGCGGACGAATGACCATGGAAGAATCCTTTCGAGCAAAGCGAACGGGCCCGTAACGAGCGGGCGAAAATGCGTCCGTCGGGAGACCTCGCTTGCGCGGCGATCTCTCGGGCGAACCGGACCTTCCTTATCGGAAATCACCCAAGGCCGAGCCCTCCGAACGAAGAGGACCAAGCGTTCGGCCTCAAGATCATTCGGCAAAAGCGGCCAACAGCCACGCGATCGCGATCCAGGTTAAGCCACCCACAACGAACATGGCGCCGGTCGAAGTGCCTGCTGTCCGATCCATCCAGAGTGCGCTCATGATCCTGCTCGGCTGATCCGCCGCGCTGGCCGCCATGCCGGCGGACCCGCTAGATCCAGCACCGGAACCCATGAAGATAAGTGCTCCGAGGGCACCCATTCCGAGGCCGACAAAATTGGCGGTATCGAGCCATTCCGGGAGCGAGTTTCTGCCGAGGGCCCATGCCAGCGCGGCCGTCACCACCAGGGCCAGGAGGTTCAGAGCCACCAACCCCTTGACGATGTTTTTCATGGCAGATGATCCCCTCCCCGGGCGAAGCATAGACTGGGAAATGGGGGGCTGCACAGCGGGGCCTTGATGAGCCGGGGACGCTGCGCCCCCTCGTCATTCCGGAACGGCCCTTTGGGCCGTGTCCGGAACCCATAGCCGCTAGCATTTCAGAGTAAAGAGCAGCAACAACCGCTGCACCTTATCCTGATCTGCTGTGTTTATGGGTTCCGGGCTCCGCTGACGCGGTCCCGGAATGACCGTGAAGGCACCTCCCCCATCAGGAGAGCCGCAAGGGCCGCATCACTCCCCGAACTTATTGCTCTTCGGGAAGCCCTTCGGCGGGAGGCGGCCGGCTTCGGCGCGGTTGGCGACCCAGTCGCGCAGGTCTTCCTTGGCAACCGTCCAGGTGCGGCCGGCAGTGTCCTTCCAGGTCAGGCCCTCTTTCAGTCGGAAGACCTTTGCGTCGGAGACGCCGCCATCCCTGTAGCGCTGCAGGCGCACGCCCTTGCCGCGGCCCATTTCCGGAACCTGCGTCACCGGGAAGATCAGGAGCTTGCGGTTCTCGCCGATGATGGCAATGTGATCGCCCTCCCCGTCCGTGCAGACGACAGCCTGGGCCGGCGCGTCGAGGTTGAGAACCTGCTTGCCCTTGCGCGTATTCGCCGTGATATCGTCGGCCGGCGCGATGAAGCCGCGCCCGTCCGAGCCGACCACCAGCAGTTTCGAACCAGCCCGGTACGGGAAGGCCGCGATGAAATCGGCGCCCTCCTCCAGGTCGACCATGAGGCGGATCGGGTCACCGAAGCCGCGCCCGCCCGGAAGCTTGGAGGCGTCGAGCGTGAAGAAGCGCCCGTTCGTCGCCACCACGATGATCTTCGACGTGGTCTCGGCGAAAAAGGCCGTCTTGAGGCTGTCGTCGCCCTTGAACTGCACGCTCGAAAGATCGGCCACATGGCCTTTCATGGCGCGGATCCAGCCCTTCTCGGACACGATCACGGTGATCGGCTCGCGCTCGACCATGGCCTCGGCGAAATCGATGTCGGAAGTGTCCGGCGCCTGGTCGAAGGTGGTGCGGCGCTTGCCCAGGGCCGTGTCGGGCCCGAAGGTCTTGCGCACCTCCTTGATCTCGGCCGTGACGGTCTTCCACTGCACCTTCTCAGAGCCGAGCAGGTTCTCGATCTTGGCCTTCTCGTCCTGAAGGGACTTCTGCTCCCGCTTCAGCTCCATCTCTTCGAGCTTGCGTAAGCTACGCAGGCGCGTATCGAGGATCGCGTTGGCCTGGACCTCCGTGAGCTTGAAGACGCGCATCAGCTCCTGCTTCGGCTCGTCCTCCTCGCGGATGATTTTGATCACCCGGTCGAGGTCGAGATAGACGATGAGCAGGCCGCCCAGGATTTCCAAGCGCCTGTCGATGGCGGCGAGCCGGAAGCTCGAACGGCGGATCAGCACCTCGCGGCGGTGGTCGAGCCATTCGCGCAGGCATTCGGCGAGCCCCAGGACCTTCGGCACCTTGCCGCCGGCGAGCACGTTCACGTTCATGGGAACGCGGCTCTCGAGCTCGGTGAGCTTGAAGAGGGATTCCATTAGAATGATGGGATCGACCGTCTTGGCCCGGGGCTCCAGCACCACGCGGATATCCTCGGCCGATTCATCGCGCACATCGGCCAGGAGCGGCAGCTTCTTCTCCTGGAGAAGTTCGGCGATCTTCTCGATGAGGCGCGATTTCGGCACCGCATAGGGAATTTCCGTGACGACGATCTGCCAGTTGCCGCGGCCGAGATCCTCCTTCGTCCAGCGGGCACGCACGCGGAAGGAGCCGCGGCCGGTCCGGTAGGTCTCGGCGATGGAATCCAACGAATCGACGACGATGCCACCGGTCGGGAAATCCGGCCCCTGGACGAATTGCCCGACGAGTTCCTCGGAGGTCGTCTTCGGATGCGCAATCAGGTGGAGCGCCGCGTCGCAAAGCTCCGCCGCATTGTGGGGCGGGATCGAGGTCGCCATGCCGACCGCGATGCCCTGGGAGCCGTTGGCGAGCAGGTTCGGGAACGCGGCCGGGAGCACGACCGGCTCCTCGTTCGCCTGGTCGTAGGTCTCACGGAAATCGACCGCGTCCTCGTCGATCCCCTCCAGAAGAAGGCGGGCGACCTCGGTCAGGCGCGCTTCCGTGTAGCGCATGGCGGCAGCGTTATCGCCGTCGATGTTGCCGAAATTGCCCTGGCCCTCGGCCAGCGGATAGCGCTGGGCGAAGTCCTGCGCCATGCGCACGAGAGCGTCGTAGATCGATTGGTCGCCATGCGGATGGTACTGACCCATCACGTCGCCAACGATGCGGGCGCATTTCTTGGGCGCCGAGCGCGGATCGAGCCGCAGGAGACGCATGGCGTGCAGAATTCGCCGGTGGACCGGCTTCAGCCCATCCCGGGCGTCGGGCAGGGCCCGGTGCATGATGGTGGACAGGGCATAGGCGAGATAGCGCTCTTCCAGCGCATCCTTGAGATGAATGTTCTCAATCTCGCCGCCTGTCGGTGGATTGACGGGCTTACCCATACGTAAAGATCCCCAAAATCGAATCGGTTCTCATTGTTGTAAATGAGAACATAACAGAAACAAACTTAAACCTCCTCCGCCGTGGCCAAGGCCACGAAGCGGGCTCGCTCCTCCGGGGCGGGCTGGCCTCGGGGATCGAACACGTTCTGATGCAGGAAGAAATCCGTGAGCGCAAATCCGTCCCGGATCTCCGATTCCCGTGGCCGGTTGGCCCGCATCTGGCCGATGAGGAAGCCCGGGAGCTTCAGGAGTCGGTCCTTGTAGGCCTCGCCCGCAGCCGCGCTCACGGCCCGGCCGCTCTTCGGCGAGACGTAGATCAGGTCATTGTGTGTGCCCGTGGCAGCGCAGGAGGACAGATCCAGGCCGAAGCCGAGCTCCGCCAGCATGGCGAGCTCGAACCGCACGAACAGGGCCGGGGCGAGGTCCCGGTCGTCCAGGTGATCGACCAACACGGACAGGGTCTCGTAGAGGGCCGGATGGGGATCCCGCTCGGGCAGGCAGCGCACCAGATGGGCCAGGGTCGCGAGGCCGTAGAGCGCGAGCGGCGAGCCCATGAAATGGGCCGCCCGCAGGGAAAGCCCCTCTACCTGATAGGTCCCGAGATGCTCGTCGAGCCGGGCCCTCCAGGTCGCCTGCACGGTGTTGCCCGGCTGCAGGATCGGCTGCTGGGTCTTGGAGCGGCCACCATGCACGAGGCCGAGATGGCGGCCGTGCTCTTGGGTCATCAATTCCAGGATGACGCTCGTCTCGCCGTGTTTGCGCACGCCGAGCACGATGCCCTGATCGGTCCATTGCATGGGCTGAGGCCGCTTTCGAAATCCGGCGTTCCGAGTGTTTCGGTGGAGATTCCAATGTAGTGATCGAAAGTCCGATATTCCAGTTCTTTCAACAACATCCGGCGATTTTTTCGCACCGGACGAACACGCTTCCGAGCCCTGGAAGGGAACCGAATGTCGAGCTTGGGATTTTCGCTCTTCGACCCTGCAATAACAACCACGAACGGGATCATGAAATTATCCTCCATTCTTCTCGCCGGTACGGCCCTGCCTTTCCTCGCCCTGTCCACGGCAGCCTCGTCCATGCCGCAGCAGGCGGCCTCGCCCATCGTTCTGGCTCAGGGCGCACCGGTCGAGATGCCGCCCCGTGCCCGCCCGGGGCCGGACCAGTCGGATTCTGACGAGACAGCGCCGCAGCGCCGCGGCCCGCCCGGTCGGGAGCGGGGTCCAGCAGCCCGGGGTGAAGAACCGTCTCGCCCTGCCCATCCTCCAGGGCCTCCCGGCGCACGGCCGGGCCCGTCCGGCGAACGGCCGGCACCACCAGCGATCGCGCCGGAGCCCCAGCCGCCCAGGCCGGCCCCGCCTCAGGAGCGACTGCAATCCCCTGAGCGGCCGCAGACACGGCCCGAGGAGCGTCCCTCCGGCAAGCAGGAACCGCGAGCCCAGGAACGGCCACGGGAGAGGTCTCCGGAACGTGCGCCTGACCAGCGGCCTCAGGAGCGGCCCCAGGCTGCGCCCGACCGTGGCCCGCCGTCTCCGAGCACATCCCCGGCCGAGGCTCCGAACCGCCAGCCACCGGCGGAACGCCAGGCGCCCCCCGGTTCGCGTACAGCTCCGCCGTCCGATACCAATCGCCAGATCGCTCCGCGCTCGGCGCCCTCCGCTGCCCCCACCGGCGAAGTGGCTCCTACGCCGAAGGCTGCCCCTGCTCCGACCGCTCCTACACCCCAGGCGCCGCAGCGCTCCCTGGCTCCGGCCCAGCAACCTTCCGCTCAGCCTCCGGCGCCGCCCCCAGCAGCCGCCCCTGCCCCGACGGCCGCGCCGACTCAGGCGCCCGCACCGACTCCGCAGGGCATCCGGCCTCCCCCGCCTCCCGGCGCACCAACCGAAGCGCGCCAGGCAGGCGAACGGGATGTGCAGAGCTTCGAGGCTTTCGAGAAGGGTCGCATCGACGACCTGCGCCGTCAGCGGCGCGAGCGCACCGAGGAAGGCGGACGGCGGATCATCATCGAGGAGCCCGGTGACCGCACCATCATCCGCGAAGGCGACCGCGTCATCATCCGCCACGACGAGACCGACCGCTTCCGTCGCACCTATAGCGATGCGGACGTGCGCCAGGAGCGCCGGGGCTCGGAGAACGTCACCATCGTCCGCCGGCCCGACGGTACCGAGATCGTCACGGTCGTGGACCAGGACGGGCACCTCGTGCGCCGCATCCGGCGTGAGCCGGCGGGCCGCGAGGTGGTGCTGATCGACAACCGGCGTGACCGCCGTCGGGACGGCTATTTCGTCGAGGATGTGGTGCGATTGCCGCCTCCGGTGGTGCGCATCCCGCGCGAGGAATACATCGTCGACGTGGAGGACGCTTCGGAGGATCAGCTGGTCGAGGCCTTCACGGCCCCGCCGGTGGAGCGGATCGAGCGCGCCTACACCCTCGACGAGGTCCGCCAGAGCGCGCCCTTGCGCGAACGGATGCGGCGGGTCGACCTCGATACCGTCACGTTCGACACCGGCTCCTGGGCGCTTCCCGAGGTGCAGATCGGCGCCATGACGGGTATCGCCGAGGCGATCCGGCGGGCGCTCGACCGGAACCCCAACGAGATCTTCCTCGTGGAGGGACACACGGATGCGGTCGGGTCCGACGAGGACAACCTGACTCTGTCCGACCGGCGCGCCGAGACGGTGGCGACGCTCCTCACCCGGCGCTTCGGCATTCCGGCCGAAAACCTCACGACGCAGGGTTACGGAGAGCAGTACCTGAAAGTCGACACGCAGGGAGCGGAGCGCCAGAACCGCCGCGTGACCATCAGGCGGATCACGCCTCTGCTCCAGGGCCAGAACCAGGCGCCGCAATAAGCGTCCGTTCCTACCCCCTTTAAACGACGTCCCCGTCGCCCGGCCATGGCAATTCCAGGCCGGGCGAACTCATTCGTGGTCCAAGATTCCAAGGTTCAACAACCACCATTTCGGTCGGCGCCGATGCATGCAGCAAGTCTTGCCCAAGTCGATACTTAAGACTTTGGACGAATAGGACAGATTTCTCTTTATTTAACCTTTTAACCTGACGCTGCGTTAACGCCATCAATCATAAGAGTGGAACGATGCTCGGCCTCCTGCGACGCGCGCCGCAACCGGTCCCGCCCGATACGAGCGCTCAGGCGGACACGCCTGCTCCTGCCCCGCTGTCGGACGTGTCCAGGGAGCGACTCGACACCGAGGCCGTGGATGGCCTCGAGGCGGACGTTCTCAAAGCCATCTCGGGCGTTACCCGGGCCATCGCGGAGGCTGCCTCCGACGTGGCAGCCGTCGAGCGGGACCTGACGGCCATCCGCAGCCATGCGGGCGAGCTTGCGACCTCGGGTCAGTCGGCCTCCGGCGAGACCGTGTCGCTGGCATCCTCGACCGAGGAACTCGCCGCAACTTCGGCCGAGATCGGCCGTGCCATGGATCAGGCCAATGTGCGTCTTTCGGGCGCCGTGGAAGCGGCCCAGAAGGCCGGCGAGCTGATTGCCCAACTCTCCGCTGCAACGGCTGAGATCGTCGGCATCGTCGACACCATTTCGGCCGTGGCGCGCCAGACCAACCTTCTGGCACTCAACGCGACGATCGAGGCGGCGCGTGCAGGTGCGGCCGGCAAGGGCTTCGCGGTTGTCGCCGGAGAGGTGAAGGCCCTCTCGGTCGAGACGGGCAACGCGGCCGACGATATCCGCCTGCGCGTCGCACGGCTGCGCGAAACCGCCACCGCCTCTACAGCGGCCGTGACCGAGATTACTCACGTGGTCCGGGACGTGCAGCCGGTCTTCGATACCGTGCGACGGGCCGTGAGCGAGCAGGATACGGCCATCGGCGAAGTCGCCCGTCTGGCCAATGCGACCTCCGCCAGCGTGAGCCAGGTGAGTGAGCGCGCGACGGAGGTCGACCGCATCTCGCTGCAGGCCAGCGACCTTGCCCATCGCGCCGACAGGGCGACCACATCAGCGGACGCGCTCGCAAAGGCGCTTGGCCAGAGGTTCGTCACCGTCATCCGCCAGAGCGAGCTCGGAGACCGGCGCCGCTCCGACCGATTCCCGGTGGACCGCCCGGCCGTGCTCCTGGCCGAGGGACGCAATTTCCCGTCCCGCCTCGTGGATGTGAGCATGGGCGGAGCTCTTCTAGCCGCGCCGGCCGGTACTGCCCTCAAGATGGGGCTTTCGGGGGAACTCGACCTGCGCGGCGTCGGGCGGGCGAAGGTGCGGATTGTCGCCACGAGTCCCATGGGCATTCACTGCGCCTTCACGGATCTCAATACGGACAGCCGCACGCGCATGGAGCGCTTCGTCGCCCAGGTGGAAGATAGCTACCGTCCCCGGATCCTCCTGGCGCAGGAAACCGCGCGCCGGATCGAGGACCTGATCGGGCAGGCGCTGTCCGACGGCTCCCTGTCCCGCGAGGCGATCTTCGATACCGACTATCGGGCCATTCAGGGGACAGATCCGGTCCAGTACGAGACGACCTATCTCAAGCTTTTCGAGCGCCTCCTGCCGCCTGTGATCGAGTCCGTGCTGGCCACCGACCCCAAGATGGCTTTCTGCCTCGCCATCGACCGGAACGGCTATATCCCGGTCCATAACCGGCTCTATTCGCAGGCCCAGCGGCCGGGCGATCCCGCCTGGAATGCCGCCAATGCGAGGAACAAGCGCATTTTCGACGATAGGGCGGGCATCACGGCCGCGCGCTCCACACGGCCCTTCGTCGTGCAGTCCTATGCGCGCGACATGGGGGGCGGCAACATCGTCATGATGCAGGAAGTCGACGCTCCGATCCGGGTCCTGGGGCGGCACTGGGGCGGGCTGCGGACGGCCTATCGCCTGTAAGCCGCTCCGCGCTTGCAAGGCAGGATGGGCCCATGCTCTCATGTGCCTCTCCCGACTTTGCAGGAGTGAGCCAGGAATGCTCGACGCCGGCCAGCTTGCCCTTTTTCTCGCCGCCGCTCTCGTCATCGCGATCACGCCCGGCCCCGGCATCTTCTATGTCGCGGCCCGAACCCTCGCGGGCGGGCGCGCCGAGGGGCTGGCTTCGACCTTCGGGACCGGGATCGGCGGCCTCTTCCACATCGCCGCCGGGGCGCTTGGGGTCTCGGCCCTGGTCATGGCGAGCGCCGAGGCCTTCACAATCCTGAAATTCGCCGGCGCCGCCTATCTAGTCTGGCTCGGCCTCAAGACGATCCGGGAAGCCCGCTTTGCCCTGCCGCAGGGCGTGGCAAGGACGGGCGCCGGACGCGCCTTCCGCGAAGGGATTCTCGTCGAGGCTCTGAACCCGAAAACGGCCGCCTTCTTCCTTGCCTTCATTCCGCAATTCGTCGATCCGGCGCAGGGTCATGTGGCCCTTCAGTTCGCCGTTCTCGGGCTGGTCCCGGTGGTGCTGAACACGCTCGTCGACGTAGTTGTCGTCCACATGGCCGCACGGGCCCGGGACGGCCTCTCCCGCCGGCCGAAGGCGATCCGCCGCATGCGCGAGGCCTCCGGCGTCGTCATGTGCGGCCTGGGCGCGACGCTCGCCCTGGCACGCCGCACGGCGTAAAGCCTCAGCCTTTCGGGAATTCCAGGCCCATTTCGCGATAGCGCTCGGGGTCGTCGCCCCAGTTCTCGCGCACCTTCACGAACAGGAACAGGTGCACGGGCGCCTCGGCGATCTCGGCGATCTCCTTTCGGGCCGCCTGGCCGATGGCCTTGATGGTCTGGCCGCCCTTGCCGAGCACGATCTTGCGCTGGCTGTCCCGCTCCACGAACACGGTCTGCTCGATGCGGACGGAGCCGTCCGGCCGCTGCTGCCACTGGTCGGTTTCGACGGTCGACTGGTAGGGCAGTTCCTCGTGCAGGCGCTCGTAGATCTTCTCGCGGGTGATCTCGGCCGCGAGCATGCGCAGAGGCGCATCGGAAATCTGGTCTTCCGGATAAAGCCAGGGCCCCTCCGGCATCATCTTGGCGAGCTCTGACCTCAGCCGGTCGATCCCGTCGCCTGTGAGGGCCGAGACCATGAAGGTGTGGGCGAAATTCACACGCTCGTTCAGCGAAGCGGCCAGCGCCAGCAATTTCGAGCGCTCGAGCACGTCGATCTTGTTGAGGATCAGCACCTTCGGCTGCTTGAGCTCCGGCAGCCTCGCAAGGATCGCATCCGCCTCCTCGTCAACGCCCTTGCGAGCATCGAGGAGGAGCGCCACCACGTCCGCGTCCCCTGCCCCGCCCCAGGCCGAGGTGACCATGGCCCGGTCGAGGCGACGCTTGGGCTTGAAGATGCCGGGCGTGTCCACGAAGATGATCTGTGCCGAACCCTCCACGGCGATGCCGCGCACGAGCGCCCGGGTCGTCTGGACCTTGCGGGAAACGATCGAGACCTTGGACCCGACAAGGGCGTTCAGGAGGGTCGACTTCCCGGCATTCGGGGCGCCGATGAGCGCGACGAAACCGGCCTTCGTGGGGGCTTCCTCAGCCATGGCTCTTGTCTTCCTCCGTCCAGATTCCTTCACGGACAAGAAGGCTTCTGGCCGCCTCCTGTTCCGCCGCGCGCTTCGAGGTGCCGAGGCCGAAATCACTCTCGACCCCCCGCACCTTCACGGCCACGCGGAATTTCGGCGCATGATCAGGGCCGGTCTGCTCGACCACCGTATAGGTGGGCGGCGGAAGGCCCTTGCCCTGCGCCCATTCCTGCAGAGCGCTCTTCGGATCGCGCAGGGGCCTGCGGGGCGCGTGGAGCAGGACGCCGAAGGCCCCCACCACCAAGGTCTTGGCGGCATCGTAACCACCGTCGAGGAAGACCGCCCCGATGATCGCCTCGCACACATCCGCCAGGATCGTCAGGTTGCGTCGCTCGCCCGACTGGGCCTCGCCGGCGCCGAGCCTGAGATAGGGCCCCACGTCCCAGGCGATGGCGACCTCGGCGCAGCTTTCCCGCCGGACCAGCTCCGCCAGCCGGCGGGACAACTCTCCTTCCGGCGAGTGCGGGAAGGTCTCGTAGAGCATTTCGGCCACGATCAGGCCCAGCACCCTGTCGCCCAGGAACTCCAGCCTCTGATAGCTCTGCCCGCCCGCATTCGGCGCGCTCACATGCGTGAGCGCCTCCGTCAGCAGTTCGGGCCGCTCGAAGCTGTAGCAGAGCGTCTCCTGGAGCTGGTCGGGCTGGGGCGTACGGCGGGCCACGGGATCAGCGGATCCGCTCGAACATCCGGTTCCACCGGATATGGCTCGGCCATTGCCAGGGGCGCCAGAGGGACGCATCCTCGTCGATGGAGAAGAAGATGATCTCGGCGCGGCCGACCAGATTCTCGGCCGGGACCTGCCCGACATTCGCCTCGTCGCGGGAATCCGTGGAATTGTCCCGGTTGTCGCCCATCATGAAGTAATGGTTGGGCTGGACTGTGTAGACCTCCGTATTGTCCCAATAGCCCCGGTCGCCATCCCGCTCGATCACGTAATGGGACGTACCTTCGGGGAAGGTCTCCTTGTATCGGGGCACCGCAACCGTGCGGCCATAAAGGTCGGTGGTCTTGTAGTCGTCGACCCGCTCACGCTGGATCGGCTTGCCATTGATGTGCAGGACGCCGCCGATCACCTGGATCTTGTCGCCGGGTAGGCCCACCACGCGCTTGATGTAATCGGTCGAGTTGTCCTTCGGCAGCTTGAACACCGCGATATCGCCGCGCTTGGGCTGCGAGCCGAAGATGCGCCCGGAGAAGACGGGCGGGCCGAAGGGGATCGAATACCGCGAATAGCCGTAGGCGTATTTGGAGACGAAGAGATAATCGCCGATCAGCAGGGTCGGGATCAGGGATCCCGACGGAATGTTGAAGGGCTGGAACAGGACCGTCCGCACGACGACGGCGATCAGCAGGGCCTGAAGGATGACCTTGACGGTTTCCCAAAGGCCGCTCTCGTCCTTCTTGACGGTCTCGCCGGTGAATTTCTTGGCGTTATCGCTCACGTCTGTCGATCCCTGCTTGAGGAAAGAAGGCCCCCGGGCCCGTCACGGGTCGTCGCGGCGGTCTATCCCAAGGCGCGTTCCGTCGCAACGCGGCGGATTTACTTTATGGGGACGGCCTCGATGATTACGAAGGCCTGGGCCAGGGGCGGGTCGTCCGTGAGAGAGACATGCACGACCGGTTCATGCCCCTGCGGAATAAGGGTCTTCAGCCGCTCCAGCGCGCCGCCCGTCAGCCGAAATGTGGGTCGGCCGGTCCGCAAGTTTACCACTTCCATGTCCCGCCAGAATACCCCGTGGCTCATTCCCGTGCCCAGGGCCTTGGCGCAGGCCTCCTTGGCGGCGAAGCGGCGGGCATAGGACGCAGCGCGGGCCGCCCTGCGGTCGCTCCTCGCCCGCTCACCCTCCGTGAAGATCCGGTGCGTGAACCGATCCCCGAAGCGCGCGAGGGAGCGCTCGATGCGGCGAATGTCGCACAGATCCGACCCGATCCCGACGATCATGGGCGGCTACCGGGCAGCCGATGCGGCATCGGCAGGCTCGCCGGCCTGAAGACGGCCCTCGTCCATGGCGATGCGCATCCCGCGCACGGCCTCGTCGAGCCCCAGGAAGATCGCCTCTCCGATCAGCGAATGGCCGATATTGAGCTCGACGATCTCCGGAATGGCTGCCACCGGCCGCACGGACTGAAGATCGAGGCCATGGCCCGCATGGATCTCGAGACCGATTCCTGCCCCATGGGCGGCTGCTCCGCGCAGTCGCGTGAGTTCATGTTCGATCCTGGCCCGGTCGCCCTCAAGGACGGCCTCACAATAGGTGCCCGTATGGAGCTCCACCACCGGCGCTCCGAGCTCGCAGGCGGCGTCCATGATGTCGCGCTCAGGCTCCACGAAGAGCGAGACGCGGATCCCAGCCCCCTTGAGCTCGCGGATCACCGGGCGCAGGTGGTCGGCACCGCCGATGATGTCGAAGCCACCTTCCGTGGTGCGCTCCTCCCGCTTCTCGGGCACGAGGCAGCACGCATGGGGACGCAGCCGCAGGGCGATGCCGATCATCTCCTCGGTGGCGGCCATCTCGAAATTCAGGGGCACGAAGAGCTGGCGCTTCAGCCGCTCCATATCCTGATCCCGGATATGCCGCCGATCCTCTCGCAGATGGGCCGTGATTCCGTCCGCCCCGGCGAGGACCGCCAGATGGGCCGCCCGGATCGGATCCGGATGCGCGCCCCCGCGGGCGTTCCGGACGGTTGCGACATGGTCGATATTGACGCCGAGGCGAAGAGGAGAAGCTTTCATGAAAGTGTTTTAGCAGAGAGCGGCTTATTTCCTAGCGGCTCGTGAGTTCACCGCCGGGGCCGACAGTCAAAAAGAGTTTGCGAAGCTTACTCTGAGGGGCCAGGGATAGGGCAATCCCCTTTTCATGAGCGAGGGCCAGCTTGGGTCGCCTGCTCGAAGGCCGCGATGGACTCGTCGAGGTGCCGTTTGGATCTCGTTCCGGTCAGAATGACGCCCTTGAACGGCTGCCGCAGAACGAAGCCGAGCGCTTCGGGCAGAGCGTCGGCGGCATCGGCTGACGCGTCATGAATGAGCTGGCCCATCGCGAAGGGGCGATTGACCAGGACGGTCATCCGAGCCTGCCGCGCCATCCCGAAGGCCGGTTCGAGCGCCTCCGACAGGCGGTTATAGGGGAACTGGATATGGCTGAACCAGCCCGAACCGCAGGCCATTCGCGCGGCGCCAAGATCGCTGATACTCGCACCGATCTTCGTGATCCCGGTGGAACGGGCGTAATCGATGGCCCGTGCGACATCCTTCGATGCCAAAGCCTCGACGGTCGCCTTGTGGATCTGGAGCACATCGATCCGTCCGAGCAGCTCCAGGCTCCGGTCAAGGCTCCGGCATAGGGCCTCATAGGAATGGTCCACGAAGCCGCTTTGCCGATCCGCGTCCCAATGCTCGCCCATCTTGGTACTGACGGTCAGCTTTGCGGCGTCTGCACCCTGGCTCTTGAGAAAATGCCCGAAAATCTGTTCGCTCGCGGCATAAGCAGGGGCCGTGTCGAAGAACCTGATGCCCCGGGCGACGGCATGGTCAAGGAGATCGAGCGCATCCCTCACCGGGGGAGGCTCGCCCTGCCGGTATCCCCAGGCCCTGCCGATGGAGAGCAGCCCGAGGCCCAGGCTCACGGATGCGTCCGGATGACGACGGCTCATGGGTGTCTTGCCTTTATCCTAGGGTCGCCTCCTCATCGGCACTGATGGAGGCTCTGCAGGGAACATCCAGCGGCGTGCCGGACGCAAGAGCCCCAGGCTGAGGGCGGAGGCCACTTTGTACAGGGTTGCCCTTCGACCCCAAATCGACTATAGGCCCCACTTCGCGTTCGCTCCGGCCGGGGGCTGAACGGACGGTGCGGCTTTGCCGTACAGGGTTTTCGGACCCGTCGTCCCGTGTCTCCGCCTTCGACAACCGCTCGGGCCTTGCAGGCTCGAAGGGCTTGGCGCCGATCGGACGCGCGAAACCAGCCCGGACACTTCTTCAAACAAGTGACAGGGCTCAACTCAAACCTGAGAAAGGCCCACTATGCCTCTCTACGAGCATGTGTTTTTGGCTCGCCAGGACGTGACGTCCCAGCAGGTCGAAGCGATGATCGACCAGTATAAGGCCGTCATCGAGCAGAATGGCGGCAAGGTCGAGAAGACCGAGATGTGGGGCGTGAAGTCCCTCGCCTACCGCATCAAGAAGAACCGCAAGGCGCATTTCACGATGTTCAACCTCGACGCTCCCGCTCAGGCGGTGGCCGAGATGGAGCGTCAGATGCGCATCAGCGAAGACATCCTTCGCTTCATGACCATCCGGGTGGAAGAGCTCGACGCCGAGCCGTCCGTGATGATGCAGAAGCGCGACCGCGACGAGCGCAAGGACCGCGAGCGCCGTGAGCGCGATGGCGGTAGCTTCGAGACCGCTGAAAGCGAGGAGGCATAATCATGGCTGCTGGTGCTGGTGGCGGCGGTGGCCGTCGTCCTTTCTTCCGTCGGCGCAAGACCTGCCCGTTCTCGGGCCCGAACGCTCCGAAGATCGACTACAAGGACACGAAGCTCCTTTCGCGCTACATCTCCGAGCGCGGCAAGATCGTGCCCTCGCGCATCACGGCCGTTTCGGCCAAGAAGCAGCGTGAGCTCGCCCAGGCGATCAAGCGCGCCCGCTTCATGGGCCTGCTGCCCTACGTGATCCGCTAAGATCCGGCGAGGCTGCGGTTTCCGCAGCCTCCCACGACCAAACCGCCCGGCGGTGAAAACCCGCCGGGTCAGTTGGGGCCAGAAGCCCCTAACCCTGCAGCAAGCAGCGGGACAGCGGGATCCATGAATTTCCTTCTTCCAGGCATCGGCGCGGGCCTCGTTTCGGCCCTCCTGACCGCGGTGATCGTCAAGGCGACCCCGCTGGCGGCTGTCCTGTATCTTCTGTCCCCCATCCCGGTTCTCATCGTCTCGCTCGGCTGGAATCACCGCGCCGGCCTCGTGGCCGCGCTCGTCGGCGGCCTGGCGATCGCCCTTGTCCTGTCGCCCATGAGCGGCCTCGGCTTCGCCCTGGTGACTGCGCTTCCAGCCTGGTGGCTCGCCTATCTCGCGCTCCTCGGCCGCCCTGCGGCGGACGGCTCCATCGAGTGGTATCCGACCGGGCGCCTCCTGACCTGGGTGGCCGCCACCGCAGCCCTGACCGTGGTCGCGGCAGGGATCGTCTCGACCGGGTGGAATTACGACACTTTCCTGGCCAATGCCCGGGAGGTCGCGGAAGCCTTCGTCAACCTGCAATTCCCGCAAGGGCAGCCCAACAGCCTGGATGCCGAGACCCGCGCAGGCGTGATCGACCTGTTCGCGCGCGTCACGCCCTTCTTGTCGGCTCAAGGGTTTACGGCCGTCCTCGCCCTTTATCTGTGGGCGGCAGCCAAGATCGTTGCCCTGTCGAAGCGCCTGCCCCGCCCGTGGCCGCCGGTTCCCGAGCTGATCATGCCGCGGACGGCCGCGCTTGTGCTCGGCGCCTGCCTTCTGACCCTGCCGCTCGGCCTCGAGGGCTTCATCAGCGTCTTCGCGACCGCTCTCGCGGGCGCCCTGTTCATGGCCTTCGCCCTGCAGGGCCTCGCGGCCATTCACGACCGCACCCGTGGCAACGCGGTACGCGGCTTCATCCTGAGCGCGCTCTACGTGGTGCTGTTCCTGACCCAGGGCATCCTGATGATCGCCCTGTCCCTGTTCGGCATTGCCGATTCCGTTTTCGGGCTACGCCGCCGCTTTCCTGGCCGGCGCGGGCCGAAATTGCCCCAGACCCCTTCAACCTAATCACGAACATTCAAGGAGAAAACCAATGGAAGTGATTCTTCTCGAGCGCGTCGCAAAGCTCGGCCAGATGGGCGAGACCGTGAAGGTGCGCGACGGTTATGCGCGCAACTTCCTTCTGCCCCGCGGCAAGGCCCTGCGCGCCACCAAGACCAACAAAGAGCATTTCGAGAACCAGCGCGCCCAGCTTGAGGCCCGCAACCTCGAGCGCCGCAAGGAGGCCGAGGCTGTCGGCGAGAAGCTGAACGGCCAGAGCTTCGTCATCATCCGCCAGGCCGGCGAGACGGGCGTTCTCTACGGCTCGGTCTCGACCCGCGACCTCGCCGAGACGATGACCCAGAACGGCTTCTCGGTCGACCGTAACCAGATCGTCCTCAACACCCCGATCAAGACCCTGGGCATGCACCCGGTCCCGGTCGCCCTCCATCCGGAGGTCGAGGTCGAGGTGACGATCAACGTCGCCCGCAGCCCCGAGGAAGCCGAGCGTCAGGCCCGCGGCGAAGCGGTCTCGACCCGCGAGGAGACCAACCTCGACGATCTCGGCCTCGAGGTCGGTGCTGCCCTCGCCGAAGCCGGCGACGTGGAGCTCTAAGGCATCGGACCCGAGAGTGGCTTTGCACTTTTGGGATCGATCCAGTGCTTTCTATTGAGCCGAGAGTATTGCAATGATGCTCTCGGCTCCTCGAGAACCTTGAGCGGAACAGCTTGCGTTCGTTCTCTCTTTGTTCCAAAATGGCGCTTTCCGTCGATTCGGCGGGAAGCGCTTTTTCGTTGGCGGAACGGGTCCTCGGACCCGCAAGGCCGGCGAAGTCTGCGTGGTGTGGGAATCGGGGACAACGAGGACAAGCCGCGAACGGGCGGCCTGAAGTCCCGCCCTGTGTCCGGGCGGTAACCATTCGGTGTCCGAATCCGGTTTAGGATCGCCGCCCCCTGTTCTCGTTTTTCGGAGCGCCAGATGGCCACCGCCAATGCCCTGATCGCTCGGATCGATTCGGCAGAGCCGCAATTCCGCGTCGCCCCGAGCAACATCGATGCCGAGCAGGCGCTGCTGGGCGCCATTCTCGTCAACAACGACGCCTATTACCGGGTCTCCGACTTCTTGGAGGCCTCCCATTTCATCGAGGACCTGCACCGGCGCATCTATGAGGTGGCGACAAGCCTCATCAAGGCCGGCAAGGTCGCGACACCGATCACGCTAAAGACCTTCCTGGGTGACCAGGACCTCGGCGGCCTCACGGTGTCCCAATACCTCGCGCGCCTCGCGGCCGAAGCCACGACGGTCATCAACGCGGAGGATTACGGCCGCACGATCTACGACCTCGCCATCCGCCGGAACCTGATCTCCATCGGCGAGGACATGGTGAACGTCGCCTATGACGCACCGGTCGACAGCGCCCCGCGAGACCAGATCGAGGAGGCCGAGCGCCGGCTCTACGAGCTGGCCGAGACCGGGCGCTACGATGGCGGCTTCCAGCGCTTTGCGCAGGCGCTGACCACGGCGGTCGACAT
>Ga0182741_1001985_pt1 | contig 24835 bp, 24 predicted proteins | sample eDN5th37CBELigOP_FD_128874 | JGI IMG/M metagenome (GOLD analysis project Ga0182741, IMG submission 128874) | Enriched Organic Plus compost microbial communities from Emeryville, California, USA - eDNA 5th pass 37_C BE-Lig OP (version 2) (version 2) ... | reverse complement strand
GCTAGCCACTAGGCTGGTGGTGGTGGTCTTGCCGTGCGTGCCGGCCACCGCGATGCCGTAGCGGAAGCGCATCAGCTCGGCCAGCATCTCGGCGCGCGGGACGATGGGAATGCGGCGCGCGCGCGCCTCGACCAGTTCGGGATTGTCCTGAGTCACCGCCGAGGACACCACCACGGCATCGACACCGGCAACGTTGTCGGCGCGGTGCCCGAACGTCACCGTGGCCCCTAGCCCGACCAGACGCCGGGTCATCGGGTTCTCCTTCAGATCCGAGCCGGAGATGACGTAGCCGAGATTCAGCAACACTTCGGCGATACCGCCCATGCCAGCGCCGCCGATGCCGACGAAGTGCACCCGGCGCACCCGGCCCATGGCACCGAGACGGCTATGATCGAAGAAGGGACGTGCGGTCGCGCTCATTTCGCGGCCTCCAAACAGAGCTGGGCAACCCGCGCGGCGGCATCCGGGCGGCCAAGGGACCGGGCGTTGGCGGCCATCGTCAGCAGGTGCGTACGGTCGGCGAGCAACTCGGCCAGCGTACCGGCCAGGCGCTCGGGGTTGAGTTGGTCCTGCGGGAACAGCACCGCGGCGTCGCGCGCCACCAAGTGGCGGGCGTTGGCGGTCTGGTGGTCGTCCACCGCGAACGGGAACGGCACCAACACCGACGGCACGCCGGCCGCGGCCAACTCGGCGAGGGTCAGCGCGCCGGCCCGGCATACCGCCAGGTCGGCCCATTGGTAGGCGGCGGCCATGTCCTCGATGAACGGCACCACCTCGGCGTCGATGCCGGCGGCCTGATAGGCGGCCTGCGCCTCCTGCAGGTGCTTCGGCCCCGCCTGATGCAGCACCTGCGGCCGCAGGGCTGGCTCGATCAGCGCGAGCGCGGCCGGCACGTTCTCATTCAGCGCCTGCGCGCCTTGACTACCGCCCAGCACCAGCAGGTGCAGGCGGCCGTTGCGCGGCACGCGCTGCTCGGGCGGCGGCAGCTGGCCGATCGCGCCGCGCACCGGGTTGCCGGTGTGGGTGATCTTGGCGCCTTCGCCGAACACACCGTCGAAGCCCGTCATCACCCGTTTCGCCAGCGGTTTGAGCTTGCGATTGGTGAACCCGGCGACGGCGTTCTGTTCGTGAATGAGCAACGGCACGCCCAGCAGTCGCGCGGCCAGGGCACCGGGGCCGGACACGTAACCGCCCATGCCGAGCACCGCGCGCGGCCGATGCTTGCGCAGGATGCGCAGCGCCTGCGCCGTCGCGCGCAGCAGCATGCCCGGCGCGCGCAGCCAGCCGGCCAGGCCTTTCTGCCGCAAGCCGCGCACCGTCAGCCATTCGATCGGGATGCCGGCCTGCGGCACCACCCGCGCCTCCAGCCCCTGCTCGGTGCCGAGCCAAACTACGGGCACGCCTTGATCGCGCAGTCGCTCGGCGACGGCGATCGCCGGGAACACATGACCGCCGGTGCCGCCGGCAAGAATCATCACGGGACGCGCGCCGCCGCTCATGCGCCGACCCTCCACGGCGCGGGCTGCGCCCCCATCGTGGAAACGCGCAGCTCGAAGTCGGCGCGCAGCAGCAGCGCCAGCGCCATCATGGTAGTGATCAGGCTGCTGCCGCCGTAGCTCATCAACGGCAGCGTCAGTCCCTTGGTCGGCAGCAATCCCATGTTCACGCCCATGTTGACGAAGGCCTGCATGCCGAACCACAGACCGATGCCGTAGGCAATGTAGCCGCCGAACAGCAACCCACCCTTGAGGCTGCGCGTGCCGATCACGAAGGCCTTCCACACCACCGCCGCGTACAGCGCGATCAGCACTATCACCCCAACCAGCCCCAGCTCTTCGGCGGTGACGGCGAACAGGAAGTCGGTGTGCGCTTCCGGCAGATAGAACATCTTCTGCACGCTGCCGCCCAAGCCGACACCGGTCCACTGACCGCGGCCGATGGCGATCAGCGACTGGGTGAGCTGGAAACCGCTGTCGAACGGATCCGCCCAGGGGTCGAGGAAGCCGGTGAGCCGCTTGAAGCGGTACGGCGAGGTAAGCACCAGCAGGGACGCCAGACCGGCGAACGAACCCACCAGCACGCCGAAGCGCCACAACGGGACGCCGGCCAGGAACAACATGCCCAGCCCGGTGGCGAACATCACCACGAACGCGCCGAAATCGGGCTCGGCCAGCAGCAGCACCGCCGCCACCACCATCACGCCGATCGGCAGCAGGAACGCGCCCCAGCGCTCCTTCACCGCATCGGCGCGGCGCACCAGATAGCCGCCCAGGTACATGAACACCAGCAACTTCGCCAGTTCGGACGCCTGCAAATTGAAAACGCCCAACGGAATCCAGCGCTGCGCGCCGTTCACCTCGCGGCCGATCCCCGGGATCAACACCATCACCAGCAGCGCGTAGGCGGCGCACAGCAACAGCCAACTGGCGCGCTCCCAGGTCTCGAGCCGCAGCTTGAGCAGCAGCGAGCCGATAGCCAGGCCGGCGCCAAGGAACAACAACTGGCGCTTGAAGAAGAACATCGAGTCGCCGTAGGTGCGCTCCGCCAGCGACACCGAAGCGGAGAACACCATGACCAGTCCGATCACCGCGATGGCGCCCAGCGCCGCCAGCAACCCCGGGTCCAGGTTGGGCAGGACCGGCGGCATGCGTACTTTGTACGGCCGCTGACCGGGGTAGACGGCGCCCACGCTCATAGCGCCCACCTCCGCACCGCCTCGCGGAACACGTCACCGCGGTGGCTGTAGCCCTTGAACATGTCGAAGCTGGCGCACGCCGGCGACAGCAACACCACGTCCCCCGCCTGCGCTAGCGCCCGGCACTGGCGTACCGCGTCGTCCATGTCGCTGGCGCGCACGGTCGGAACCACGCCGGCCAGCGACTGCTCGATCAACGGCGCGTCGCGGCCGATCAACACCACCGCGCGCGCCTTGTCGCGCAGTGCCGCCCGCAGCGGCGAGAAATCCTGACCCTTGCCGTCGCCGCCGGCGATCAGCACCACCGGACTGCTCATGCCCTGCACCGCCGCCAAGGTGGCGCCGACATTGGTGCCCTTGGAATCGTCGTACCAGGTGATGCCGTCCGCGGCACCCACCCATTGGGTGCGGTGCGGCAGCCCCGGAAACTCGCGCAGCACCTCGGCCATCGCATGCAGCGGCAGACCGGCGGCCTCGCCCAAGGCAAGCGCGGCCAGCGCGTTGGCGAGGTTGTGACGGCCCGGAATACGCACCTCGGCGGCCGCGGCGAGCGTCTGGCCGTTGCGCGCGATCCATTGGACGCCATCGCGCTCGACCACGCCGAAACCCTCGCTCTGCGCCCCGGCGACACTGAAGGTCACCATGGCGTTGGGGTTCAGCGCCATGGCCATGACCATCGGGTCGTCCGCGTTCACCACCGCCACCTCGGCACGGCGGTAGATCCGCTCCTTGGCGGCGGCGTAGTCCTCCAGCGACGAGTAGCGGTCCATGTGATCGGCGCTGATGTTCAACACCACCGCCGCGAGCGGGCGCAGGCTCTCGGTGGTCTCCAGCTGGAAGCTCGATAGTTCGAGCACGTAGAGATCGGGCTCGGGCTGGCGCAACAACTCCAATGCCGGCGTGCCCAGGTTGCCGCCGACCCCGACGTCGAGACCAGCCCGTTCGGCCATCAGCCCGACCAACGTGGTGACGGTGCTCTTGCCGTTGGAGCCGGTGATGGCGATCACCGGGCTCTTGGCGGCACGGGCGAACAATTCGATCTCGCTGACGAACGGCACGCCGCGCGCCAAGGCGGCGGCGAAGGCCGGCTCGTTCAGGGACACGCCCGGGCTGATCACCACCTCGTCGGCGGCGGCGAGCAGCGCTTCGTCGAAGCCGCCCAGGCGCAGTTCGACGCCGGGCAACTCGCGGCGCGCGGCCTCCAACTCTGGCGGGTTGGCACGGCTGTCGGTGACCGCGACCGGGACGCCGGCAGCGTGCAGGTAGCGGGCGCAGGCCAGCCCGGTCTTGCCAAGGCCTATCACCACCGTCAGTCGCTGCTTGTCGTGCGCGTTCGGCTGCATGGCGATCACCGCACCTTGAGACTGGCCAGGCCGATCAGCACCAGGATCACGGTGATGATCCAAAAGCGCACGATCACCTTCGGCTCGGGCCAGCCGTTGAGCTCGAAGTGATGATGGATGGGCGCCATGCGGAAGATGCGCTTGCCGCGCAGCTTGAAGCTGCCGACCTGCAGCATCACCGACACCGTCTCCAGCACGAACACGCCGCCCATGATGAACAGCACGATCTCCTGCCGGACCAGCACGGCCACCAAGCCGAGCGCGGCCCCCAGGGCAAGCGCGCCGACGTCGCCCATGAAGACCTGCGCCGGGTAGGCGTTGAACCAGAGAAAACCGAGCCCGGCGCCGACCATGGCCGAGCAGAACACCGCCAACTCGCCGACGCCGGCGACATAGGGAATGCCGAGGTAATTGGCGAACACCGCATGGCCCGCGGCATAGGCGAACACCGCCAGGGCGCCGGCCACCAGCACCGTGGGCATGATGGCCAGGCCATCAAGACCGTCGGTGAGGTTGACGGCGTTGGAGGTGCCGACAATCACGAAATAGGCGAACGGAATGAACAACGCGCCGAGCGGGATGGCGAGGTTCTTGGCGTAGGGGATCAGCAGCGCCGTCTCGGCCGGGGTGCTGGCGCTGAAATAGATGATCAACGCGGCGCCCAGGCCGAACACCGACTGCCAGAAGTACTTGGCGCGCGCCGACAAGCCCTTGCTGTTCTTCAGGATCAGCTTCTTGTAGTCGTCGGCGAAACCCACCGCGCCGAACAGCAGCGTCACCACCAGCACCAGCCACACGTACATGTTGCGCAGATCGCCCCAGGCGAGCGTGGCCAGCGCGATGGACACCAGGATCAAGGTGCCACCCATGGTCGGCGTCCCGGCCTTCACCAAATGGCTCTGCGGCCCATCCGAGCGCACGTGCTGACCGATCTGGTACAAGCGCAGCTTGTTGATCATGGCCGGGCCAACCAGCAAGGAAATCCCGAGCGCGGTCAGCGCGCCGAGGATGGCGCGCAGGGTCAGGTACTGGAAGACGTTGAACGCCTTTACCCAGTCGGAGAGCAGTTCGGCCAGGAGCAGCAGCACTTAGTTGTCCTCGCTTCGGGACGTCTCGGGCGCGGTGAGCGCATGCACCACCTGCTCCATGCCCATGAAACGCGAACCCTTGATCAGCACGGCCACTCCCGGCCGCAATCCATCCTGAACGGCGTTGACCAACGCCACCTTGTCCGGGAAATGCACGCCGTCGCGGCCGAACACGCGCGCCGCCTCCGCGGCCAGCCGGCCGACCGCGAACAGCTTCGACACCCGCGCCGCGCGCGCCCACTCGCCCACTCGAGCGTGCAGCTCGCGCGCGTCGGCGCCCAGTTCGCCCATGTCGCCCAGCACCAGCCAGCGCTCGCCCGGCTCGTTCGCCAACACGTCGAGCGCCGCCTTGAGCGAGTTCGGGTTGGCGTTATAGGTGTCGTCGAGCAGGCGTGAGCCGTTGCCGCCGGCGCACCAGTTCAACCGCCCCTTCACCTTGGGCGTGGCGGCCAGGCCATCGGCGATCAGCTCGAGCGGCACGTCCAGCGCGGTCGCCGCGGCCGCCGCCGCCAGGGCGTTCATGATGTTGTGTCGCCCGGGCAGGGGCAGCGCCACCGCGGCGCTGCCGGCCGGCGTGCATAGCCGGAAGCGGCTGCCGTCGATCTGCTCGGCGCGCACGGCGGCGGGATTATTGATGCCGAAGTCGATCACCCGGCGCGGCGCGGCCAGATCGCGCCACAGCGGCGCATACGCGTCGTCGGCGTTGATCACCGCCACGCCGTGCTCGGGCAGCGCGGTGAACATCTCGCCCTTGCCACGCGCCACGCCGTCCAGACTGCCGAACCCCTCGAGATGCGCCGGCCCGGCGTTGTTGACCACGCCGACATCGGGCAGGGCCAGCCGTGCCAGGTAGTCGATCTCCCGCGGGTGGCTCGCTCCCATCTCGATCACGCCGAACGCATGGCGGCTATCGAGACCGAACAGGGTCAGCGGCACGCCTATGTCGTTGTTGAGATTGCCCTCGGTGTAGAGCGTCGGCCCGACCCGGCGCAGGATAGACGCCGTCATCTCCTTGACCGTGGTCTTGCCGTTGCTGCCGGTGACGCCGACCAGCTTGACGGACAGACGCCGACGTAGCGCGCTGGCCAGCTGCCCCAGCGCCAGCCGGGTGTCCTTGACCACGATGTACGGCAGCGCCCAGTCGCCGCCACGCTCGACGATGGCGCCGACCGCGCCGCCGGCCTTCGCCGCGGCGATGAACTCATGCCCATCGAAGCGTTCACCGCTCAGGGCGACGAACAGCTGGCCGGGCGCGATCTTGCGGCTGTCGGTGGCCACGGCCACGGCCTGGGCGTCGGCGCCGACCAGCGGCGCGCCGAGAAGGGTGGCGACCTCGGAGAGCCTTAGAGGTTCCACGTATCGTGCTCCTGCAGCAGTCGCTGCACTTGTTCGCGGTCGTCGAACGGCAGCTTCTGCGCACCGACGATCTGGTAGATCTCATGCCCCTTGCCGGCAACCAGCACCGCATCGGCGGGATTGGCCGACTCAAGCGCCAACCGTATGGCGGCGGCACGGTCGCGGACGATAAAGGGCTCGTGAATATCGATGCCCGCGAGGATGTCGCGGACGATCTGTTCGGGGTCCTCGGTCCGAGGGTTGTCGTCGGTGAGCACGATCTCGTCGGCCTTGGCGTCGGCTACCGCGCCCATCATCTGGCGCTTGCCGCGGTCGCGATCGCCGCCGCAGCCGAACACGCACCAAACCTTGCCGATGGTGTGGGCGCGCACCGCGTCGAGCGCCGCCGCCAGCCCAGCCGGCGTATGCGCGTAGTCGACGATGACCACGGGCTTGCCGTGGCCGCCGAAGCGCTCCATGCGCCCGGTTACCGGCATCAACAGCTCGACGCGCCCGGCGGCGCGTTCCAGCGGAAAGCCCAGCGCCAGCAGCGTGGTCAGCACCGCCAGGACATTGGCGGCGTTGAAACGACCCAGCAGTCCGACCCGCAACTCGATGCTGTCGTTCGGCGTCTCCACGACCAGGCGCAGACCGTCCGGCAGGTATTCCAGTTCCCGACAGATGACCGCGCCGTGTTGACTCAGGGGATCCAAGCTGTAGTCCCAGCACGCGACCCCGGCGGGCAGTTCGGCCATCAGCCGTCGGCCGAATTCGTCGTCGCGGTTAAGCACGGCGTGGCGTAGCCCGGGCATGGTGAACAAGCGCGCCTTGGCGTCGGCGTAGGCCTTCTCGCTGCCGTGGTAGTCGAGATGATCGCGGGTGAGGTTGGTCAGCACCGCCACTTCGAAGCGGACCGCCTCCACCCGCCCCTGATCCAGGGCATGTGAGGACACTTCCATCGCGCAGTGCTGGGCGCCACGCGCGTGCATCTCGGCCAGCAGGCGCTGCACGGTGATCGCATCCGGCGTGGTGTGGCTGGCGGGGCTGAGCGCGCCGAGCATGCCGTAACCGAGGGTGCCGATCACGCCGCAAGTCTGCGCACCGATGTTCAAGGCCTGGGCGATGAACTGGCTGACCGAGGTCTTGCCGTCGGTGCCGGTCACCCCGATCACGGTCATCGCGCGGCAGGGGTCGCCGTAGAAGCGAGCGGCCAGGGCACTGACCTCGCGCCGCAGGTCCGGCACTTCGATCAGCGGCAAGCCGGAGCTGGCGGTTAGATCGTCCATGGCGCCGGCCTCGACGCCGCCGCCGATTTCATACGCCACCGCCACCGCGCCGCGCCGCACCGCGTCGCTCAGGAAATCCAGACCGTGCTGGCACGTGCCCGCCAGCGCGATGAACAAGTAGCCGGGCCGCACATCCCGGCTGTCCAGGGCCAAGCCGCTGATCGGACGCTCGTCCGCCGGCTCGACCTTAACCCAAGGGGCGAGCAGTTCCGTCAACGAGCGAGCGGGATGGATCGTGCCGGTATTCATCGGCGCCCTCCTGCGTTCGCCGCCACCAAATCACCCAGCGAGGGAAGGTCGTCCGGCGCGATATTGAGCAATCGCAGCGCGCCTCCCATCACCTTGGAAAACACCGGGGCCGACACGAGGCCGCCGTAGTAGAACTTGGCCCGCGGCTCGTCGAGCATCACCACCAGCACCAAGCGCGGATCGCTGGCCGGGGCGATGCCCGCGAAGTACGACACGTAGGCCTTTTCCAGGTAAGTGCCGCCGCTGGCCTTGCGCGCGGTCCCGCTCTTGCCGGCGATGCGATAGCCCACCACCTTCGCCGCGGGCGCGCTGCCGCCGTCGGCCACCACCGTCTCCATCATCGCCCGGACCTGCCGCACCACCTCGGGCTTGAGCACCTGCTCCCCCTGCGGCGGTTGCGATACCGGCAGGAACGAGATCGGCCGACGGACACCGTCGGCCGCGAGTACCGAGTAGGCTTGGGCGAGTTGTAACGGGGTCGCCGACACCCCGTACCCGTAGGACAAGGCGGCGCGCTCCGATTCATAGCGAGGCGGTCGCGACGACAAGGAGCCGCTGGCCTCGCCCGGGAATCCGGCACCGGTCGGCTGACCGAACCCCACTCGCGCCAGCATTCCCCAGATCGCCTCGGGCGGCAGGTCCAACGCGATCTTGGCCGACGCCACGTTACTCGACTTCTGAATCAGGGTGCCGAGATCGATTCGACCGTACGATCTTGAATCACTGATGGTGAAGCGGCCGACCATCATGTACCCGGGCGTGGTATCGATGATGCTGTTCGGTCGATAGCGCCCGGACTCCAACGCCGCGGCGACGGTGAACGGCTTGACCGTGGAGCCCGGCTCGTAGACGTCGGTGACGGCGCGGTTGCGCAACACCTGGCCGTTGATCTCGGCGCGGTTGTTCGGGTTGTAGGCAGGCTGGTTGACCATGGCCAACACCTCACCGGTGCTCGCATCCAGTAGCACCAGCGAACCGCCGCGGGCCTCCTGCTCCTGCACCGCGGCCTTGAGCTCGCGGTACGCGAGATATTGCAGACGGCGGTCGATGCTCAGCGTCAGCGGCTTGCCCGGCTCGGGCGCGCGGATGCTCTCGACGTCCTCGATGATCCGGCCCAGCCGGTCCTTGATCACGCGCTTGGCGCCCGGCTCGCCCTTGAGCCACTCGTCGTAGGCCAGTTCCACGCCTTCCTGGCCGACGTCATCGATATTGGTGAAGCCGACCACGTGCGCGGCCACCTCGCCGGCCGGATAGAAGCGGCGGTACTCGCGCTGCAGACTGACGCCCGGCAGGCGCAGATCCATTACCTTGGCCGCCAGTTCCGGTGCGATGTGACGCTTGACGTAGAGGAATTCCTTGTCGCTGCGCTCCTGCACGCGCCGCCGCAGCGCCACCGGGTCGAGTTCGAGCAGCTTGGCCAGCTCCGGGATGCGATCGGCCGCCGCGGCCAGCTCGCGCGGATTGGCCCAAACCGTGTCCACCGGCGAGCTGATAGCGAGGGGCTCGCCGTTGCGGTCGGAGATCACGCCACGGTGGGCGGGGATCTCCACCACGCGCAGATGGCGCTGCTGGCCCTGATCCAACAGAAATTGCTTATCGAGCACCTGCAGATCGAACGCGCGCACGACCAGCGCCCCCGCCAGTCCGCCCAAGGCGAGCAGCAGCACCGCCGGCCGCCAAAGCGGCAGGATGCTCGGCTTGTCCTTTTGCGCGTCCCGCAACACGTCTAGTTCTTACCTACTGTCTGACGATCACCACGTCGTCCCGCCGGGGAAAACGCATGTTCAGCCGCTCTCGAGCGACTTGTTCGACACGGCCGTGGGTCGCCCACGCGGCCTGCTCCAACTGGAGCATGTTCCATTCCACGTCGAGCCGATCCGCCTCCCGAAGAAGCTCCTGCGACTCGACGAAAACGCGCCGGCTCTGGTGCTGCACATCGACCACGGCCAGCGCCGTTCCGATCACCGCCATCAACAGCGCGGCATTGATCAGCAGCAGCGGCCTCACGCCAGGCGCTCCGCCACCCGCAGCACGGCACTGCGGGCTCGCGGGTTGGCCGCCACTTCCGCCTCGCTCGGGTAGATCGGCTTACCGACCAGTTTCAGCTTCGGCTTAAGCGCATCCGGCACCACCGGCACACCGGGCGGCAGATAGCCGACGCTGGACTTATCCCGCATGAAGCGCTTGACGATCCGATCTTCCAACGAGTGAAAGCTGATGACCGCCAGGCGGCCGTGGGGTGCCAAGAGATCACACGCGTCCATCAGAATCTGAGAAAGGGCTTCCAGTTCCCTATTGATGAAAATTCGTATCGCCTGAAAACTGCGCGTCGCCGGATGCTTGCCGCGCTCCCGGTTCGGCACCGCCTCGGCGATCAACTCCGCTAGCGCGCGGGTCGTGGTTAGCGGCTCGCCCGCCTCGCGCCGCGCCACGATCGTCCTGGCGATCTTCGGCGCGAACCGCTCCTCGCCGAAGTCACGCAACACCGCCGTGATCTCCGCGGCGGTAGCCCTTGCCAACCACTCCGCGGCCGTCTCGCCGCGGGTGGTGTCCATGCGCATGTCCAACGGACCGTCGCGCATGAAGCTGAAACCCCGCTCCGCCTCATCCAACTGCGGCGACGACACGCCCAGATCGAGCAACAGTCCATCGATCGCGCCCATCCGCCCCTCTCGCTCCGCCAGCGCGCGAATGCCGGCGAATGAACCGTGCTCCACCAAGCAGCGCGGGTCATCGCCAAACCGTTGCCGTGCCAGCGCGATCGCGCTCGGATCCTGGTCGATCAACCACAGTCGGCCGCTCGCCCCGAGCCGGGCACGGATCGCCGCGGCGTGGCCTCCGCGCCCAAAGGTGCCGTCGACGTACAGACCGTCGGGCCTAACGGCCAGTGCATCCACCGCCTCATCCAACAAGACCGGGCGGTGTGTCATTTGCTCGCTCATGGCTTACAGGGACAGCGATTCGAGTTCAGTGGCATCGGCCAAGTTCTGTGCGGCTTCCGCCAGCCATACCTCACGCCGCTCGTTCCATGCGTTTTCGTCCCACAACTCGAACTTATTGCCTTGTCCGGCGAGCACGACCTTGCGCTCCAGGCCGGCGAACTCGCGCAACGGGGGCGGCACGAGAATGCGTCCGTTGTTGTCCATGGGCACGTCGGTCGCATGACCGATCAACAGTCGCTGCAGGCCTCGGGTCTTGGGGTTGAAGCTGGGCAGGCTCTGCAGTTTCTGTTGGATGACTTCCCAATCGGGCAGAGGGTAGATCAGCAGGCAATGATCGGGGTCGACAGTGATGACCAGATCACCGTTGCAATAGCTCTGCAGCCTATCCCGGTATCGACTCGGTAGCGACATGCGCCCCTTGTCGTCCAGGTTGAGTTGGCTGACCCCTCGGAACACCCCCGCCCCCTATGCTCCGCAAAGTTCCATTTTGTTCCACTTCATCCCACTCCGGCACACTATAGGTACCCCCCAGAACCCTTGTCAAGCAAGGTCCTGACTAATTCTGTCTTTGCTAACAAACACTTAGCGAAGTGGAATAGAATGGACCGCAGGATGCGCGCGCCGCGCCCCGCTTTCGATTGGGAAATCACCGGGTTAGAGGAAGATGATGATGTTGCTGCTCAGAAATGGCCGCGGGCGCCTTCTGCGCCCGCGCCTTTCCAGGCTCTCGCCCTGGTGGGAAGAGGTGGGAGCCAGCCTGTAAGCCGGGTTCTGTCGAGGACAGTCATTCATCTGGGGCACACGTCACCGTGCGCCTCGAGCGACCTACCCGGGAGCAGTGCGGGCCGCACCATCGCTCCCCTATTTGGTCTTGCTCCGAGTGGGGTTTACCGTGCCGCGGCGTGTTGCCACCCGCGCGGTGCGCTCTTACCGCACCTTTTCACCCTTACCTGTGCCCGAAGGCCATCGGCGGTCTGTTCTCTGTGGCACTTTCCGTAGGCTCGCGCCTCCCAGGCGTTACCTGGCACTCTGCCCTATGGAGCCCGGACTTTCCTCCATGCCCGAAGGCACAGCGACTGCCCGGCCGACTCCCGGCGCGGATAATATCACGCGGGGTCGCTCTTGCCGCGACTTAGTTCAAGCGCGCGCTTATAGAGATCGTTGCGGGCGGCGCCGGTGATCTCGGCGGCGAGCTTCGCCGCCTGCTTCAGCGGCAACTCCGCCAACAGGACCTCGAGCACCCGGTCGGCATCGGCCTGGGCCTGCTCGGTCGGCGCTGCCTCGCGCTTGCCGGCGACCATCACCACGAACTCGCCGCGCTGCTGGTTGTGGTCATCGGCGACCCAGGAAGCGAGTTCGGCCAACGGCGCCAGCCGGATGGTCTCGAAGGTCTTGGTCAGTTCCCGCGCGATGGCAGCCTCCCGCTCCGGACCAAAAATGGCGAGCAGGTCCTCGGCCGCCTCGCGGATGCGGTGCGGCGTTTCGAAAAACACCAGCGTACGTGTTTCGTCCTTGAGCGATTCCAACAGACGCCGGCGCGACCCGCTCTTAGCGGGCAAGAAGCCCTCGAAGGCGAAACGGTCGGTCGGCAGCCCGGCCGCGGACAGCGCGGCGGTGACACTGCTCGGCCCGGGCACCGGCACGACCTTGAGCTGCCGCCGGTGCGCCTCACGCACCAGCTTGTAGCCAGGATCGCTGACCAGCGGCGTTCCGGCGTCGCTGACCAGCGCCACCGAGCGGCCGGCCTCGACCGCATCGAGCAGACCGCTCATCTGCTGTGTTTCGTTGTGCTCATGCAGGCTCACGGTTCGAGTCGCGATGCCGAAATGTTGCAGGAGCTTGCCGGAATGACGGGTATCCTCGGCCGCGATGAGATCGACCTCGCGCAACACGCGCAGCGCGCGCGGACTGATGTCCTCCAGGTTGCCGATAGGCGTGGCGACGACGTAGAGAACTCCGGCCTGATGTGACACGTGGCGTAGCCCCTTGTAGCAGGTGAGAAACCGCCCGTCCGCCTGGCCGGGTCGGTAATGCGGTGCGTTATAGTAGTGCGTCTTTCCGGAGCGACCCACCATGGATGCAAGCCGCCGTCTTCACGCCCTGCCTTTGGCCGTGCTATTGGCCGTTGCCGTCTCCGCCTGCGGCACCTCGCCGACTAGGCCGAGCGCAGCCGAGCAGCCGCGCGCCGCGCGCGCGCTGTCCGATGCCGACGCTGCCTTGGCGCGCGGCGATACCGCCGGCGCCGCCGCGCTGCTCGAGCGGGCAGCCGCCGATGCGGCGCCGAGCGAGCGGTCGCGCTTGTTGCTAAGGGCCGCCCGGCTGCATCTGGAAATGCAGCAGAGCGAGCGGGCCGCCGCCCTGCTGGGGCAGCTGGCGCCGGAGTCCTTGCCCAACAGCGAACGCTACCAGCGTGATCTACTCCAGTCTTGGGTATTGGTGCAGAGCAAGCAGGCGGACGTCGCCCTGTCACGGCTTGCGCAGCTAGCCCCGCCTCCGCCCGAGCATCGCGTCGACTGGCTGCGGCTGCAGGCGGACGCCCTGGCGGCCAGCGGCCAGCCGCTGCTGGCCGCGCAAGCGCGCGATAAGCTGGAGCCGCTGCTGGCCGATCCCGCGGCCAAGGCGGACAACCGGCACCAGCTCTGGAGCTTGCTCAACGAGGTTCCTCTCGACCAACTGCGCGCGCTGATGCCGCCGCCGCCCGACGAATTCGGCGGCTGGCTGGAACTGGCATTCCTGACTCGCGCGCAGCGACTCAACGGTCACGCGCTGATGGCCGTGGTGCAGCGTTGGCAGGACCGCTATCCGCAGCATCCGGCGCTCGCCGAGATCACGCCGCAACTCATGGACCAGGCGGCGCAGGCCGAGCCTCGCCAGTACCGGCACCTCGCGCTCCTGCTGCCGCTGAGCGGCCCACTGGCAGGCCCCGCCCAGGCCATCCTCGACGGTTTCAAGGCAGCGCACGAAGCCGCCGAGGGCGACAAGCCGCGATTGAGCGTGATCGACATCGGTCCCGACGGCGCGGAGCGGGTAGCGGCGGCTTATCAGGAAGCGATCCAGGGAGGGGCCGACTTCATCGTCGGGCCGCTCACCAAGGAAGCGGTTGCCGCGTTGGCCCCCATGACCGACCCCGCCACGCCGGTGCTGGCGCTGAACACGCTGCCGCCGGAGCTACCCGCACCGGCAGGGCTATACCAGTTCGGGCTTGCGCCGGAGGATGAGGCCGCGGCCGCCGCCGATTACGCGCTGGCGCGCGGCTACCGGCGCGTGCTGGTGCTAACCCCGGCCGGTGACTGGGGCGCGCGGGTACAGTCGGCGTTCAGCAACCGCCTGCAGGAAGGCGGCGGCACGGTTCTGGAGCAGGTGAGCTACGACCCGCAGGGCGCCGATTTCAGCGAACCGATCCGCGCCCTACTCAATCTCGACGCCAGCGAACAGCGCTATCGCCAACTGCGCAATGTGTTGCGCCGGACCATGGGATTCGAACCGTATCGGCGCAGCGACGTCGACGCCATTTTCATCGGCGCGTTCCCGCGCGAGGCGCGGCTGATCCAGCCGCAGCTGCAGTTCTTCCGCGCCATGGGCGTCCCGCTGATCGCCACCTCGCATGCTTACAGCGGCTTCCCGGATCCGTCCACGGATCACGATCTCGAAGGGCTGCAGTTCGTCGACATGCCGTCCCTGCTCGCCCCCACGGCGCCGAACGACACGGAACAGCAACCGTCCCAAGACGCCGCCGGCCAGCGGGATTTCCCGCGGCTGTACGCGTTCGGCATGGACGCCTATCGCCTGGTCGGTTACGCGCAGACGATGCACCAACATGTGGGCGAGTCGATAGACGGCGCCACGGGAGTGCTTAGTCTAGACAGCGACGGGAGAGTGCGGCGGAAGCTGCGGGCGGCGCGCTTCGTCCAGGGCCGGCCGGTGTTGATCGAGGACGTCAGCGGCAGCTTCGGGCCGGGCGCGATCGATGCCACGCCGCGGTGAACTGGCCGAGCAGCGCGCGGCCGAGCATCTGCGAGGCGCCGGCTTGCGGCTGCTCGAGCGCAACTACCGCTGCCGCCAGGGCGAGATCGACCTGATCATGCGGGACGGCGACACGGTCGTATTCGTCGAGGTACGCGAGCGGCGCAACGGCCGGTTCGGCAGTGGCGCCGACAGCATCGATTTCCGCAAGCGCCAGCGCTTGATCAGCGCCGCGCAGCACTATCTGCAACGGCAACCTCGGGTTCCGCCGTGCCGCTTCGATGTCGTGAGCATCGACGGCAACGATGACCTAACTTGGATTACCGGCGCGTTCGACGCCGGCTGAGAACAGCAAGAGCCGAAGGACTTCAATGGACCCGCACGAGCGAGTGATACAGCACTTTCACGAGAGCATCCGCACCAAGCAGATGGCCATGGATCAACTGACCGGGCTGGTGGTTCGCGCCGCGGAGACGATGGCGCACTGCCTGCAGGAAGACGGCAAGATCCTGAGCTGCGGCAACGGCGGCTCGGCCGCGGATGCCCAGCACTTCTCGTCCGAGTTGCTCAACCGCTTCGAGATGGAGCGTCCCGGCCTGCCGGCGATCGCCCTGACCACGGACAGCTCCACCCTCACCTCGATCGCCAACGACTACAACTACAAGGACGTGTTCGCCAAGCAGGTGCGCGCCCTCGGCCGGCCCGGCGACGTGCTGCTCGCGATCAGCACCAGTGGCAACTCGCCGAATGTGGCCGCGGCCATCGAGGCGGCGCATTCGCGCGGCATGCAGGTGGTGGCGCTGACCGGACGCGAAGGCGGCGTGATCGCGCCGCTGATGGCGCCCGAGGATGTCGAGATCCGCGTCCCCGCCGTGGTCACCGCGCGCATTCAGGAAGTGCACCTGCTGGTGATTCACTGCCTGTGCGACCTGATCGACCAATACCTATTCAATCCGGAGTAAGCGTCATGCGTATCGCGTCCACCGCTCTCGCTCTCACCTTGGTCTGTGGGACGCTGCAGGGCTGTGTGCCGCTCGTCGTCGGCGGCGCCGCCGCCGGCGTGGCCGTCGCCCACGATCGCCGCACCAGCTCCGCCGTGGTCCAGGACCAGCTCATCGAGACGGCCATCTATGACCGGATCGCCAAGGACAAGGACTTCACGGACGAAAGCCACATCAGCGTCACCAGTTACAACCAGGTAGTGCTGCTCACCGGCGAAGTGCCGACGCGTGAACTCGGTCTTCGGGTCGCGCAGTTCGCGCGCGAGCACGAGAAGGTCCGCCAGGTCCACAACGAGCTGGTGATCTCGGCGCCGAGCTCGCTTGCGAGCCGCAGCAACGACGCCCTGATCACGACCGCCGCCAAATCCAGCCTACTGGGGGTGGATGTGGAAGGCTTCGACCCGACCCGGGTGAAGATCATCACCGAAGCCGGCACCGTGTACTTGATGGGCTTGGTGACCGCCACCGAGGCCGAGCGCGCCACCGATCAGATCCGCCGCACCCAGGGCGTGCGCAAGGTGGTGAGACTGTTCGAGATCATCCAATAAAGCCGCGGTACAGCGCCGCGTCCGCGGCGCTGAAGCAGCAGGCGATGATGCGCGCGAAATCGCGCTATGCCTCCCGCATCTGGCGCACCGCGATCTCCGCCGGGAACCTATAGGCGCCGGTGCTGATGGCCGGGAAAGCGATCGAACCGACACCATGCTGCCGGGCCAAGGCGAAGCTGTTGCGATAGCAGGCGGCAAGCAACGCGTCCTCGTCATGCTGGCCGCCACGCCACACGGGACCGACCGTGTGGATGACGTATCGCGCCGGCAAACGGAAACCTGGGCTTAGCTTGGCCTGTCCCGTGGCGCATCCGCCCAGTTGCGCGCAGAACGCCCGCAGCTGCGGACCGGCGCGCCGGTGAATGGCGCCGTCGACCCCACCGCCGCCCAACAGGCTGCTGTTGGCAGCGTTGACGATCGCATCCACCGCCAAGATGGTGATATCGGCCTCGAGGACTTCGATCATCGCGCCGCCCGCGATTGACGCGGCTACTTCACGACCCGCAGCGTCGGCCGCCCGCCGCCCTTGCCCTGTCCCTGCGGACCGGCCGGGGGCGTGCCGCCGCCGTCCTCGCGCTCGCTGAACAGCATGCCCTGGCCGTTCTCGCGGGCGTAGATAGCCATGACCGCCTGGATCGGCACGAACACGTCACGCGCCGTACCGCCAAAGCGGGCGCTGAAGGTGATCGCATCGTTGCCGACGTTCAACTCGCGCACGGCGCGCGGGGCGATGTTCAGAACCAGCTTGCCGTTGTCGGCGTATTCGGTGGGAGCATTGAGCCCTTCTTTCTCGACATCGACCAGGATATAGGGCGTCAGCCCGTTGTCGATGATCCACTCGTAGAGGGCACGAATCAGGTAGGGGCGGCTCGATGTCATGGCCTCGCTCTCCTTGGACGGCGGTCGTAGCCTGCGGGAACAGGCCGGCAGGGCCGCTTGATCCGCCTGACCTCGATGAGGCGGCGCTCGAAAGACTTGCGGGGCGATAGGCGGCCGGTGCAACCCCATGCCGGCCCCACCTCACGCGCGAGCGCCATACCCGCGTTGCTGCTACCGCTATAAATCCTCGTACACGGCCGAAGCCGCCGGAGTCCGGCGGCTTCGGTGACTGTGGACGACCCGGGCGGCAAACCCGGGGCACTGCGGGCTTGGGCCTTCAGTGCACGTCCTTCCAGTACTCCTTCTTGAGCAGGTAGGCCACGAAGAAGAACACCAGCAGGAACAGGATCACCTTCACGCCCAACGCCTGCCGGTAAGCCTTGATGGGCTCACCCATATAGTCGAGGAAGTTGGTGAGGTCGCGAGTCGCCTTGCGGTACTCCTCGGCGCTCATGCTGCCACTGCCCTCGATCACCTTGGCGCCGGTCACGACCAGCTGCGTCTGCTCGCCCTGCTGAACGTCGCTGTACTCGGGCATCGGGATGCCCTGCAGATCCCACAGCACGTGCGGCATGCCGACGTCGGGGAACAGCAGGTTGTTCCAGCCCAGCGCCTTGGAGTCGTCGCGATAGAAGCTGTTCAGATAGGTGTAGACCCAGTCCGCGCCGCGACGACGGGCGATCAGCGACAGGTCGGGCGGAGCAACGCCGAACCAGCGCGTGGCGTCCTGCTTGCTCATCGCGCTCTGCATGGTGTCGCCGATCTTGACGCCGGTGAAGATCAGGTACTTCTCCACCAGATCCGGCGGCAGCCCCAGATCCGACGCCACGCGGCTGAACCGCATGTAGTCGGCGGAATGGCAGCCGGCGCAGTAGTTGACGTACAGCTTGGCGCCATTCTGCAACGATGCCGTGTCATTCGGATCGACACGCGCGTTCATCAGCGCGGCGCCGTGTCCACCGGCCGCCCAACTCAGAGCCGGCGCGGCCGCCAAGAGGATAGCGATAAGGAACTTTCTCATTTGAAGGTCACCCTCTCCGGCACCGGCTTGGTCTTCTCCAACCCGAAGGCGGTGTAGACCCAAAGGAAAATGAAGAACCCGAAGTAGTAGGCGGTGCAAACCTGCGCCAGAAGCGTCTTCGCCGGCGTCGGCTGCTGCAGGCCGAGGTAGCCGAGGATGACGAAGGTCACGGCGAACAGCATCAGGGCGATCTTGTAGCCCAGGCCGCGATAGCGGATCGAGCGAACCTTGCCGCGGTCGATCCAGGGCAGCAGGAACAGCATCACGATCGCCAGGCCCATGGCGGCCACGCCCGGGAAGGCGGATCCGGCCATGCTCGGCACCGCGCGCAGGATCGCGTAGAACGGCGTGAAGTACCACACCGGCGCGATGTGATCCGGGGTCTTCAGCGGGTTGGCCGGCTCGAAGTTAGGCGCTTCGAGGAACAGGCCGCCCACTTCCGGCGCGAAGAACACGATGGCGCAGAACACCAGCAGGAAGGCGGCGACGCCGACGATGTCCTTCACCGTGTAGTACGGATGGAAGGGAATGCCGTCGAGCGGAATGCCGTTCTCGTTCTTCTGCTTCTTGATCTCGACGCCGTCCGGGTTGTTGGAACCGACCTGATGCAGCGCCATGATGTGGGCGATCACCAGGAACACCAGGATCAGCGGCACCGCGATCACGTGCAGCGCGAAGAAGCGGTTGAGCGTGACCTCGGAGACGTTGTAGTCGCCACGGATCCACAGCGAGAGGTCCTCACCGACGAACGGGACAGCGCCGAACAGGTTGATGATCACCTGCGCGCCCCAGTACGACATCTGGCCCCACGGCAGCAGATAGCCCATGAAGGCTTCCGCCATCAGGCACAGATAGATCAGCATGCCGAAGACCCAGATCAGCTCGCGCGGGGTCTTGTACGACCCGTAGAGCAGGCCGCGGAACATGTGCAGGTAGATCACGACGAAGAACGCCGAAGCGCCGGTCGAGTGGATGTAGCGGATCAACCACCCCCACTCCACGTCGCGCATGATGTACTCGACCGAGCCGAAGGCGAGGTCGCCGGCCGGCTTGAAGTTCATCGTCAGGAAGATGCCGGAGACGATCTGGATGACCAGCACCAGCATCGCCAGCGAGCCGAAGAAGTACCAGAAGTTGAAGTTCTTCGGCGCGTAGTACTTGGAAACGTGCTCCTCCCACAGCTCGGTGAGCGGGAAGCGCTCGTCGATCCAGGCCACCAGGCGGTTCTTCTGCGCCGCCTCGGCCACCCGGTTCGGATAGAGGGTCTTATCGGACTTCTTGCCAGTCATTATGCCGCCCCCTGATCTTCGCCGATGACGAGCTGGGTATCGGACGCGTAGCGGTGCGGCGGCACCACCATGTTCTTCGGCGCCGGCACGCCGGCGAACACGCGACCGGCCAAATCGAATTTCGAACCATGGCACGGGCAGAAGTAGCCGCCCTGCCAGTCACCACCCAGATCGGCGGCGCCGACCTCGGGCCGGAACAGCGGCGAGCAACCCAGGTGGGTGCAGATGCCGATGACGACCAGGTACTCGGGCTTGATCGAGCGGTACTCGTTCTTCGCGTAATCGGGCTGCTGCCCGGAATCGTTGGATGCGGGATCCAGCAGCGCGGGCTCGACCGTCTTCAGCCGCTTCAGCATATCCTCGGTGCGGCGCAGGACCCACACGGGCTTGCCACGCCACTCGACGTTGATTTGCTGGCCGGGCTCCAGCATGCCGATATCCACTTCCACCGGCGCGCCGGCGGCCTGCGCCTTCGCGCTCGGCTTCCAGGACGCTAGGAACGGCACTGCGGTGTAGATCGCGCCAATACCGCCGATCACGGCGGTGGTGGCGGTCAGGAACCGGCGCCTGCCCTTATCCACGCCATCTTGATTCATTCAGGAGCCCCCATGGGATGAGGTTTAGACTGGTGCCCAAAAACAAAAAACGGCCGTGGGGGCCGATCTTTCCGGGCTTGAAAGGACGTGCTCTGACAAGCGCCCCCCGTACACGGCGCATAAGCATCCAACATCGGACTAGGCAGGTCAACCCGATCGGTCAAGTTGACCAATCCGCCCCAAGCCAGTGGGCGCGCCACTTTACGCGCGCTCACGCCGGATTATCCAGGTCGACGAAACGGTGTTCCAGGCCGAATTCCGCGGCCAACCGCTCGCCCAGCGCCCGGACGCCGTCGCGCTCGGTAGCATGGTGTCCCGCCGCGAAATAGTGGATGCCGCGCTCGCGCGCGACGTGCGCGGTGGGCTCGGAGATCTCGCCGCTGATGAACGCATCGACGCCGGCGTCGGCCGCGGCGTCGATGAAGCGCTGCCCCGCCCCCGTGCACCAGGCGACGGTACGGATTCGATCCGGGCCGCCGGCCACGTGGACCGGCGCGCGGCCAAGAGCGTCGCCGATGTGATCGGCGAGCGCGGCCGGGGTGAACGCGCGTGGCAGTTGCCCCCGCAAGATCAGCGGCATGCGCGAGCCGTCGTCGACCACGCCGTCGATGCTAAGCCCCAAACGCCGCGCCAACTGGGCGTTATTGCCGAGCTCCGGATGCGCGTCCAAGGGTAGGTGGTAGGCGAGCAGGCTGATGCCGGCGGCGAACAGCGCGCCGATCCGTCTGCCCTTCATCCCGACCAAGCGCGGATCCTCGCCCTTCCAGAAATAGCCGTGATGCACCAGCAGCACGTCGGCCCCGGCGGCGACCGCCGCCTCGATCAGAACCTGACTCGCCGTCACGCCCGATACCACGCGCCGCACCTGCGCCCGGCCTTCCACCTGCAGGCCGTTCGGGCAGTAGTCGGCGAACTCGCGCACCCGCAACAGTTCGTCCGCGTACCTGACCAGTTCCGCCAAAGCCACCATGGCCGCATGCCTCCCACGCCGTTGCGTCCGCCCGTAGAGATGGCCGATCCTAGCGCATCCGGCTCGAGACTCAGAAGGAATAACGCTCATGAGCACGCGGCGCCTGACCCGTTTCCTGGTCAGCTACGTGATCGTCGGCCTGCTGGTTGCGATCGCCGTGGTCATGCTCAAACCCGATCTGCTGGACCGCCGTGAAGCCACCGTGGCGCTGCAGCGGCCGGTAGAGCCCGCGCCGGCGGCACCCGGCTTCGGCCCGGTTTCCTACGCCGCCGCGGTCGAGCGGGCGGCGCCGGCGGTAGTGAACGTATTCACCAGCAAGCGCGTGGCCGAGCGGCGCAGTCCGCTGCTCGACGACCCCGTGTTCCGCCGCTTCTTCGGCGACCAGGGCCAGACCCGGGAGCGGGTCGAGACCAGCCTGGGGTCGGGTGTCATCGTCAGCGCCGACGGCTACGTGCTGACCAACAATCACGTCATTCAGGGCGCCGACGAGATCCAGGTAGCACTCAACGACGGCCGCTCGACCGCGGCGGAACTGGTTGGCAAGGATCCCGACACCGACCTGGCGGTGCTGCGCATCAGGCTCGACAAGCTGCCGGTGATCAGCGTCGGCCGCTCCGAGCAACTCCGGGTCGGCGACGTGGTGCTCGCCATAGGCAATCCTTTCGGAGTCGGCCAGACCGTCACGCAAGGCATCATCAGCGCCACCGGGCGCAAGCAGTTGGGATTGAGCACGTTCGAGGACTTCATCCAGACCGACGCGGCCATCAATCCCGGCAATTCCGGTGGCGCGCTGATCAACGCCCACGGCGATCTGATCGGCATCAACACCGCCATCTTCAGCCGCAGCGGTGGCTCGCAGGGGATCGGCTTCGCCATCCCGTCGCACCTCGCCGAGCAGGTGCTGCAGAGCATCGTCGCGCACGGCCGGGTCATCCGCGGCTGGCTTGGGGTCGAGATTCAGATGCTCACCCCGGCGCTGGCCGAGTCGTTCGGGCTAGAGTCGGCGGAAGGAGCCGTGATCGCCGGGGTGCTGCGCAACGGTCCGGCCGATCGGGCCGGACTGCGGCCGGGCGACGTGATCCTGCGCATCGACGATCAGCCGATCCGCAATTCGCAAGCGTTCCTGAAGCTGGTGACCGAGCGCAAGCCGGGCGAGCAGTTGCGGATACGCGGCGTGCACGATGGCGAGAGATTCGAAATCATGGCCACCGTGGCCGAGCGGCCGGATCTGTCGGCGCGGTAAAGCGGACTCGACCAGACGCGCCCGCGACCGAACCCGGGGCCGCCAAGCAGCGGCCCCGGCGGGACTCAGCGCTTGTCGCCCCGCTCGAAATCCTCCACCCGATACTCCGCCGAGCGGGCGTGCGCGGTCAGGCCCTCGCCCCGCGCCAGCACGCTAGCCACCCGCCCCAGATCGGCCGCGGCCGCGGCCGAGCAGTTGATCAGGCTGGTGCGCTTCTGGAAGTCGTAGACGCCGAGCGGTGACGCGAAGCGCGCGGTGGACGAGGTCGGCAGCACGTGGTTGGGGCCGGCGCAGTAGTCGCCGAGCGCTTCCGCGGTATAGCGGCCGAGGAAAATCGCGCCGGCGTGCCGCAGCCGCGGCAGCAGGCGCTCCGGCTCGGCCACCGACAGCTCCAAGTGCTCGGGCGCGATCACATTGGCGACCTCGGCGGCCTCGTCCAGGTCGCGCACCTGGATCAAGGCACTGTTGCCCAGCAACGAGGCCTCGATGATCTCCCGCCGCGGCATGGTCGGCAGCAAGCGCTCCATCGCCGCCTGCACCTTATCCAGGTACGCGGCGTCGGGCGAAATCAGCCAGGCCTTGGCCTGCTCGTCGTGCTCGGCCTGGGAGAACAGATCCACCGCGATCCAGTCCGGATCGGTCCCGCCGTCGCACAGCACCAGGATTTCCGACGGGCCGGCGATCATGTCGATGCCCACCACGCCGAACACCATGCGCTTGGCCGCCGCCACGTAGGCATTGCCCGGACCGACGATCTTGTCCACCGCCGGGATCGTGCCGGTGCCGTACGCCAGCGCCGCCACCGCCTGCGCGCCGCCGATCGTGAACACCCGATCCACCCCGGCGACCCGGGCCGCGGCCAGCACCAACGGATTGACCTCGCCGGCCGGCGTCGGCGAGACCATCACCACCTCGGGCACACCAGCCACCTTGGCGGGGATCGCGTTCATCAGCACCGACGAGGGATACGCCGCCTTGCCGCCGGGTACGTACAGACCTACCCGGTCCAACGGCGTAACCTGCTGCCCCAGCACCGTGCCATCGGGCTCGGTGTAGCTCCAGGATTCCTGCTTCTGGTGACGCGCGTACGCCTCGATGCGCGCGGCGGCGCGCTCCAGCGCCTCGCGCTGCTCGGCCGGCAGCCCGGCCAGCGCGGCGTCGAGCCGCTCGCGCGAAACCTCCAAGGCGGCGACGCTATCGGCCTCGAGTCGGTCGAAACGGCGGGTGTACTCCAGCAGCGCCTGATCGCCGCGGCGCTTCACGTCAGCCAGAATCTCCGCCACCACCGGCTCCACCCGCGCTTCGGAACCGTGATCCCAGGCAGTCAGCTGCTTGAGCCGGGGCCAGAAATCGGGTTGCGCGGTGGAAAGCCGCTTGATGGCAGGCATGGTGAATCCTCGCAGAAATGTTCAGCGGAACAGCGTCGCTCAATGGCGGCGACGCTTGCAAGAGGCGGCCGACGGCCGCCCCGGGCTAGATCTTGGCGTTCGCCTCGACCGCGGCGCCAAGCTTGGCGATGAAGTCCTTGACCCGACGGTGCTTGGTCTTCATCGAGGCCTTGTTGACGATGAGCCGGGAGGAGATATCGGCGATGTGCTCGAGCGGCTCCAGGCCGTTGGCCTTGAGCGTGTTGCCGGTGTCCACCAGGTCGACGATGAGATCGGCCATGCCCACCAGCGGCGCCAGCTCCATCGAGCCGTACAGCTTGATCAACTCCACCTGCCGGCCCTGCTCGGCGAAATAGCGGCGCGTGATGTTGACGAACTTGGTCGCCACCCGCAGCCGCCCGGGCAGGGCATTGGCGCCGGGGCGCCCCGCCACCATCAGCCGGCAGCGGGCGATCTTCAGGTCGAGCGGTTCGTACAGGTCCTGACCGCCGTACTCCATGAGCACGTCCTTGCCGGACACGCCGAGGTCGGCGCCGCCGTACTGCACGTAGGTGGGCACGTCGGTGGCGCGCACCACCACCAGTTGCACGCCCTCTTGGTTGGTGGGCAGCACCAGCTTGCGGCTCTTCTCCGGATTCTCGGCCGGCTCGATTCCGGCCGCCGCCAGCAACGGCAGCGTGTCCTGCAGGATGCGGCCCTTGCTCAGGGCGATGGTAAGCGTTTCGGCCATGGCCTTCCTCACGCCGGCACGCGCCGGATATTGGCGCCCAACTGCGACAGTTTCTCCTCGATGCACTCGTAGCCGCGGTCGATGTGGTAGATGCGCTGGACGTGGGTCTCGCCCTTCGCAACCAGGCCGGCCAGCACCAAGCTGGCCGAGGCGCGCAGATCGGTCGCCATCACCGGCGCGCCGCTCAAGGACGGCACGCCGCGACTGATCGCCATGTTGCCCTCGAGCTGGATATCCGCCCCCATGCGCTGCATTTCCAGCGCGTGCAT
>Ga0182741_1001983_pt1 | contig 24856 bp, 26 predicted proteins | sample eDN5th37CBELigOP_FD_128874 | JGI IMG/M metagenome (GOLD analysis project Ga0182741, IMG submission 128874) | Enriched Organic Plus compost microbial communities from Emeryville, California, USA - eDNA 5th pass 37_C BE-Lig OP (version 2) (version 2) ... | reverse complement strand
TGCCGTCGACCCGGACCTGCCACGCCACCTTCATGGTGTCGCCGTCGACCGCCGAGAAGATCGCCGCATACTGTTTCGGATCGTCCAGCACCTTGCCGTCGTTCGGAATCGGAACGCGATCCTCGCCGTTGCAGAATACGTAGCCCGTGCGCGGATATTTCTGCACCCGCAGGCCGTGGACCGTATACTGGTTGGGCAGCTGGATGATCTTGTCGCACTTCATCACGTCGAGACGGATGCGGCAGACGCGGGTGTTCGCCTTGTCGTTGGCGAAGAGATAGCGTCCGTCATAGGTGCCGTCCGTGAACGACAGGTGCGGGTGGTGCAGGTCGCCGTTGAGATAGATGCCGCCCTTGTCCTTCAAAAACTCGCGGGCTTCCGGCGTCAGAGCCTCGGTCAGGATCTTGCGGCTCTCGTTGGTCTGCCCCCAGCCGGTGGCGCTGTCGCGATTGAAGACCGGAATGCGCATCAACTCGCGCATGGACGGAAGGCCGACGATGCGGACCTCGCCGGTCTGACCACTGGAGAAGAACACGTAATATTCGTCGAGCTCGCCCGGCTTGACCTCGTATTTGTTGGCGCCTGCTGGCCGAGCCGCTGGGGCAGCCGGGGCGGTCTGCGCTTCGGCCGGGCCGATGAGGCCCGTCTTGGAGACGGTCACGCCCCCCGCGGCCCCGGCCGCGCCGGCCACCGCCACTGCGGCGGTGGTGCCGAGCATGTCGCGCCGGCTCAAGCCCTTCTTATCCTGGTTGGCCATTGAAGTCTCCTTCCTGTTCAAGAGGTCGTCGTCGGGACGTCCGCCGTGGACGGCTCCCTGATCGGTTTTCCCATATGGGTGATGATGGGCTTAGCAGGCCCGTTGCCGCCGTCTTTGTCCCCGCGCATAGTCGGAGACGAAAGCGCCTCGCGCTTTTCGCGCTTGAGCCGCACCTGGATCATGTGCGGACAGCGGTGGTCGTCGTGGTACAGCTCCTGGCAATGCATGCAGTAGATGCACTCGTTGACGTTGATGTGCCCCTCAGGATGGATCGACTGGACCGGGCATTCCTTGGCGCAGCGTTGGCAGGGCGAGCCGCATTCGGGCCAGCGCTTGAGCCACTCGAAGGTCCTGATGCGGCCTGGAATCGCGAGGGCGGCGCCCAGGGGGCAGAGATAGCGGCAGAAGAACCGCTCGATGAAGAGCCCGATCGAGAGAAGCGTGAGGGCATAGATCACGAAGGGCCAGTCGCGGACGAATTTCAGGATGATCGCGGTCTTGAACGGCTCGACCTCGGCCAGGGTCTCGGCAAAGGCGACGGAATAGAGCGACAGCCCGAACAGGCCGAGGAAGATGATGTACTTGATCGGCCACAGGCGCTCGTGCAGGCCCCAGGGCACGGTGATCTGGGGCACCTTCAGCCATTGGGCGATGTTGTTGAGGAGCTCCTGCAAGGCTCCGAAGGGGCATAGCCAGCCGCAGAACGGACCGCGACCCCAGAACAGGAGGCCGGCCGCGATGGCGGCCCAGAGGATGAAGATGAGCGGTGCCGCCAGGAAGAACTCCCAGCTGAAGCCAGTCACCAGCGAGTTGGTGAAGGTGAGGACGTTGACGACGGAGAGCTGGGCATTGGCGTACCAGCCGAGCCAGACCAGCGTGAACGCCAGATAGGCGCGGCGCACCCAGACATAGACCTGCGGCCGGCGCACCAGGGAGTCCTGGAAGAAGAAGATTGCCGTGAGCACAAGGAGCGCGAGTCCCGTGATGCCGATCGAGACCGTGTTCGTCTTCCAGATCTTGAGCCAGAGCGGCTCCTCGAGAGGACCGGCGCCGAGGGCATCCGCGTCGTTCAAGGATCCGGCTCTTGCCTGGGACGCGATCGCAGGAATCGTTTGGCTTTGAGCCTGGGTCTGCTGTTGCGGGGCCGCCGCCGGTTTGGCTGGGGGCTGCTCTATCTTCAGGTAGCTGTCCGGGAGCGTATAGGCGAGGTCGAAGGTCAGGAAGGCCTTGTCGCGGGCGCCGACATTGCGCTGCACAAGCAGCTGCAGTTGCCATGGCTCGGTGAGATCGAGCTTGAAGTCTTCAGGAACGACGAAAAGGGCGATTTCCCGGAGATCCGGCGCGCCATCGGCCGCGAGTGCTCCGAGGCGCGTATGATTGCGGTCGCGGAAACGGGTGCTCTGGCCATCCTGGAGCAGCTCGATTCGGTCGAAGATGCCGCCTCGGACATAGCCCGAGCCCTTGAACGAATAAGCTCCCTCGCCTGCGACGACGATGGCCTGCTGGCCGGGTTTGAGCCGGGCCTTGAGCTGATCGTAGCCCGCATCGCCCAAAAGACTGCGCCCGATGGTGGGCACGCTGACCGGGGCCGTGTAGAGATCGATGAATGTGTCCGATGGGTTGCCCGTCTCGGCATTGTTCGCCGCTTCCTGGTTGCCCGCCCGGGCGAAAGCCTCGTTGACCTCGCCGACCGTAAGCGACAGGCGACGCACTGAGCCGTCGCCGAGGAGGGTTTGCCAGTCGCGGATTTCGCTCTTGGAAGTATCGACGGACTTGACCGCGGGAGCCGCCGCGGCGGTCACCGCCTGACCGCCGCCGCCGAGCCGATTGGTGCGGATCAGACGAACGGCGGAACGCACGACGCTGTCGCCCATGACCAGAACGGTCACCGTCGCGCCGCTGACGATATCGACCTGTGGTGGCCGCTCGGCTCCAGAGGCGACCGCCTTCATGTCCTTGCCGACCAGCGCGTTCATTGCATCGACGATGCGGCGCTCGGGAATGCCGATGAGGACGATCGGCTCCTTGTGATCGACGAGCTTGATCCTGGCGATGACCCCATTCGGATCGATGCCGACGAGGAGGCTTATCGGCTTGCCCGAATAGCCGGTCGCGTTGGTGATGTCAGTGTTGAGATAGACATATCCCAGGAGCTTGTCGCCCCCATAAACCGGGATCAGCGGCGGATCGCCCTCGGCGGGGCCGAACCTGTCGGCATTCGCGAAGAACTCGTTGGGCTGCGCCTTCGACAGGTAGTCCCCGACCCGTCCGGCGGCCGAGGCCTGCCCCGCCCAAAGCAGAAGCATTGCGATCCCAAGCAGAATTCCAGTTCGAAGAAGCTGCAGGGCATCAAGAGCGAGAGGTCGGGCGGAGGAGCGGGGGTGAGGGCTTTCCAACAGGGGACCGTCCAGCGTCAGGAACAGGGTTCTGAATTCTGAACAGAAAAAACAGAACGGTTCCAGAGGAGAAATGTTCCCCTAATGTCGTCCCAAAATTTCCGGGGCTGGAAAGCAGCTGAATTCCGAAGCCCGGTCCCATATGAATCGACCGGATCCGCTCGGCATTGATTTGACGCAAAGTGGCTGAGATTTATTTGTGCGTCAATCATCGGGGGTCGCGTGCCCGTTGCGGAGAACAGCAGATGTCGCTTCTGAAGTCCGAGCCGATGGGCTCCGTGAAATCCCTCAATGAGCTTTTCGCCATCGCGGCCGCCATGGAGGACGAGGCGGCAAGCCGCTATGCAGAAATCGCGGCTCGCATGAAGCGGGATGGCCAGGATTCCCTGGCAGATGTCTTCGAGCGCCTGTCGGCTGACGAGAAGGGACATCTCGACAGTGTCGTGCGTTGGTCGCAGGCGACGCAAGGCGCGAAGCCCGATCCGGCCTGGATTCGTTGGCAATTGCCTGAGACGTTCGATGACGAAGGCGCAGCGACAACCGACCCACGGCTCTTGAGCGCATACCGAGCCCTGTCCATGGCCGTCCGCAATGAAGAGCGGGCCTTTGCGTTTTGGAGCTATGTGGCTGCCCATGCGTCCACGCCAGAGATCCGCCAAGCAGCCGAAACCATGGCGCATGAGGAACTGGGACACGTGGCGCTGCTCCGACGGGAGCGCCGAAAGGCCTTCCATGCAGAGCGAAGCAAGCCCGAGGGAGAAAGCGATCTTGCTGCGCTGGAGCTCAGGCTCGCTGATTTGCTCGACCCCCTTGCAGAGAAAGCTCCGCCGGAGGAGCGCAAGCGCCTTGAGAGGTTCAGCAAGGAGGCGAGGGGCCATGCGGATGCGCTCGCGCGCCTGCCGGTCACTGTCGGGGCCGGGTCTGTCGGGTCGATCCCGGACGATCCGACCGCGATCGCCGAACTGCTGGCCGACCGTTACCTGGAAGCAGGCGATACGCTTCGGGACGAGGAGGCATTGGGACGCGTGCAGGAATTGGCTCAGAGTGCCATCGCCCGCCTTGCCTGGCTGCGTTCGGATCTGCCGGAATTGCAAAGGCCCTGAGGCAGGATCGCCGAGCCGGGTAACCTCCGGCTCACGGCTTCAGGGCGATGGTCCCTTCCAGGTCTACTTTCTCGAAATCGTTGACCAGGATCTCGACCCTGACCTGCCATGTTCCCGGCAGGGGAAGCACCAGATCGTCTACATGCCAACCTTCCCGACCCGCTTTCCGAGCCGGCCGCTCGATCGGCCCGATGCCCGCATCGGGCTTTGACAGGACAAGGGTAACCTCCATCGGGTTTACGGCCTCGGCGCGCGCGGAGGCCACCGCGATCCTCGCCCGGGTCGGGCCCGCGCGCCCGGGAAGAAGGGTCACCTGTGCCATGAGTTTCGGGCCATGCAGGTGGGCGCCAGTTGGCGCCTCCATGGCGGCCGCGGCGGCGAGCGCCCGAGGTGGCGGCGTGAAGCGCCAGAGCCCGACCACCGCCAGGATGGCAAGCGCAAGCACGATCTCGGCGGCCACGGAGCGGACGAACCACCGGCTGCCGGACGTGGCGAGGGCCGGCGTCAGCCTGAGACGGTTCAGAGCCGCAAGGCCGAGCAGCAAACCCACGAGAAGCAGTTTGACGAGGAGGACCTGGCCGTATGCGGTCTTCAGGAGGTTGGCGGGTGTCTCCACCTGGATGCATGCCAGGAGAAGGCCCGTCAGCGCCAGCACGGCGACGGCCACGAGAGCTCCGGCCGAGAAACGGCGCACGGCCGGTAAAGCCTCCCGAGGGGCTTGGCGGACGGCCAGCCCCAAGGGCAGTAAGGCGCCAAGCCAATAGGCAACGCAAACAGCGTGGAGGAAGACGGCCGGGCGCGTCGCCCATTGTGGGGCGGCGGTGCCGGCATGGCCGCTCCAGGCCAGGGACAACCCGGTTCCCATAAGAGCGAGAAGGCTCAAGGCACGGCGTTGTCCCACTCCTGGCGCCGAAAGAGCAAGCCAAGCCAGGACCAGGGCAAGTGACGCGATGACAGCCGCAGGCCCAAAAGACGTTTTCCACCCTGCGATCCAAGGGGCGCTGCTTCCAAGGGCCATGAGAGGTTGACCCAAGGCATCGAGCCCCTGCAATCCAAGCGAGAGACCCGCTGCCGCGATTCCGATAGCCAGAATGCCCGCGAGAAGGCGCGCCGTCTTTCCGACCGGAAACCCTTGAGCCACCCAGCCCAGGAAGAATGCGCCGCCAACCCCCATGAACAGGCCAGCGTGAAGCATGAGCCGGGCGAGCCAGAGCGTCCAGCCGAGGCCGGCGTCAGCGAGCGCCGCGGGACTGTTTGCCGATCCGCTCGGAGCGCCGATGGAGAAAACCACTGCGCCGCCGATAGGATGGCCGTCGCCCGAAACGACGCGATAGCTGAGAACATGGCTGCCGCGGGATAGATCCGGCGGCAAAGGAATCTCAATGGTCTCGTTGCGTACAACGGCCGTCAGGTCATGGTGCCGACCCTGCGCGTCCGTGAGGCTGACGACGATGGGAGAGACGGGTTCGTTGAAATCCAGACGCACCGCTGCGGGCGCCTGCTCGACGATGGATCCGTCCGCAGGATGGGACCCGATCAGAGACGCATGTGCAAATGCGCTCCCACCCGCGCCCAGGGACGCAAGCAGGAGCCAGAGAAGGGCGATAATGAAGCGCATGAACCGATTGCGGGGAGCCGCCACGCGGCTCCCCGCGCCTCCATCAGTGAGTGGCGGCCTTTGGCGCCAGCAGCTTCAGGCCTGGCGCCGGGTGCTTGTAGTCGTCGGCGCTCTTGCCCTCTGCCGGGATTTCGATCCAGCGATCAGCTTTTCCACCTTCGCATTCCTGCACGACCGGAAAATAAAGCATGGTGTCGGGCCGGAGGCCATTCGTCAGATAAGCTCGGAAGACGAACTCGTCATAGTGCTCGTCGGCTAGGTTCCCGGTCCAGACGATCTCACGTACGCCCTCCGACATGCCGGTACCGTAGTAATCGTACGCCTTGTCATAGGCGCCCTTCACGGTTTCCAGGGTCCAGCCGGATTTCGGCATGGGCTTCACGGCGATCACGCCGTCCGGAATGCGCACCCGCAGCTTGAGGGTCGGCGCACCTTCGCAACCATGGCCGACGCGCAGGACAGCCTTGTAGGTGGAGCCGACAGGGGCCTGCTGGGTCTCGAGGGTGGTGTGGGCGGAGGCCGGGGCGGCCATAGCAAGGAGAGCGCAGGCAGCAAGCGCCCCGCGAAGAGGATTCAAGGTCATGATGTTGTCCTGTGTGTTCGAGAAACGAATAAATCGAAGCTCAAACCGGCATGGGCGGTGCCCGCGCCCCAACAGGACGAAAGAGAGAAATGCGCGGCTGAACCGGATTGGCGCGCATCTCGAAGACGAGCGCGACAGCCTCAGGCTGGGGAAGACACGCATCGACGGAAACTGCGGGCGGGCCCGGCAGGCCCGGACAGAGGCTGAGGATGCAGCATGGGGCCTTGTGGGCCGCGCTCTCCTTAGGCTGGTCCGTTCCGTGCCCGGCCATCGCATGGCCATGTTGGGCATGGATCCCGCCGGCGCTCGGTTCGGCGGTGGTCATGCGCCCCGCGCCAAGGGCCATCATGGCCACATGGAGCACGAGCGCGAGAATCGACGCGACGGCGGTCGCCTTTCTGATTCCCCATGCCTCGTGCCGCATCCAGCTCATTTTGCGCTTTCCGGACCCATGTTCGAAACGGCCCGCAGAGACGTCCCGTGGCGCAATCCCGCATCGCGACGGAGTGTCCGGGCGCGCCAGGATACCCATACCAGACTTCCGGCGAAGGCGGCCAGCGCCAGCAGGGTCAGACCACCGCTGACCTTCCGTCCCATGTCCCATTCACCCAGCCCTGCGCCGATTCTCAGGGCCACAGATGCGTGCAGCAGGGCCAGGGGCGCATAGAGGACGGGTGCATAACGCAACCGGATCCGTGCCACGGCCGGCAGGATGATGAGCGCATGGCCGAATACCATGGAGAGGACGAAGCCGATCAGCACTGCGTGCAGGGCGATGTCGTATGCGAAGCTGCTCTCGCCGGGCGGAAGCGCCATCAGGGTCAGCCCGGCGAGGCCGAGCCACCCATAGCCCGCCAGCATGCAGGCTGCCATGAAGCGGGTCTGCCCGTCCCGACGGATGTTCCGGCGCGCGATGTCGTAGCGCAGGAGCCAGAGGGCCGTCACGATCAGGGCGATGCCGAACAGGATAGCGCCATTCTCGGTCATGAGGCCGTTCTGTGCCCCCATGGCGAGCAGGCCGATGGCGAACAGGAAGGAGGGTTCGCTCCCGCGCCCTTGGATGGCGACGCGGCTGAGTTCCAGGCGCTCGCCTGCAATCGTCAGAATGAGGAAGGTCAGCCACCAGCCTGCCGCATCGTAAACCGGATGTCCCATCAGCCAGATCGCGCTGCCCGCGAGCCAGGCCAAGGCGCCGAACAGGAGGGCGCCGGTGAACACGGCAGGCTGCCGGATGGTGATCAAGAGCGAACTGATCGCCAGCATTGCGGCCGCAACCGCATAGGCGCCGGCTCCCAGAGCCGTCGGCGCGCCGCTGAGCAGGAGCAGGGTTCCGAGCCCCGAAAAGGCCGGGGCCGCATAGCTCCACCCTCGGCCGAGCGCAACAGCGCGCTCCAGGCCGATCAGGGTTCCGAACAGGCCGCCGATCATGAGAGAGCCATGGAGCGCGGCCAGGGACGAGCCATGCGGCAGGGACCAGCCGAGGCGCGACAGTGCTCCCCAGGTTCCGGCTACCAGGGCCACCAATCCGAGCATAAGGAATAGAAGGCGAAGACCCGTCGAGTTTCCGACCGAGCGGGCAGGGGCGGTCTCATGGACCAGGGACATGGATGATCCGGCGGACATCAGTATTCCTGCGTATCGTCTGAATGACCCCATAGGAGAGTCTGAACGGGAGTTGCCCGATCCATAAGGTCGAAGAGGGTTACTCCGGCGACCGACAAGCCTCCAAAGGATTGGCCCGGTGCGACGGACGTAAAGGCCTGAACACGTCTCATGGAAGCCTCATAGGTATGGTGAAGTCATGCCTCATTGCCCGGCCCGTCTCTTTGCGCCTGCGCAAACGGTGTTGAGAATCTCCCGGAAGGCGTCAGCGCTCGTTTCGAGCAATGCAACAGAGATGCGTTCTTTCGCGCAACGGCTGAGCGAGACGGATTGCGGGCCGCCACGTTCTGTCGCGGCTCGCAAACTTGACAGGGCACCGGCCCTGGCCGAGAGTGAGGACGTCATGCCTAAGACCGTTGCCATATCGACTTTTCGCACAGGCCGTCTGAAGACGGGATCCTGAGCCCCGGACGGACTTGTTCCGGTCCGGGGGTGGACGGCACGAGCGCGGACTCGCCTGCTGCAATCTCTGGTGTCGAATGAACGAACGAGAGTCCTGGCGGGTTTTCCTGCAGTCAGCTTCGCAATGTTGGGACGGCGTGCTCATCCGAGCCGCTGATAGGTGAGGTCATGTCAGTCATTCTCCTCGGTGTTTTTGTCGTCTTGACGATCGTGCAGCTCATCTTCTGGCACGCGATCGGAACGGCCATCGGCTTTTCCGCATGGCTCGGCCTCGCGACCCTGAGCTTCGGTTTCGCGCTCATCTGTGCCGTCTATGTCGCCCTGATGCACGAGAGCGGCAAACGGGCACCATAAAAGCCGCCTCTTCCTGATTTCGAGCAACGACGGAAGGAACGGGACAGCTGTGGCTGTCCCGGCCCGACGACGCGCGCCATCGAGGCCGCCGCAACTTCGCGGCGGCCGGGCTGCGAGCCTTTGGGAGTTTACATAAAATGAGAAGAAACGACCGGCGGACGGTCTGTAAGACATGCCAGCGCACGCTGCCGAGGGCGGCAGCGCAATGCCCGTGGTGTTCCTATCGAACGACCACCACAAGGCTTCAGGGTGCGCGTCGCACGGAAATTGCCAAACCAGAGTTTCGGCCGCCCGACGGCCCCGTTGTCTGACGGGTATCAGCCGCGCGCATCCAAGGCCGCATTCTGCGCGCACGTCCCCTTTCCAACCTACCTGCACATCTACGAAGGAGTTATACCTATGCCGCCGAACAGCCTGCACTCGTCCATCGTCGTCAAGGGTCATCAGATCGATCTGGGCGAGGCCCTGCCGGAGCACGTCCGCGAGAAGCTCTCGCAGGCTGCAGAGAAGTCCTTCGGAGGTCTCAAGCATGCTGCCGTCGGCTTCAGCCGTGACGGGCTGACCTACCGTTGCACGATCAATGCACAGGTCGGAAACCTCAAGGTGATTATCGGCGAAGCCCCTGCCGGGGACTGCTACCGTGCCTTCGACGTTGCGCTCGCAAGGGTTGTCGAACAGGTTCAGCGTCGCAGGGAGCGGCTGAAACGGAATCGGCCAGGTCGTATCGCCGGCGGTTCGCACCCGGCCGGAATGGAGGCGGTCAGCGTCCAGTAGCGAGAGCGATACGCTCGCGTGATCCCAGGCGCCCGTTTCGATATTCCGACGGCGCCTTTCTGATCGGCGGCGGAGGCCGCCGATTTTTCATCGTTGCGCAGTCCGTAACGGCCTCCTGTCATCGGGCACGAGAGGTATCGATACGGCCGGTCGTGGCGTTGCTCCAGCTTTGGCTGAGGGAATCGAATTGGAAAATTTGAACGATAGAGGAAAGCACCTCGGTGCATCGCGCGCAGCCCTGCCTCCACCGGCCGGGATTCTCGCGCATATGGACCGCAGCTCCTTTTCGCGACTTGCCGGTTCGGATTCGGAGGCTGGATTCTATGGAGCTTTGCCCCCCGATGCGAGGCGCGCCGCGACTCTCGTCAGGCTCGATGCGAACCAGACTCTTTTCACCGAGGGGGAGGAGCGCCGCTCTGTCTTCATTCTTACGTCAGGAATGCTCCGGGCCCTGACGACCCTGCTCGACGGCCGCAGGCAGATCACCGATTTCGTCCTGCCGGGCGATCTCCTTTGCCTGGCTGACGACGACGTTCATTCACATTGTTCCGAGGCGGTCACTCCGTCGGAGCTCATCGCGATCCCGGTGAGGGATTTGGACCGGGCAGTGCAGCAATATCCTGCCCTTGCGCGGAGGGTGCACGAAATGACCCGGAACGCGCTGCGAAAGGCCCGCGAGCGGCAGATCCTTCTCGGGTGTCTCACGGCTTCCGAGAAGGTCGCATCCTTTCTGCTGATCGTATCGCGCCACGCCATTGCCAACGGACTTCCCGGCAATCTCCTGCACCTTCCCATGACGCGCTCCGATATCGCAGACTATCTCGGCCTGACGGTCGAGACGGTCAGTCGTGCACTGACGGGGCTGAAAAAGCAGGGCCTCATCCGCTTGACGGCCCCTCAGGTGATCGATCTCGTCGATGAGGATGGCCTTGCTCGGAACGCCGCGCTGCCGAGCGTGGCGCGACGGCTCGTCTGGCCACCAGCCATGCCGGCGTGCTGAAGCCTCATGGCTCCGCATATCCCGTGGCGCGCAGTTTCAAGGCACCGGCCCGCGGGTCCTGCGTAAAGAAGAGTCCGCCTTTCCGGGAGGAATGTCCTGGAATGTAGTCGAGAACGACCCGGCTGGTCTCGCTCGCGTCATGTCCTGCGGAGATCGTTCCCTCGATCTCCACTTGCGCAGCGGCCCCGCCGCTGACATTCCGTGCGCGGAAGAGGACCCGATAGCCGCCATCGGTTCTGGTCGTATTCTCGGCTTCGACGATGATCGTGGGCGGCATCGTCGCTCCATGGAAAGCCTGCCAGGCGATGACGCCGAACATCCCGAGTACCAGCAGGAGCCCAATTCCCGATGCGGTCCATTCAAGCCAGGGCACCGTGTTGGCCGCTGTTGCCGAATGTGGGTCGCCGTTCTTCCGGTCGCGGCTCATCGTGCCCTCATATGACAAGCCGCGCCGTTGCGGCGCCGAGGGATGCTGGGAAGCCGAGAACTGTCAGCATGTTGGCAATCTCGCTCAGTGCCACGCCGTCCGTCCTGCCGAAGGTCCAGAGCACATAGAGGCTGACCAGAAGGACGATTCCATAGCCGGCAAGGGTGAAATGCAGGAAGGTCGACAGAAATGTGCCGCCCTCGGGTCGGATTTCCTGGCCCGAAAAGCCCACTGTGTAGACGAAGGTGTGCAGGAGAACGATGGAGAGTGCGCCAAGCAACAGGGCGTGCCAGGGCGTCATTTGGAAGGCTATCAGGATAACCTCCTCGGTCGGCGCCACGTTGAAGGCGAGAAACAGCGCGCCGGCCAGCATGAGAAAAAGCTCTCCGCCGTAGCCTGACTCCCGCTTGCGCTCCTCCTCGGCGTCCATGTCCTGTTCTGCGCCGAGCTGCTTGCGCCCGAGCATGGCACCGATGCTGGCTGGCACGCTCTGGAGCGCGATACGGCCGACGACCTCGCTCCAGGACATGTCGAAGGTCACCACGGCGAGGAGCACCAGGAGCACGGCCGACGTAATCACGCCGACCCCGAATGCGGCCAGGGCATCCATCGTGTCTTCCTTGAGGCTGAAAGTCTTCTCAAAGCCCGAGAAGTAGGAGAGGCCCACGAGCACGGCGACGTTGAATCCCATGAGCAGGAGAAGGCGCCCGCGCTCCATGGCAAAGCCGAGCCACCACATCTCCATCGTCATCAGGAGCGGAACTCCGAAGATGATGGCGCCGCCGAAAGCGCGTGCCAAGCCGACGGCGTAGCGTTCGCTGGTCACGGCCCTCCGCCCTTTCGCATCGCTCACCCTCCTTCAGACTCCAACGCTCTTCGGTTCTCCGAGCTTGGCCGCATGGGGAACACGCTATTCGGTTGCAAGTTCCCGGCTGGGCGCTGTTCCATCGCGGCATCTGCTGGACGACGGATGAAGCCTGCCTGTTCGGGCTGATGGACGACGCTGATGACCCGAAGCGTACGCCAAGCACCCGTCGCGCTCTGCCATCGGGCTGCCTGGCCCTCGGCGAGGCCGATCAGCGCCGCTCCCAGAGGCGACAGTACCGAGATCCGGCCGACATCCGCATCCTCTTCACCTGGATAGACGAGGGTAGCACGGCGGATCTGGTCGATAACCCCGTCGCGGAAATCGAAGACGGAGTGCATGGAGATCACATTCGGCGGGAGGTCCGTCGGGCAGACGACGTGCGCGCGTCCGAGCTCTTCCGCGAGGATTTTTGCCGACGGGGGAACCCGGCGGATCCGCATGCCCGCGGCGGCGATTCGACGAAGCCGGTCGTGATTGGCGGAAGATACCGTCAGGGGCATGTCGGACATGAGATCTCATCCTCAAAATAGACATCGACACCCGGGCGCGAAGAGCATCCGGATGGACGATTTCAATGGTTGGAAATTCAAATAGGCCGGCTACCGATGGGCGGTGCCGAGCGGTCGATGCTCCCGAATGCAGGGCAGGTGCACTGCATTCGGGCTCACAAGCCTGAAGACGGGCAAGTCGTTCTGGCGATCAAAAAAATGGTCTGTATAGGCCTAAGCATGGCCTTTCAAACATAGGTTGAGAAAACGGCAAGTCAAGGAAGCCTCTCTCGGTAGACTGAGACGCCGACCGGGAGGGCATACTCTTAAGGATAGCCTCTTGCGGAACTCGAACTTACCTTGGGGCCGAGCGTTGCCGTAATGACATGGATGTGAGACCTTTCAGCGTACGCTGGTTTGGACCGATCTTCTTGAGATGGGCATGCAAGTCTGTGGTGGACGTCCGCAACCTCGGGTCGCCAGTCCATGTCTTTCCCAGGCATTCCGCAAGCGTGAGGCGGCCCAGGGTTCGGGCCGATATCGGCGATGGCATTTATTAAGATCCTGTCTCTGATCACTCCCGCGCGCGTCATTCCGCATCTGCGGGCGCGAGATGTGCAGCAGGCGGTCTGTGAGCTGACGCGAGTGGCGGCGGCGGAAGCGATGCTCGATCACGACATGCTTCAGCATGCAGTGTTGAGCCATGGCAGATCCTCGACCTTCGGCTTTGGGCGCGGCGTTGCTGTTCCGCACGCGGCGATCTCGGGCCTGCGGCGTCCTGCCGGCGTATTCGCGCTCCTGTCGCCGAGCCAGGATTTCGGAGCGGCGGACGGGCTGCCGGCCGATCTGGCCTTTCTTCTTTTGAGCCCTGAGGGTGACCCTTCGACGCATCTGAGAACGCTGGCCCAGGTCGTGCGCCGCCTGCGCGACCGCGACGTTGCGGCGCGCCTCAGGTCTGCAAAAGGCGCCGAAGCCATCCATGCCGTGCTGACAAGTGATGCCTGGCGCGAAACCGGCCCCGCCCCGGAACTGCAGCTTACCGAAATGGCGCGTGATGTGGCTCCCCGAGGAGTGTCCGCCAGCGATTTGACAAACGGGACAATGTGTAGGAGCCTTGAGCCATTATGTTGAGCTTCGCACAATACCATCGCGGCCTGCATCGGGCGGGCAACCTCATCGCGGGCAAGTAGCCCCGGGCTCAACGCGCATCTGCGCTCCGGGCTCGGGGTGCACGACTTCACTGACATTCCCGGACATCGTGTGAGGTCGGATGCAAGGCATCCGGTGCGATGGCATGCTTTACGGTCTTCATCGAGCTTTCGCGCCGTACGGCGCAGGAGACGCGTTCCGCGGACAGTCATGCCGTACCCGAACCTGTACGCCGATCTTTAAACCATAGATGAGCTCCGCACCATGTGCGGATCAGAGGAGACCGTGTCATGCGCCAGTCCCCGAAAGAGCCACCGGTACAGCCGGATTTGCAGGAAGCAGATCAGCCGGACGGTAAAGTCGTCCGGCTGATGCCGCGACGGAGACCTGAATCGGAGCGAATTCCCGATCCGTCCGACGACGATGACGACGATGATCCAGGCCCGACCGCAGCGTAATTGCGGCGGCGCCTACAACAGACCAGGAGATCTGAGAGATGACCAAGAGAACCGCCGGCGGCGCCAAGCCCCGCATTACTTTGACGGCTGCGGACCACGAGAAGCTGTCCGTGCTTGCCAACGCGGCTGCGAACACCGTGCCGGACATGGCCGCCGAACTCGCCGAGGAGCTTGACCGAGCACACGTGCTGTCAAAGGGCAAGCATGCCGCGGATGTCGTGTGCATGGGCTGCGAGGTCGAGTTCCGGGACGATATGACCGGGCGCGTGCAGAAGGTGACTCTCGTCTACCCGAACGAGGCGGATATCGCCAAGGGACGCATCTCGGTGCTGACGCCTATCGGGACAGCCCTCATTGGTCTCCCGGTTGGCCAGTCGATCGATTGGACCACCCGCACGGGCGATTCGAAGCGCCTGACGGTGCTGCAGGTGCAGGAGCCTGCCGTAGAGGAGCGCCAGCCCGCGTGAGCGTTCAACGCTGCGCGTATTCCACGCCGCGCGACAGCCCTTTCGGGCGGCGCGGCTTCACTTTGACCGCAACCGGCAGACTTTCTGCCAACGGAGAATTGAATGGCCGAAACCTCCCGTCTCAGCATGATCGCGAAGGCAGGCACTCGCCCGCCTGCCAAGGGGTTCGAGGATTCCGCGCGACATGCTGCCCGGACGGCAACACTTGCCATTGTCCCCACCTCTGCGCCGTCGGATGACGGCCGCCTCGATCACTTCATCACACGAGACGGCATGCGGTTCGCCGGAACCCACCTGATCGTCGATCTTTGGCATGCCACCAATCTGGACGACCTGCCGCTGGTCGAACAGGCCCTGCGCGATGCCACTGCCCGCGCAGGCGCAACGCTTCTCAATATTGATCTCCACCATTTCACACCGAATGGCGGCATTTCGGGTGTGGCCGTTCTCGCCGAGAGCCACATCTCCATTCATACTTGGCCTGAGATTTCCTATGCGGCGGTCGACGTCTTCATGTGCGGCGACGCGCAGCCCCATAAGGCCATCGAAGTTCTCAAGGGCGCGTTCATGCCTGGTCTGGTGACGCTCGCCGAGCACAAGCGAGGGGTCATCCTATGAAGTGGTTCCAGGAAACGCTCTACGAGCATCACGCGCAGGCGCTCTCTATCGGGGCCGTTCTGCACCAAGGACGAACGGCCTTCCAGGACGTGCTGATTTTCGAAAACGCGCTCTTCGGCAAGGTTCTCGTGCTCGATGGCGTCGTTCAGCTGACCGAGCGGGACAACCATATCTATCACGAGATGATTGCCCATGTTCTGCTGATGGCACATGGGGCGGCACGTGATGTCCTCATCATCGGCGGCGGCGACGGCGGCACGCTCAAGGAGGTTCTGAAGCACCCGGTCGAGCGTGCTGTCATGGTCGAGATCGACGGCGAGGTGATTGCCCTGTCGCGGCGGCACCTTCCCGCGGTCTCGGATGGAGCGTTCGACGATCCGCGGGCCTCCGTGCTCGTCATGGATGGTACGCGGTACATTGCGGAGATAGCGGACAAGTTCGACGTCATCATCATCGACTCCACTGACCCGCAGGGACCCGGAGAGCCGCTCTTCACGCCCGCCTTCTATGCGGCGTGCCGGGCCCGGCTCAGGCCAGGTGGGATGATTGCGGTCCAAAGTGGCGCGCCCTTTTTCCAGCCGGAGGAGCTTGAGACGGTCTGTGGGCGCCTGTCGGGTTCTTTCGCGGGAGTACGGCCTTTCCTGGCGCCCGTACCGACCTATGCGGGCGGCATGCTGGCTCTCGTTGCGGCGGGTGACTCGCGCGATGCGCTGCGTCCTCCGCGAGAGGTCCTTCAGGCGCGCTTCCAGCCGCTGGAGGGCCGAACCCGTTACTATACGCCTGAGGTGCACAGGGCAGCGTTCACGCTCGCCCCGTCCTTCGAACCCGCCTTCCTGCGCGAAGATCCGGCCTCCGAGGGCTTCCTGAAAACGGGATCCTGATCCCGTGGGCCCTTTGGCTCACGGGGACGGCTGTTGTGCCCTACGCCGGATCATTAAGGCTCCGCATCCTGCCTGATGCGGAGCCCAGCAGGAGGACATCATGACCATTGTTTCGACACCACTGGCAGCGCCGCTCAGAAGGATCGACCCGCCGGGATGGCCGCGCTCGCAGCGCTATTCGCATGCGGTCGCCGGAACCGGTACCTTCGTCTTCATCAGTGGGCAGAATGCTGCCGACCATACGGGCATGGTGACCTCCATCGGGCTGGCCGCCCAGGCACGGCAGGCGTTGCGGAACATCCGTGCCGTGATCCTGGAGGCTGGCGGAGGCCCACAGCACATCGCACAGATGACGTGGTACGTGCTCGATATCGACCATTGCCGGGCCCGCCTTCATGAACTCGACGTGATCTATCGCGAGATCATGGGAAGCCATTGCCCGGCAATGGCGCTGGTGGAGGTCTCAGGGCTGGTCGACCCTGACGCCATCGTGGAAATCTCCGCCACGGCTATTCTCCCGCCCGGCCCGCCGGGTCGGCAGGCAGACCCTTAGGCTCAGTTTTCCAGAGACTGCCGTCGGAATCGTCGAGTTAGGAGATTGCTATGGATGCTTGCCAAGAATTGCCGCCCATCGTCGTGACGACTCAAGACCACCGGCGCCTGATGCGCGCGGCCCAAGAGCTCGCCGGGCAGGCTCACCCCCTGGCGACACCGCTCCTCCAGGAGTTGGGTCGGGCTGCGCTTTGCACGCCGGATGAACTTCCAGATGACGTGGTGTCGCTCGATACCTTCGTAACTTATCGGTTGGCTGACGGGAGTTCTCCGGAGAAGCGTATGTTGATCCATCCTGATGACGGCATGTGGCCGCTGGCCGAAGTGTCTGTTCTGACGCCTGTCGGTCTGTCCCTCCTCGGCTTGCGGATCGGCGACCGAATGCCCGTCATTGGCTCTGGCAGTGCGCCTGGGACTTTCCTTTCGGTCGAGTCGGTCGGGCCGCGGGTGATCGGCACTTTGGAGCCGGTTGGGGCGATGATGGCCTCGAGCAGCCGCTGGCATTGATAGGGCAGGCTGATGCGGGTCCTTCTCACTCGTCCCCGGGCGCAATCCGAGGAGCTTGGCGCTCACCTGCGCGCCAGAGGCTGCGAGTGGCTGGGCGAACCCCTGTTGCGGATCGTTCCGGTTCCTTGGGATCCGAATGTCATTGAAGGGCGACAGGCCCTCCTGCTCACTTCGGCCAATGGGACGCGCGCACTGCTTCGGTTTCCCGACGTGCGTCGGGACACTCCCGTTTTCGCAGTGGGGCAGGCCACGGCGGCGCCACTGCTCGCCGCCGGCTTCTCGCATGTGCATATTGCCGGCGGGACGGCTTTGGATCTTATGGACCATATCCGGCGCCGGGCCGATCCAAAGGCGGGGCCGCTTCTCCATCTTGGTGGATATGACATCGCGGTCGATCTTGCAGCGGGCCTCGCGCCGGACGGGTTCGAAGTGGACCGGGCTATCGTCTACCGCGCCTGTGCGGCCGACCGGCTGAGTGCGCGAGCCATACATGAAATCTCGCGAGGCTGTATCGACGCAGCGGTGTTTCTGTCCGCCCGAACGGCGTCGACTTTTTGCGGGCTGGCATCAAAGTCCGGCCTCTCCGCTTTCTGCACCCGCATGACGGCTGTCGCGATCAGCCACAAGGTTGCAGAGGCACTGCGGCCAATGAAATTCCGTCATGTGGCCATTGCCGCATCTCCGAGCCTGGGTGGTATTCTCGACGCCGTATGCGGAAAGCCGGGTCCCTCATCCGCATGATGTCTTAAGCGTGGAGGACGGCCATCCTTTGCGGCTGGTAAAGGACGCGCAGCAACGTCAGGCTCCGTACCCCTCTAGACGCTCGCCATGTGATCGACTGCCCCTCGCTGAGGCCGACCAGCGCCGCTCCAATCGGGGTTAGAACGGAAATCCGGTCTGCCGTGTCGGCCTCATCGGGATAGACGAGAACGGCACGTCGGATCTCGCCGGTCACATCGTCGCAGAACTCCAGCCGCGAATGCATCGTCGCCACCGAAGGCGGAATGGCCTGCGCGACGATGACCGTGGCCCGCATCAGCTCGGAGACAAGCAGCTCCGCAGCTGGCCGGTGTCGCGGGCTGTATACACCTGCTGTCGCGATCCAGGCGAGGCGATCATAGTCGAGCGCCGAGATCATCACCGGCGGAAGAGCCCGGGAAGGCTCCGTCCCGGTCATGCCGTGCTCCGATCGTCCGGGGTTGAGGCCAAGTCGTGCCGAGGCTGCGGTGTGGCCGTGCCCCCGGTGCGCAGCACGGTCGAGCCGTCATCCAGGAACCTTAGGCCAATCCCTTCCACAAAGACCTCGCGGAGCGAGCCATCCTCATCAAGGAACGGCATACGGTCGCCGACGCGCAGGCCCAGGAGCGCCGTTCCCAGCGGTGTCGCCACTGAGATTTCGGCTCCGGGCCAGATCATGTCGTCCGGATGGACGAGCAGATGGGCACGAGTCTTCGGCTCCTGGTCGAGGCGATAGATCACGCGGCAATTGGTGGAGACCACATCCTCCGGCAGGTCCGCCGGATGGCAAATTTCCGCGCGCCGCAGCTCCGAAAGCAAGAAATCGGTGGCGTGGCGACCCTGCTTTTGCCCGATGGCCGCCGTGAACAGCAGGCGGTTGTAGTCGCAGGACGCGAGAGTGATCGGCGGGAGATCTTGCTGCGTGCTCATGAAACCCTCCTCAGGAACGATCACCTTGCCGGATGCCTAGGAACAATCCCACAAGGTGAACAGACATACGGGCCGACATGCGCCCAAAAGGCGCACGAAAAAGCTCATGATGATCGAAGAGAACATTCATGCCCCCGAGCGCCGGCGACCGTAGGGGTCAAGCCGGGTCCCCGGGGCTTACCTGCCTGCTTGGAGGCGACCTGCGTATGCCAGATGGCGAAGGTTTTTCAGGTACGGGAACATAATGCTAACACCCTAGCACCCTTGGTGGCGAAAGCAACCGCCAGGCGGACTCGGGCCCTGCTCCCGGCTTGGTCCAACAGGCCCTGGAACTGGTGAAATCCATTGAAATATTGCGCGAAGATGTCAAAGCCGCCATTAGGGTTCCCCAACGACAGTTCTGGCGGACTACATCAACGGACAGGAGTGAGATCAATTGCACGTCGTTTCCATGCTGGACCAAGCCCTGACGCGTCTCGATGAGGCGGCCCGTCACCTCGATCTCGATGCGGATGTTCTGGAGAAGCTCAAATATCCGCGCGAGACCACGAAGGTGCGCCTGATGATCCGCATGGATGACGGTTCCAGAAAATCCTTCATGGCTTGGCGCTGCCGCTACGATGACACCCGGGGCCCGACCAAAGGCGGCATCCGCTTCCATCCGGACTCCACCATGGAAGAGGTGGAAACGCTCGCCTTCTGGATGACCTTCAAATGCGCCGTGATGAACCTGCCCTATGGTGGCGGCAAGGGCGCGGTCCGGGTCGATCCCCACACACTGTCGAAAGCCGAGCTGGAGCGGCTGTCCAGGGCCTATATCCAGGCCTTCTCCAAAATCATCGGGCCCGACCGGGATATTCCGGCGCCCGACGTCTATACCAATTCGATGGTCATGGGCTGGATGGCCGACGAATATGCCTCCATCGTGGGCGAGGCGACCCCGGCGGTGATTACCGGCAAGCCGATTGCCCTGGGAGGCTCTCTGGGGCGCGATGATGCGACGGCTCGGGGCGGATATTATCTCGTTCGGCATCTTGCCGACGCATTCGGCCTTAAGCCCGGGGCACGGGTCGCAATCCAGGGCTTTGGCAATGCAGGCCAGCACATGGCCCGCCTGCTTGGGAACGACGGGTACAAGATTGTCGCCGTGTCGGATTCCAAAGGCGCGATCCATAATCCCTCCGGGATCGATATCGACAAGCTCTTTGCCGCCAAGAAGCAGGGCTCCGTCACCGGTCTTGCGGGTTCTGACGGCGTTTCGTCCTTGTCCCCCAATGATCTCGTGGCAGTCGATTGCGATCTCCTCGTTCCGGCAGCGCTCGAGGACATGATCCACGAGGGCAATGCTGCAGGCGTGAAGGCGCGGGTCGTCCTCGAACTCGCCAACGGCCCGATTACGCCGGAGGCCGACGAAATCCTGGCAGCCAAGAACGTGATCGTCCTGCCGGACATCCTGGCCAATGCGGGCGGCGTCACCGTTTCGTATTTCGAGTGGGTGCAGAACCGGCAGGGCTATTATTGGCCGGTCGAGGAGGTCCATACGCGGCTGAAGACGATGATGGAGCGGGAAGGGGATGCTGTCTGGGCGCTCGCTCGGGACCGGGGAATCGGCCTGCGGAGCGCAGCCTATGTCCATGCGCTCTCCCGGCTCGCCGGCGCCATCGAGGCTCATGGCACGCAGCAGTTCTTCACGAGCTGAGGCTGGAGCGACGTCATCGTGAGGCCAAAGCCCCCCGCGCGGGGGGTGAGGGATGTGCGGCGCCAGGGTGGCGCCGTCGTCAGCTTGCCCCGCGCCCTGTCAAAGCTCGGATTTTGCTCCCGCACTCAGGCCGAGGCTCTGATCGCGGCCGGGCGCGTTCGTGTCGACGGCCGGATCATGCGCGATGCGGCTTTCCGCGTCGATCCCGGACGAGCACGCATTGTGGTCGACGATGAGCCCGTCTCGGCCGAGCGGAAGGTTTACCTGATGCTCAACAAGCCGCGCGGTCTGGTAACGACCCGCGACGATCCGCAGGAACGGGCGACGGTCTATGATTGCTTGGCAGGGATCGATCTTCCTTTCGTGGTGCCCGTGGGGCGACTCGACAAGGCGAGCGAGGGCCTGCTCCTTATGACCAACGACACCCGCTGGGCGCAGCGGCTCCTCGATCCTGCCTCGAACGTCAACAAGGTCTACCACGTGCAGATCGACCGGATGCCCGATCCGGAAATGCTGGAGCGGCTTCAAGCCGGTATGGTGCTCGACGGCGAGCGTATGAGCGCCAAGGCCGCGAGTGTACTCCGGGCCGGCGAACGCAAGGGATGGCTTGAGATCGTCCTGAACGAGGGCAAGAACCGGCAGATCCGGCGCCTTGTCGGCGCAACTGGCGCCGAGGTGCTGCGCCTCGTGCGCGTGGAGGTTGGGGGGCTCCGGCTCGGCGATCTGACCAAGGGTGCGGCCCGGCTGCTCACGCCCGACGAAAAGGCAATGCTGGATGTGCCGAGACAGGCTGTTTCCGGCTCCAGGTAATCTCGATCTGGCTCAGCGATAGCGCGTTCAGGAGACCATCGTGGGGCTTGCCAAATCCGCGTGTTTCCCGAAAGAGAGGTTGCTCCGCTTATTCCGGGTTCATCATGCGCCTCAGATTGCCTGCTGCCGCCGCGCTCTGCGCCTCTCTGCTCCTCCCGATTATGGCCTACGCGTCGGAGCAGTGCCCCGCACAGCAGGAAACGCTTCAAGTCCCGGCGGATCTCGCGCTTTGTGCAAGCCTGGAAGATGATGTCCGCAAGCCCAGCCAGTTCACCCTGGACGTCTATCAGCAGAAGCTGGGTACTTACCTGAGAGCCTATTGTCATCGGAACCCGGGTTCCGGGTGGAAGGCTGACAAGACCATCCGCGATACGGGTCCGTTTACGGCGGCGCTCAAGGACGGGAAGTGGGTCGGGAGCTACCATGGGACCCATGCCCCGGTGGTGATCTGGTATTCGCCGGAGATGTATACCTGGCTCAAGGTCAACCGGCCCTCGGACGAGCATCTTGCGCCGGCGAACCCGGCACCCGTTCCGGACGGGGCCATGATGATCAAGGAGATGTACCCGGCGCCGGCCGCCGCCTGCCGGGGCATCGATGTGAACCGGCTCCAGCCGACGAGCGGCGCCGCCGTCATGGTTCGCGACAGCAAAGGGGCTCATGACGGCTGGTTCTGGGGCTGGTTTGGGTGGAAGGGCTGGGAGCCCGACTGGCCGGCGCAGGCCGGCAACGGCTATCCGAATATGGGGTTCGGGCAATATTGCGTGAATTGTCACGCCTCAGCCAAGGACAACTCCACCTTCGCGGCCCTGCGGAACATCGAAGGCGAGGTGGGCAAGCCACTCGCCTTCCTGAGCCAGCACTGGTTCCAGGGGCATGGAACTCAGCCTGATGAGAATTTCGCCGCCCTGCTCAATCACCTGCGCGTCGTCCAGGAGTCGGATGATGTCACTCCGCAGGGGGCGGCCGCCCGCACGGGCTATGACCCTGAATTTACGAAGTTCTTTGGATTGCCCTTCACGAAGCCCGAAAGACTGCCGTCCCTGGCCATGCCATCCCAGACATATGACAATGTTTGGGCTCGAGCCGGCACGCCCAAGACGCTTCAACCCTTCCTGACCTCTGATCAATGCATCGGATGTCACGATGCGGGGTCTACAGGGCTTCAATTTGACATGACCCGGCCAGGGCATGGCGGGAAGCTCCTCAACCTGTCGCCTTTCGGGACATGGAGCACATCGCCCATGGGCCTGGCTGGACGCGATCCGATCTTCTTTGCCCAATTGTCGAGCGAGGTCGAAACCTTCCATCGCGAATCGTCCAAGCTCGTGGAGGATACCTGCCTTGGATGCCACGGCGTCATGGGGCAGAGGCAATTCAAGATCGACCAGAAGGCAGCCGGACTGGGCTGTACGCCGTTCTCGCGCGAGGTGCTCAACGCCACGCCCTTCCCGGCCGGCCCCCACGCCAAAAATGCAGCCTATGGGGCCCTCGGGCGGGACGGGGTTTCCTGCACTACATGCCATACGATGGCGCTCAGCGAGAGCGAACGGGCCAAGGTGGCCGCAGAGCCTCAGAATAGCTGTGTTGCCGAGCGTCAGGCATTTCTCAATCCTGACAACAAGGGGTTTGCGAAAACCTTCACCGGAAGCTTCCTGACGGGCGCTCCAGACCAGATCATCGGTCCTTTTCCGGATCCGAAGGTCAAGCCCATGGAAAACGCCCTTGGCCTGACCCCGGCCCACAATACGCAGATCCAATCGGCCGAAGTTTGCGGAAGCTGTCACACGGTCCATCTGCCCGTATTGAACAAGGGCAAAGTCATCGGCCATACCTATGAGCAGACCACTTATGCGGAGTGGGCCTTCAGCGATTACAGGACAGGCCTGACGCCGGACGGCCCGCTGCCGATGGGACCGGGCGCCAAGGTGGAAACCTGCCAGGGCTGTCATATGCCGAGCCGGGATGCTGAGGGAAAGCCTATCCGGAGCAAGGTCGCCAGCATTCAGGAGCACAGCAACTTTCCTGAAGCCGACAACACCCTCGAACCTGAAGAGATCGACCTTGAGGTCCGGGAAGGGTTCGCAAGCCATGTTCTGGTGGGCCTGAACACGTTCCTCATCAAGATGGCTCAACAGTTCCCGGACATCATGGGCATTCGGACGCAGGACCCGATGTTGACCCGGAAGGGGCTTGATCCGCTCCTCTATACCGAGCGAGCGATCGCGCATCAGGCCGAAGCGAAGACGGCCGACATTCGCGTCAACAACCTCACGATGAACAATGGCGCCATCGAGGCTGACATCAATGTCATGAACAAGGCCGGGCACAAGTTCCCGTCCGGCGTCGGCTTTCGTCGTGCCTTCGTCGAATTCCAGGTTCTCGATCGGGATGGCGCGACACTCTGGTCGTCCGGCCGGACGAACGCCATGGGGGTTCTCACCGACGAAAAGGGTGAGCCGATCGACGGGGAAGTTTGGTGGAGCAGCGATTGCTCAGTGCGGCAGAACCCGCTCGCGCACCAGCCTCATTATCAGGTCATCACCCAGCAGAACCAAGCCCAGATCTATCAGGAACTCGTGTCGTCGCCTCCCGCGGACGGGCCGGCGCAATGTGGTGTCGGCTCTCGGCCGGCCGGCGAACTGACCACAAGCTTCCTGTCGATCTGCTCGAACGCGAAGGACAACCGCCTGCTGCCCAAAGGCTTCCTGAAGCGCGACGAAAGGATTGCCGTGGCGCAGGCACTGGGAGCCGGGTCTGAGCTTGCCGACGAGGCGGGGCCCGCTCAGGTCGGAGACGACCCTGATTATGCGGCGGGCGGTGGCGATACGGTCCGCTACTGGATCGATCTTGCGCAGGTCAAAGGCGTTCCCGCGGCCGTACAGGCGACCCTCTATTATCAGGCGACGCCGCCGTTCTACCTGCAGGATCGCTTCTGCACGTCGAAGAGCACCGATACGGAGCGGCTTTTCTTCATGGCCGGCCGTCTCAATCTCGAGGGATCAAAAGCAGAAAACTGGAAGCTTCGGATGGTCAGCACAGGGCAGGTGGCGCTTCCACAGCCGTAATGCAGAGAATACTAACTGATGTAGCGCAGGGACGAGGGTTAACGATAAGTCTTCCTCATAAGAAGAGACCTGTTGCTCCCATAGCGAAACCTCCGGCTGTTAATATTAACGCTAAGTAAACGCTTGGATTCTCGCCACGCGGATGTTGACAGGTGCACCGGCTCCTGCCACATTCATAGGGTCTTCGGACACACTTTGCAGCCCGCCCCTTAGGCCCGGCTGCTTCCATAGATAGCAGGTTGGATGGCCTGCCTGCGGGCCCCATCCAATAGCATGATGCAACCCTGCTATACCGGTGCAAGTCCGGTATGTCCCGCCAAAATGTGTTGCTTTCTTAGGGACAATCCACATGTCTAGCCTTCTGACGAATACCTCTGCCATGACCGCCCTGACGACGCTGAAAAGCATCGCCGGGCAACTTGACCAGACCTCCAGCCGGATCTCCACCGGTCTGAAGGTGGGCGACGCCTCGGACAACGCGGCGTACTGGTCGATCGCCACCACCATCCGCGCCGACAACGGCTCGCTCGGTGCGGTGAAGGACGCC